>Ga0058698_10001380_pt1 | contig 11003 bp, 9 predicted proteins | sample AgamicAsSfe_FD_67288 | JGI IMG/M metagenome (GOLD analysis project Ga0058698, IMG submission 67288) | Agave microbial communities from Guanajuato, Mexico - As.Sf.e | ecosystem: Host-associated > Plants > Phyllosphere > Phylloplane/Leaf | place: Guanajuato, Mexico | collected 2012-05-30
GCTCAACGTGGCGAAGGAGATGTTCGGCGAGATAAGGAGCTCTTTTGAGCAGATTATGATGTACTCACCTCTCTACAGGGGCCATAACACAACTGCACTTCCCCGAGAACTTCAAAACCTAAGACACGACCTCCATCGTAGCACCTTTCTGTGAGTCCGAAATTTGAACCTACCGAGTCTCTCATTGTCCGACATCCATCCTCATCTCAGTCAAAACAGCTTTGCCATTGAAAAGCTTCAATCGTCATCACTCCAGCCACAACAACTACCCTTCACCCGTCAATCATTCCTCAGCCATCTCATTTTAGACGAAAGGGGAAATTCGAGCACCGTGTAAAAGAATTCTTGGTTTGGGACGATGTCACCCTTGACTCCCTGGCCACTGTTGGAAAGATGAGACTATAGGGTTTTGCAGACGTGGGTTCGAAAAACCTGGAGAAAGACAGCAATCAAACGATTCGAAAACAAGGGATCCAGTAAGCGCCAGATACCGTCGGAGAGACCACCGAAAGGGTGTGTGTTTTCCAAATACTCGCGGAAGCAAGGTACCCGTCGCGCCAACCTCTCAACGCGTACGGAAGCCACCTACCCCGGCGTTGTATTGCAACACAATCAAGAAAGCAGCAACACCTCATCTCGCCAACACATACAGTTTCCCTTTTGTCTACATATACGCGTCACCTCATCGATAATTTCCGCGGAGCAACGATATAACTTAGTCCACGTTATAGCGCGCGACGCTGTCATAGTCTCGCTTAGCACCCCGCATATATCGAGTGTTGACATCACCCTCTACGACCCGCCATCTCGGACCAAGACCGCCATCGATGCCAAATTCTCCACAGACTGACATCCGGCACGGTCCTGACATGCACCCCAGATGGCACTAATGCGGGCTGGTAGAATATCCGGACGTTGTTAGCCTGTGAAATGCTTGTTTTCAAGGTTTCGCTGCAGGCTCTGTTGCGTTTCACGCTTCGCTAATCTTACTACCGGTAATAGTTGTGTATTGCCGCGAGAGAGGCGTGGAGCAGCTAACGGCACGATTTACCCAGTGGCGCATCGAACATGGAGCTCGTTGAATCCATCGCTGTGGTTGGCATGCGCAGGCGAAGGCGTACTGGCACTGTTGTCGCGGCGGGGGAATGAGCCGTGTTGGCTCGACTGGAGGCGCTCAAGGGACGGGTGTTGTTGGTGGAGGAAGCGAAGAGAGTAGGATGATAGCGTACTGATGTCACTTGGAGACAAGCTCAGGGGCGGGTATTGGGAGGAGGCGTTAGGTGCTGCTTGCAAGTCAGGCAAAGCGTATGTCGATTGTTCAAATGGTATAAAGTCCAAAGGGGTAGCGTCTACGGCCTGCAGTCAAGCACCCGCGCCTACGACATCCTCACTCATCTCAAACACCAATTGCAAAATCTGAAGATGCTGTCCAAGTCTTTCTCCCTTCTCGCTTTTGGCGCCTTGGCCTATGGCCAGGAGCTGGTCCAAGAGGGCGCTCCAGCACCTGTCGTCCTCGCAACCGCAAAGTCTGGTGTCATCCCCGCGACCCCAACAGCTACACCTTTCACGGGCGTCGATACCATCCAGGGTGCCATTGTCTCTCCTCTCCCTCCTGCGCCAGGCTACCTTCCAGGTGAGACGGGAGGGCTCAAGGGTACCGCAGCAGCCTCTTCCAACCAGCCTTCAGCTACGTACCGTGCAACCATGCCTGAGGAGCAATACAACCCCTTCGTTGGCAGCACGGTTTCCGGATCCATCGAGGCTGTCGGTGGCGCCGGTGGTGTGAACTTCACCGTTAACCTATCCGATCTGCCCGATCAAGCCCAGTTCGGTCCCTTCGCCTGGCACATCCACGCTCTCGCCGTCCCTGCTGACGGAAACTGCACCGCAACCATGGGCCACCTGGATCCCACCAACCGCGGCGAGCTCGTCATGTGCGATTCCGCACTGCCAGAGACTTGTCAGGTCGGTGATTTGGCCGGAAAGCACGGCGGCAAGATCATGACGGAGGGAAGCTTCTCAACCAGCTTTGTGGACCCGTACCTCAGTGTTGTAGAGGGTAGTTCAGGATTCTTCGGTGGATTGGCGTTTGTCCTTCACACTGGTAACACCACGAGGATCACTTGTGCGAACTTTGAGCTTGTGTCAGGTGGCAACGGTACTTCTGCTCCTAACGGCACCATGGGTATGCCTAGCCCGACTAGCAGTATGCCAGCCGAGTACACTGGCGCGGCGAGCAAACTCGGTGGAGGTGTTGTTGCGCTCGCGGCCGGTGTCTTTGCTGCGATGATGATGTAAAAAGTAGTATAGTTCATTTTATCGAGCTATAATTACGATACTCGTAATGTAATATGACTGAGCCTATAAGCTTATTTCGCCAGATGTGATTAATCTGCTAGTCTATGTTAAATGCGATCATACTGAAGTTTCGCCAAGCATGCTATCATTTGTCTTACTGCCCCATGCCCGATGGAGAGTGCTAGAACACTCATTGTCACAATTATATCGTTTGCATATCCAGTACCTCGGTCCAGTTCCTAGGCCGCGACAACATCCCAGATTTGCACACTTGTTCCACTTTTCTCCATTACCCTTCAAGCCTTTCTTTAGCATCATCATTGCTTCCTCTGCCTTTCGCAAGAAGAGCTCCTCTTTGGTAAACTGACTACAGTTACGACAGACTTGTCTGTCAATCGGAAAAGAACTTGTTGATTCGGTGTAGTAGTCATCTCTTTTGAATAAACGCCCGAGAAATGTCTGTTCTTGCGATGACCTGCCGCATTTGCAAGGTGGATTCCCTTTCATTCGATTTTTTCTTGCGCGAGGATGCCGAACAGTATACGTACGGTAGCAGGATGCGCAGTATGGAATGCAGTTTTCAATGTGACGGGATGCAACCGATTCCAGTACTGGAAAATCCACCTCACAGCTTTCGCAGATTTGATTCGTGCAGCTCCAGCAGTTGGTTTTCTTGTCAGGCTCGCACGTGTACAGCCTGAACATGGCGAGTCGACGAGAGATTTCGTTTGAAGGTAAGACGGCTTGGCGAACTGACTTGGAAACAGTTGATAGGCTGATGACGTCGGTGTAGTGCAGGTGCTCGGTGACCATTACCAGCATATCATACACCCCAAGGAACTGTGCCAGTGGAGTGTGGGTCCCGTAACTATTCCGATACGGCTCTACTAAATCTTTACTCTTTGTGAACCCATTCTTGACTTCCGACAGCATGATTTCCACCTTTTGCCCTGCGCCTATTGCAGTCTTTGCGACGCACCGACGTCCTGATCGCACTGGGGCTTTGAAGCTCAGTGGAAGGCACCGGAAAAAGTAAATTGGGGTGTAGAATATAATCCACCCCACGATTAGTGCTGCCCATCTTACTGGACAAAACAGGCATTTACCAGCCATAGTGGACACCTCTTTCATCAAATCAAGGATGGACTCATTGTCCCTCCTCATCTGTCGAGCAGAAACGAAGGTTGAGATGTAACCAAGAAAAGACAGGAGGGCACAGAAAAAGCTATTGCAGTCAGCGAAGCTCGTCCACATGCTTAGTTTACAACTCACCAACATGCGATCCCAATTTGCATCTCTTTCACAAATTCGACGCACATCTGAGTCGGGCTTGCGACAGTTTCATTCAGCCTTCCAGCAGCAGCAAAAAAGCTCTCATTCGTGCCTGGAGGTCGTCGCAATTCCAGACCTACAGGATCGTGGCAGGCTTTCAACTTCTGGGGCGTGTAGCCAATCTGGTAATGGATAGCCTTTGCTATGAAGACAGTAAAGGCAGTATCGACCATCGTAAGAGGTAAGTTTAGAGGCGGTATAAAAATGATGGAAGGCAACCAAAGGATCATATGCCAGAAAAATAAAATAAACCCCCATTTGTCTACAAGTTCCTCGCCAATGGGAATAGTTGCATCGTAGGTACCATTGTGAAGCTCAACATTGTCGTGGATCAATTGGGAGTGATTGGTTGTCCAGTAGAATACAGACAAGAATATTAATATAAAGCGAATTCCAAAACAAGGCATGAATAGAGCTGTATAGGCATTATCTTTCATGCTGAGAATGGCGAAAACCTGATGTTCGCTGGTGTCGAATGGATGCAGGTGCGAATTTGCAGCTGAGAGGTAGTAAGTTCCAACTATAGCGGTAGTTGAGGGCTACACGGCAGCCAGCAGGAAAGATATGACAACCGTCCGGAGCGAACAATGCCTGGCACACAAGGCTGAGCGGCTGAGACCCTAGAAGAGGTAAACCGCGACTGGCAATTCCAGGCATTACTGTACATCAAACCATAAGAAAGAGGTTTGGCGTGTGAAAGCCTCATACTGTAAAGGCTTGATCGTCGCGAAAAAGAAGCCGCGGTCAGCCATAATGGCATAGCTGAATTGCTGTGCCAAGATCCGGTGAAGAACAATGGAAAGGCTGTGATTCGGCCATCTGCACGCATCTCGTCACGCGTCCTCGTATCTCCCCCCCTTAGAAGCGACATCGCACAATTTTATTTCCATGAAAGACGCGATGCATCCAGACACGCATCGCAAGAAGAAAATGACGTAGTTGGCACAGTGGGTCCAGGTGCGGTGCAGAGTTCTCAGTTGCTTTGACCGCACGTTGCTCGTCGCGGTGCCGCTGTCATCTTACTAGCAGAGGCTATGAACATAGCAAAGGGGTAGTATGGTTGTCGCGACAAGGTAAGGGTGTCGCGCAAGATGAGCGTTGGGTTGTGGTAGTGATCCCCTGCCGAGGCTAGTAGTGCACGGCTCGATCCGCCGCCGGTGGGTCTCTATTACCATGACAACGGCGGGTGTTTATCGATGACACAACGCTCAATCGCAAGTCCGTGGTCGACCATCTACAGAAGGATTAAGCCTGAATCTTGCGGCCCACACAAGGCTCAAAATATTGCTTACTCCGCACTTTCGGACCTCTTAGCTGCATACAACCCCCCCTCCCGACTTCCCCTACCGACTCCTGCATCTGCCACGCTTGGTCTCAACAACATCTGGACTGCATTGTTAGTCGCAGCATATATTGACACTTGTTGATAAAGCTGTTACTACTATCTTGCAACAGTAATCCCGGAACATCATCAAAATGGAGGCCCTACTCTCTCTCGCATTCGACAACATAGCGTCCAAGGACACGCAGAAGATTCGCAAAGGGTTACGCCAGATCGAGGGCATGCTGGCGCAGATATGTCTCTCCAGTGGAAAGCCAAGAAACTCACCACCAGGCCACCGTCGGAACGCCTCAGCACTCAATCTGGGCGATCAACAACAACCAACGCCGAAGAAGCTGGGACAGTTATCAGACGATCTCGCCTTCAGGGAGTTCTTCAGATTACAGGAGGGCTTTGAATGGAATGGTGAGTGCGAACATACAAGCATATATAGAGTTTGACTAATATCATACAGTTGTCACACGGGTAGCCGATTGTTTGGATCGATTGCTGGGTATGGGAAGCAGTAAGGGTAAGCCTGTGCTAGGGGATACCGAACAATAGCTAACCGTCCACTGTAGATGGCCAAAACGACATCCTCATCCTCTCCTCGTTATCCAACATACAGGGTCTTCTGTTGTTGCACCCACCATCACGCATCATCTTCGGTCGCGAAGTATACATGAACCTCCTCCTCGACTTGCTCGATCCCTACAACTGCCCCGCCATCCAATCGCAAGCCCTCCTCGTCCTCGTCACAGCCCTTCTCGCAACACCACAAAACACCCGAGTGTTTGAACACATGGACGGCCTCCTCACCGTCACAAGCCTCTTCAAGGACGAAGAGACTACACAAAACGTCAAGGTCAAACTGTTAGAGTTTCTGTACTTCTACCTCATGCCTGAGATTCCAGTTTCTGGCCCGCAGCGGAGCCCGAGCAAGCTGACCAATGCTTTCGAGCGGCGGGGAAGCACCGACGATAGTGGAGGTGCGACGAAGAAACATATCCGATCGCAAGAAGAGAAGCAACATATGCTGGGCAGATACCTCAGTAACGTAGACGCTCTTGTCGAGGACCTCCAAGAGAGCGCGCCTTTCAACAGCGTCGCCTGCTGAGAGCCATGCGTACCACAAGTCGTCCCTAGCGATGACTACAACCTATTTCCTTTGTTCTGTCGATCTTGTTTGGCCATATGCTGGTACCACTATACCTTTCCTCTCTCTTGTCCTATTCAGCGAGGCGTCCAGGAAACCCGGGGTTCATTCGTAATCGTGCGTCTCCTGATCATCACAGCGAAACGCTGCTCTCCTTTTGTATTTGGCATCTTTGAGCGTTGAAAAGACTGTTAGCTTCATTGCGCCCCGCAGTCGATACATTCGCTGTACATCATATTTCCCTTAGTTTGCGCGGCATTGTTGCGTCCATTTTGGACCAATGTCCGTCGCAGGAGCGTTGTCGCGCTGGTGGCCACACTTTATCCGGCTGCCGTTATATAAATCAAGAATATCATACTTGACACTGGTGTCTTCCATGTGTGGCGTATCTCCAAGTCTTGAGCGGTCCAATGCGATCCATGTATGTCATGCTCTAGGCGTAGGTGGTGAGTTTCATCTTTCGTAAGCTTACTCCGGTCTTTGATGTGGTTGGTACGAGGTATGCAAGGCGATAGCGAGCCGAGAAGTGCGTACGGACGATTGGCGCTCGAGGGCGGAAATTTCGATGCGTAGAGTCGGGTATCTATATCCAAGTCGTGTACAAAGGACTTGTTTCATCTCAAGACACGGAATATATTGAGGGACGAACGAATGCGGCGAGGTGTGAAACTGTCTTTGTCTATACCCTACATGGGTCAAGCCACCTGTATGCTACAGCGAAAAGTACGCTGCCCGAGAAAGATGGTCAGTGTTAAGATGATCACCAGACCCTAAGGCCGTAAGCGCATCGGGGTCTCTAATACGCGAAGCTCCGTCCTGACTACTATGAAGCACACCAGGATTAATCTCGACGAGCAGTAAAGATAATGCTCGTACATCTAAAGGAGGCTAGCGCCGGTACTTGGCGGAAGCTAAGCCTGTGGTCGACGGTCGCGTGTTCTTGTGCCACCAACCACGACAATACCAGGCACCGAAACTCCAGCACGCGAGCAGTCGGCGTCAAACTTCGGGCATGACGCGCACATTGCGATGTGAAAGAGTCTTCAGTGTTGGTCGCGTTTTGCAAGTATCAAAGCGCAGAATTGGCTTGGAACCGAGTGCTGTTGTCAGAACTCTGAAATTCTAATGACGTAAATTGCAGCAAATGACATGTAAGCACGCGACACTAACCCAGCAGTCACAACGGAAAGCCGGCTCTTCCTGCATCCAGCACCTTGGAGGTTTACGCCGCACCAAATGCTAGGCAGAGCAGGTTCGTCCGACACCATCCGCCTGCCATGGCTGGTCTGTCTCAGTGGCTGCTGTTTAGTCACCCCTCGCATGCCGTGCGTTCCGCTGACTTCACTACGCGCCATGCATCTTGCCTTTAGTGTAGGATGTAGTCCTCGGCATCGGGCGTCCTTCTTGCCTGTTCCTTATTTTGTTCCTCAAAGTTTGTTGTAGCTAAGCCTTTCTGCTTCTCAGAAAACCCTGGAATTGCTTCTTCCTACCGTCGCACAGAACATACAAGGCACGGCACTGTCTCGCGCCTCGACATTTGCGCAAACATATCCGGATCGATCGGCTGTCATCTTAGTCAAACACCCCGTCATCCCTACAAATACATTCAGCTCCCTCTAGGCAGTCAAGCCTCGAACTTCTGCATCATCTTTTGCGACCTTTGAGAGTCGCGCGCCTGCACCCACCATCCTTGCCTCTCCTCACGCATAGTCGCCAAACATGGGCGCTGGAGCCTTCATAGAACCGCTTGTAGTGGTTACCCTATTGTTCGGCGGCACATGGGTAAACCGAAACACAGAATACCGTCTTTTTGGGCGACGGAGAGTGTATCAAAATTCGCCTCGCTCAAGTTCCCCAGATTCCGGTCGATCTAGTCCGTCTTCTAGCGTGTCGCTTCTAGCCAACGTCGATGAGGAGCCCAAATGGAGGAAACGAGAAGTTGTCATTCTAGGCATAAAGAAAGATGTCATGAGCCCGAATACTAGGCGATTCAAGGAGTACTTCCTTAGTCGACTGTTGCAGAAGTTTCCCTTTCTTGTGGAGGCCTGGTATTGGGCACTCATCTACTGGGTAAGCAGCCTTGCGGAGGCACCATTTGACATGTTTGTACAAATTTATTAACTTTTCGCTTCAATAGGTTTACCAGCTAGGCCGCGCATTCTCTGCCGTAACGATGGTCGAAGGCACCGTAAACGTCGCTCGCCGCCACGCCCTCCAACTTATCCACCTCGAACAGAAGCTACACATCTTCTTCGAGCTTGACGTTCAAGCATGGTTCCTGAAGCATCCCTTTCTCCTCCACTGGACGAACCGCACATACTCCTTCATCCATATTCCTGGTACAATCTTGTTCCTAGTATGGCTGTTCTACTACACCACAACCCGCAACCGCATCGATCTTCCCCTCCATAATAAACCGATGGGCGAGGCAGACGGCAGCCCTGCAGGTCCAAAGTTGTATGCCGCAAGGCGCAGGACAATGGCTACCTGTAATTTGATTGCTTTCATTGTCTTCACACTATGGCCATGCATGCCGCCTCGTCTTCTCTCCGACCCCGAGGTCCCCGGCTCGGTAGGCAAGGAAGCGCGCAGCTTTGGTTTCGTCGACACTGTTCACGGCGCCGAAGGCGAGAGCAGCGTGTGGACCCAGAACAAATTCTGCAACCAGTATGCTGCGATGCCTTCGCTGCACTTTGGATACTCGCTACTCATCGGTCTCACCATCATGTCCATTCCGCTTGCACCCCAGCATCGCCGATCTCGCACCGTTGCTCTCACAATGGGTTTGCGCATGCGCATTCCCTCGGCTCGTCGCATGCTCTGCATCTTCCTGGGTGTCGCATATCCCGCCATCATCCTCGTAGCTATTGTGGCAACGGCGAACCACTTCATTCTTGATGCTGTGGCTGGTGCCATGGTCTGTGGATTGGCGTGGACTGGCAACAGGGTGTTACTGAACTTGCTACCACTAGAAGACTACTTCCTATGGTGCGTGCGCATCCACAAGCCTGCGCGAAAGGCGGTACACTGGGATGGTGATGATGAGGATGATAATGACTATGGCCATAAGAGGTTTGGCGGTAAGGGCGTCATTGTTGATTAGATGGCTGTACGAGGTGGATAGTGTGGAGGTAATGAACAGGTTAATGTTAAGCATTGGGTATCGGCGTCTTACTAGGGTCAGGTATCTTGGTTAATCAGGGCGGTGATATCATCATGGGACTACCTTAATTGTCGAGTTAACGGCCTCGCTGGGATATTCAAATACCCTGAAATAATGATCATAATCTTATCTTATCATCTTGCAGAGCTATTCGGGCGTAGTGCCGTAATCGGAACTTGTAATATTTACCACTCTTTAGTTCGGGTCGTCACCTGGTTTACTCGGTGGTAAGTTCGGTATTGGAGTCCCCTTAAGCTGACTCCTCCACCCCATGATGAACGAACAATCCATATGCTTCGTCCTCGTCTTAATTCCTCCTCCATTACAGTCAAGAGGGTCTGCATTCCACATGCCAGACCTACACTCCCCACACTCCTTCCACGTCTCCTGGTCGTTCCAGTCACACTTGAACGCCGCGTTATCATACGAAAAATGCAGCGTACTGCTTCCATAATCATAAGGTCCAACGAGAAAGTCTGGATACCCATTGACATTGTGCTCGACGACGCTAGTGCCGCCAGAGGATAAAAAGTACGCCCAGACAAAATCGCGGTTGACGTAGACACCGCGGGCAGTGATGGAGTTGTCCGACATGCAATTTTCGATAATCTGGAAGTGGAAGGGGAGGATGATGATGGGTTCGGGGTCGTGGGGGCGGCTGATCTGGGTTACTTTGGCAGCTTTCGGTGTTGTGGGTGTGCCGAGGATGGCGATGGGATCGTTGTCTGTGCCGAATGCTGAAGATGGTTGGACGGATTCGCCTTCGGTTGAGACGAGTAGCATCTCAGAGTTGAAGGTACCATCATAGCCTTCGATGGCGATGATGTGGGTTCCAGGTGAGAGGGGCTGTCCAGGCTGGACGATGGCGGCGGCCATGATGCCAAGGACAAGGGATGCGACGATGAAGAGCTTCATCGTTCAAGGAGCTAGGATGGTGAGTTGAGGTGTGAATGGAGATTGAAATACCCACTATATGATTGTTTGGAAAGGTTGTGAACAAGCGTCGAGCCACTGTTGTCGACTCAATATTACTCCAAGAGATCCTGCTTGAGTGACGATAGATAGGAGAGAGTGGTGTAAATACTTGAGCAGAGGTCGAATGTTCACATAGGGCGATGAACTTATGTGAATGAAGATGCGCACGGACCGTTGACGAAGCAAACGGACATGAGCGTGAATTTGGTAGTGTGTTTGTTGGCACGACATGGCTAGATTAGTCTACGTTACAAGAGAACCACAAGTACAACAGCGCTTACATATGGTGACACTTTGTCGTAACCGCCGGATGAGAATCGTTCCAGCAGCAGTCTTTGTCATTGTCTCATCTCCTAGCTATACATTTCCAACCATTGTCAGTTACAAGCATCCTGCTAGTCATCCTCACCACCGACATCGTGGTTGAGTCCACACGTTTTCCAGTACCATGCCCAAGCCTTTGGCCATCGCTCCTCTCTCAAACTCTTCAGCCAATCCTTAACCTCGAAGCAGTTTTCACCAACGCGAATCACGCCTTTTCGAACACCTCTCCAACCCTTGATAGGACCTCTGATGAATCTATGCGTCTCGATGCAGAGTTTTGCCCAATCTTTGAGCTTCTTGTGGATAAATGACTCATCACTATGGGCTTCGCGAAGACAGGCCCTATGACTTTGAAGGCATGCATCGCAAAGATCAACATTCGCACATTCCAAACATTTCCAGAGAGGCGTTGTCCAATCTGAACCAGATTTCTT
>Ga0058698_10001381_pt1 | contig 11000 bp, 12 predicted proteins | sample AgamicAsSfe_FD_67288 | JGI IMG/M metagenome (GOLD analysis project Ga0058698, IMG submission 67288) | Agave microbial communities from Guanajuato, Mexico - As.Sf.e | ecosystem: Host-associated > Plants > Phyllosphere > Phylloplane/Leaf | place: Guanajuato, Mexico | collected 2012-05-30
GTAGGATGGGCTAGGTTCGTAAGTTTCTCTTGCAGAGTCTTTGATGACAGTGCACGCAGCACAGTAGTTCGTAGGATGCCAGACGTCATCGTAGCAGTGGCCAACTCATCGATAGCGCCAATAAGATTAGAAGCCTCACGGGAGCCCGGCTGTGAAGCACACGCTGCTAAGATACCTGATACGAGTGCCAAGATGGTTTCCTCCTGGATATGCATTGCAAAGGCTGGCAGAGAAACCGCAAGAAGCTCAGCAAAGTTTTCGGGCTCTGCTATACGAGGAGCTTCTAATAAACACGCTTCGTAGCGTGAGACGATGTCTTGCGGTAAGCTCAGATGGGAACTCGAAAGTATGCCAAGGAATGACAGAGCCTCCAACTGAACGGGTAAACTCGCATCAGAGCTCTGTACTTTGGAAAAACACTTGCTGTACAGGGTGGCCGCCGAGCTGCTAGATAGATGCCAATTGTCCTTTACATCTTGGCCAATGGACTGTAAAGCTCTAGATGCGATGCGTATACCCTCCACTGCCTCGTCATCTTTGATCCCTCCTCGAAGAACCCACACCACGTTCAAACAGGTTAGTTCAATGGTTTTGTGAGAGTCCTTGGTTGAACCGAACAACTTTTGGCCTGACGGTGTTACCCAATGTTGCTTCAGCCTTTCCGTAGATGTCGGTTCCTCATCAGTAGACGAGCTTTGCAATTTCTCAACTTCTTCAGGATGCTCGGTGAGTAGTACTATACCTTCCGCCCATAAGAATAACATAGAAGACTGTACAACTCTCTTAGATCTGAGTATATTGCACAACTCTGTGTCAAACCGATGTCTCGAGTCCCTTGGAAGAAGGCTGTAGAGCCGACGACATGCTCCATTGAGCATACGATACACTGATCGTAGTGTATCGTAGTTCGGTTGCTGACTAGCGTGTTCGAAAACATTGAGGAAGAATGTCTGTGCTGTAGCAGGTAATGGAATCGCCTTGGGCAATGGACGAGAGAGGAGAAGTACACATAGCTCGGCGTGCTACATGAAATTAGACAGGATTATACCTCTAAGTTTGTATACTGACCTGCTCAAAGTCGGACTTGGATGAGCTTGCCTTCTTCAGCAAAGTATGAAGAAGTGTCGGTTGCAGGACCAGTAATTCATCTCGAAATTCTGGCGCATGACCTAAATTAACTCGTCAATTCTTATTGCGTCCCCGATGTTGGAGCGGACAGCGGTAAGCTGCTTACACAAAAGATGTAGCACACGCAACGTGTAAGCATTCAAAGGTAATGCATCGAAGACGATCCTGGCCAGCCTGTTCACCGCACATGGTGACCGGTCTTGGACACATGATCGGATAGTCGGTACGTCTGCTCCAGCCAGAAGATCGTATAGATGCTGTGGAATCTCGCGTCAGCTCAGCAATGATGGAACGCATATGCAGCGAGTCATGTGCTCGGGCTCGAGACCAGGCTAGTGGTGCGACGCGAGGGCGTTGAGAAGATGAGGGGCAATGCGTACGGATAGTGAAGGGGGGTATGGACATTCGATAATCCTTGTCAATTCGGACGTCAGCTTTGCGGTGATATCCGCCATGTCGGCTGAGTCTGTTTGAGTTCGGAGATGGGCCGGATAGTCGTTGTGGAGCGCGCTCGTTGTGCATATGGAACGCGAACGTGTTTGCTATCGCGTTCTCCCGACAACCGAACTAGGCGCCGACATCACCGACTTCCGCATTCGTGTCAATGCACGCGACCATGCAACGTCTCGCATCCTGTGCTCGCACATGCACATCCATGGATGATTCTCGATTGACGTCAGCCATCTATGAATCGTACAGCCGCTGTGCGCAACACTGCTAGTCTTGCAGGCGTGGCGGGGCTTGTTCTGTTCTCCGCTTACATATTGCTTCCCATTGGCGGCATTAGAATGTACGCTTCTTTGCTTTTGGCAGCTCCTTCATTGCCTCGCGCGTGATACTCAGCGCTCTGCTATGCCGCTCAAGGGGGTACTATACAGTGCTATGTTTCTATACTATAGAGCTGGACACCTCGAAGCTGAAGCCGTTGCCGCGGCATCTACGAACATCCCCGAGCGTTCCGTCTTCACCGGCAAGCAAAGGCCTAAAAACGCGCGTGGGGTGTAACAAACGTCCATGTGCAGCATGTTCCCCCACTCGCTCGATTGTCAGCCAGCATCTGGGCTGCACAGACAAGAGGAGTAAAGTTTAGTGAGGTAATCGTATCACGGTTGCCCAATAAACAGACCATGGCAGGTCTGCCGCATCCCTCAGCTGCTCCACAGGGCTTCCGAGCTCCGCTCTTGAGCCTCAAACGCCATGGGCATCGGGTATCGAGGTTGGCAATTGTTCCTGGCATACGCCTCTTCTGCCACTTATCTCGACCTCGAAAAGGAAGCATACAGTGCAGCAGCGCACCTCGCAGAGTTCCAGATCCACAGCTCCGGTCCTCGTCTGCAGCCGTTCGGGGCCCTAGCGAACGCCTCGTCACGCGACGGCATGCCGTTCGGAATGTCATCCAGCGTCACCTGTCGCCACGATGCATCTCGAACCAACACATTTGCTTGTCATCGCCCTGGTCTTCCCCGCAATCACCTTGCGTGTATTCAAGCCCCCTTGCAGGTGATCATGCACGACTTCATTTGCTGCGTGAGCCGAAAAATTTGATACATAAAATCGGGAATCTAGTCAGCCTCCCACGCTATCACTGGCCCATCCCACGAATTCTGGGACGTGTATTGCGACTTTACCTGTGCGTTGGCCAACGACGCTCAAAGCGATACCCGAAAGAACAATCGCGCCAACTGCGTTTAGACTGAGATATCTCTCCCCGCTCTCACTGTGCTTGCCGTCCGGCTTCTAGATCCACAAAATGCGTACGGCAGCCTTGCTACTATTCTCTCATCTCCTCTTCCCTCACCCTAGTTCGGTAAATGCGCCCTGATCGATATTTAGTGGAGGCGGGTTCGACTTTTAGTTTCATCAACCATCCCAACAACTGATTGCATCTTCTCTTCTTCTTCGTTGTTGATTTGTCATGTTTCGCCAGCCAGCAGCGCGACTGAGGCAAATAGTCTCACCTTTGCTCAAGCGAGGAGGCGCTCGAGCACGTACCGGACGCGAGCAGACATTCAGATCCGAACATTCTCAACGGCCGTTTTGGAATTCAGGAAGGGTCTTGCTGTTTTCTGCCGTCACCGGCACGACTACGTATTTCTATGGCGCCAACGATGAACCTCACAGGATTCAAATGCCATGGCTCAAGTCCTCAGGACCCCAATATGCGTCCAAACACGAGATGGAGAAGGTAGGCTCGCGAGTCGTGCAAAGGTTCGCACGCATCAGTCACTCACCTGGATGCAGGCAATTGAAGAATTAAGGACAACACTTGGAGAAGATGCGATTAGTACCGATGACGAAGATTTGCACAGACATGGATACTCGGAATGGTCGTCCATTAACATCGACCAGCTCCCAGTTGCGGTGGCTTACCCAAAATCTACGGAAGAGTGTGCCTCGATCGCCAAGGTCTGCTACAAATACAAGATACCCATGAGTATGTTTACGAGGATAGACGAAGAGATGGGTGTTGATAGCGTACAGTTCCCTATTCTGGAGGATCAAGCCTTGAGGCCAACTTCTCGGCTCCGTTTGGCGGAATGAGCATCGACTTCTCGTTCATGGACCAGATTGTGGCCTTACACGAAGATGAGTAAGTGCAGAATTCGCTCAGCATACCAAATCTACAATACTAACGTAGCCTGTAGTATGGATGTCGTAGTTCAGCCTTCGGTACCCTGGATGAGTCTCAACGACCAGATCAAAGACTCAGGTCTGTTCTTTCCAGTTGACCCCGGTCCATCGGTACGTTCTCATGTGTTACACTACATCGCGACCAACAAGCGGAAACCCCAAAGCGGAAATCCGAACCTATGTTAACGGACGTGGCAGGCTCGAATTGGAGGCATGGTTGGTACAAGCTGCAGGTGAGGTCGCCGACTGCTGGCGACATGGTTTCCATAGCTAATGTCACAGTGGGACTAACGCGGTGCGATACGGCACGATGAAGGATTGGGTCATTAATCTGACCGTAGTCCTCGCGGACGGCACAATCATTAAAACAAGACGCAGGCCTAGGTATGCAAGATGATTACAATTTCCGATATGAGAATGACTAAAAGTCTCTAGAAAATCGTCTGCCGGTTACAATCTTACCAACCTCTTCGTTGGCTCCGAAGGAACACTGGGCATAGTGACCGAAATCACTTTGAAACTCGCTGTAGTGCCCCAAGAAACCAGTGTCGCAGTTGTAACTTTCCCCACGATTCGAGATGCCGCAGCAGCAGCTTCCAAGGTGTTGCGCGCTGGAATACCAGTAGCTGCGATGGAAATCATGGACGACGTGCAAATGGGGGTGATCAACAAAGCCGGATCAACGACCAAGAAATGGAAAGAATTACCGACCATGTTCTTCAAGTAAGTCGTCAAGATAACCGTTTGACATGTGAAAGCATGAACTAAGAGCCGCACACAGATTCTCGGGAACCAAGGCAGGGGTATGTCAGCCCTATGCGGCCTGCATTTACCCAGAATGAAACTGACTGCATGTAGGTACAAGAGAACATTGAGCTGGTGAAATCCATTTCAAGGAAGCATAAAAGCGGAGATTTTGAGTTTGCTGTTAGCGCCGAGGAGCAGAAGACACTATGGTCGGCGCGCAAGGAGTCTTTGTGGAGCATGTTGGCGCTCCGTCGCGAAGGTGACGAGGTGTGGTCAACGGATGTCGCGGTGCCCATTTCCAGACTGCCCGACATTATCGGTGTGTTGTCACACTAAGCTTAATATTGAAGCGGGTTTGCTGATTTGTCGACAGAAATCTCCAAGAAGGAAATGGACGACCTCGGCCTTTTCGCGAGCATCCTAGGTCACATTGGAGACGGCAACTTCCACGAAAGCATCATGTACAACAGCAAGGACCCCAAAGAGCGAGCAGCTGTGGAGAAATGCGTCCACGACATGGTCGACCGTGCGCTTGAGATGGAGGGCACATGTACCGGCGAGCACGGCATTGGGTTGGGAAAGAAAGCATCACTGGAAAAGGAGCTTGGCCTAGACACCATCAACGTGATGAGAAGCATCAAGGGCGCATTGGATCCGTACTGGCTCATGAACCCAGGAAAGATCATGGACGCTCAGGCGTAGAGTTGCATACTGACACGGCACTTTCTTCTCGTTCTGGTTCCTTGGGGAGCATCCATGGGGAGGATGTCTGACATTTTGGTGCATCTGTTAGGGCATACATAGATTTCTCAGCATCTCAATCATTGAGTACCATTCTGGTTTGGTAATGAAAAAGTACGATTTGCGGCAAAGAGATGACTGTTCAAGATAGATGACTGTTCAAGATGCTCGCGCGCATGGAGACCTCCGTGATCGGCTGGCGTCGCGTTTTCCACCCCACTCCCTGCGTCATACCTGAACTTTATGAACTCCATTGACTCAATTCCTCAACACCAACAACCACCACAATGGACGCTGAAAAGTTTACATCTCAAAGCAAGAGCTTTCCCAAGAAGAAGTGCGGTCAGTGTAGTTTCTCATTTGAGAGATTATTGACTAACTGAATTGCAGGTGTGCTCGGCGCGACTGGCTCGGTTGGCCAGCGCTTCATCCTCCTTCTGGCACTACACCCACACTTTGAACTACACGCTGTTGGAGCATCTGAGCGGTCAGCTGGCAAGAAGTACAAGGATGCCGTCAAGTGGAAGCAGGCGCTGCCTTTCTCCGAGCGCATTGGAGAATTGGTGGTGAAGAAATGCACACCTGAAGAGTTCAAGGACTGTGACATGGTCTTCTCTGGACTCGACAGCGATGTCGCCGGAGACGTCGGTAAGTAAACGCGCATGCGCTCAGAGTAAGAAAGATTTCTGACGCATTGTAGAAATGGCCTTCCTCAAGTCCGAACTGGCCGTCTTCTCCAACGCAAAGAACTACCGCCGTGATCCTCTCGTACCGCTCGTCGTTCCCACCGTGAACCTCCCACATCTCGACGTCATCAAGCACCAGAGACAACATCACAAGCTGGAGAAGGGCTTCCTTGTCTGCAACTCGAACTGCGCAGTCATCGGTCTCGTCATACCGTTCGCAGCACTACAAGCGAAGTTCGGTCCCATAGATCAAGTCTCAGTCGTCACAATGCAGGCCGTGTCTGGCGCTGGCTACCCCGGCGTAAGCAGCATGGACATCATCGACAACGTCGTGCCCTTTATATCAGGCGAGGAAGACAAGCTCGAGACGGAGGCATCTAAGATCCTCGGCAGCGTCAACGACGACGTCACAGGATTCGTAGACCAGCCTATGAAGGTCTCCGCAGCATGCAACCGCGTACCAGTACTTGACGGACACACTGCATGCGTATCGCTACGCTTCCAACGCCGCCCGGCACCCAGCGCGGAGGAGGTCAAGCAGGCAATGCGCGAGTATGTGTCTGATGCGCAAAAACTGGGTTGCCCATCAGCGCCTGCAAAGGCTATTGTGGTCATGGACGAGGCGGATAGGCCGCAGCCAAGACTAGACAGAGAGACAGATCGGGGATATGCTGTCAGTGTAGGTAGGATAAGAGAGGATGAGGCAGGCATCTTTGATCTCAAGTTCGTCGCACTTAGCCACAACAGTAAGTCTGACTTGCACCTGAAGGTACCCGGGACATTGCTAACTAGTCGCAGCTGTCATTGGAGCGGCAGGATCGTCGATATTGAACGCAGAAGCGGCGGTACTGAAGGGCTATGCCTAGTGTCGATACAAAAAGATATAATTCAGACCCAAGAGAAGTTCAATCGTATGTCTCCAAGAGTTGGGAAATGCCTAACAATCAAGTGCTTTTTCAACATGATGTGAGATGAGACGTCAATGATACTGTTTCGTACCACAAAAAGCTGCCATCGTGATGCAGAGCGATGCAGAGGGATGCACCGATATTGCGCTGTAGCTCAGCTAATATGGTACGGCATTTTCCATTTGTTCCGGTAGACGAGTCTTTGTGAATGTTGCGCTGCGCTATATCGAAGAGAGAAGCTAAACATCTTTTTGGAGCAGAGCACTCCTTCCTACTACAGCAAGGCGTACTAAGAGCTATGTAGACACAAGAGCTGTGTAGATATAATAGAGAATCTAGAAGTCAACGATATCATTAATTTTTACGAGTTTTGTTGTTAGATGCTAATGTACACTGGAAGGTAGGGCTCGTGTTGGTGATGCGGCAATGGCAGGCGCGCCGGACTTGGTGGCGCTAGCCTCTCGCCTAACACTAGCGTGCGTGAGCAAATATCGCACACTGGATCTTCAGATCTCAAGACAGGAATCCGACAACCTCGACGACTAACCTCACACAACAGTCAAAATGGCCCGTGGACCCGTCAAGCACCAGAAGCGCCTCAGCGCGCCCTCGCACTGGCTCCTGGACAAGCTGTCCGGTACGCGCAACTCCTGCAATCGACGCAAAATGCGACATCGCGAGATCAAAACTGACATGTTGCAGGTGCCTACGCTCCCAAGGCCTCCCCCGGTCCTCACAAGCTCCGTGACTCCCTTCCTTTGATCATCTTCCTCCGCAACCGCTTGAAGTATGCGCTCAACGCCCGCGAGGTCAACGCCATTCTCATGCAGCGTCTGGTCAAGGTCGACGGCAAGGTCCGCACCGACTCCACCTTCCCCTCCGGTTTGATGGATGTCATCTCCATTGAGAAGACTGGCGAGAACTTCCGCCTGATCTACGACACCAAGGGCCGCTTCACCGTCCACAGGATCACAGACGAGGAGGCACAATACAAGCTCGGCAAGGTCAAGCGCGTCCAGCTTGGCAAGGGCGGAATTCCCTACTTGGTTACGCACGATGCGCGAACGTAAGTTCCCGCTCTATCAGCCGTTGGACCACAGTTTGGGCTAGGTGCCTGAGGGAAACCTCTTTCACCAGGCATAAGACCAGGGTCTGGCTATGTCAGAATTGCTGCTAAAATTTTTGTGTAGAATCCGCTACCCCGACCCCGCCATCAAGGTCAACGACACCGTCAAGGTCGACCTCGCCACTGGCAAGATCACCGACTTCATCAAGTTCGACACTGGTGTCATTGTCATGGTTACCGGTGGTCGTAACATGGGTCGTGTCGGTGTCATCACTCACCGTGAGCGCCACGACGGAGGCTTCAACATTGTCCACTTGAAGGATGCCGTTGACAACGAGTTCACTACTCGTGAGTCCAACGTTATCATCATCGGAAAGGAGAAGCCATGGATCTCTCTGCCCAAGGGTAAGGGTGTCAAGCTCTCCATTGCTGAGGAGCGTGACCGCCGCAGGGCTTACGCCATCGCTCACTAAACGTGTGGCGGGCGTAGTTGTAGGTTAGCATATGAAGTACCCATGAGTTCATGACCATAGGTGCAGGACTCGGATCCTAAAATTAAGGCGTTCGTGATCACCTATGGGGAGGTTGATCGGATCTGGCGTATCTGCATTTCCATACGAATACCATGTGAGGTCTGAGAATCAAGCAAATAAACACTTCCATCTTCCCCAATAAAATGCTTTGAATGGACATGCTATATGTGGAGTCGTGCAGGCTTTATGACGGCTCGGGTCGCCTTATTACACGGTAGGGGGTTGAAGGCGAAAGACTTCAGACAAAGAGGATCTCGCGTGGAATGCGATAAGTGTGGTGATATAGGTTGGTGGCGTTTGGCTGATCCTTTTTTCCTGGGATCAGGCTGGGGTCGATAGGAGGGCGCTATGTTTGTGCACTGTTTCGAGCAGATAAGGCATTGCAATGTATAGAGCCGCAACGTCGACAAAAGCAAATTCATGCCCACGATGGGTGGTGTTGATGCTCGCTGCGCTGCCTCAGAACTAGGAAGATGAGCGTCTGTGTGTTTCAGGCATTTGGCAGCCTCGTCTGAAGGACAAGGACACAAGAGGCTGGCGTTGTGTGTACCTGGAAGATGACAGTGGGGCGTGCAACTAGCGAAATGAGACGATAGATATCCTTGTCATAATACTCGGGAGAGCAGCGTGGACGCGCGTGGGACTCCGACTGAGGCTCCGAAGACAAGCAGAGTCGCAGGGTAAGACACGGTTGCTGCGCGGGCCAGGGGCGTGACACGATGGCCTGGTCGTCGTGAAAGAAAAATAGCGCCGTCGAGCGATTCCTCCAACAAGCATACATCCACTGCGAGACTTGGTCGACGTCTGCTGCAACAAGGTGTCAATGGCTCGATAGTGTGCCGCCTTGCTACCAAGTTTATTGCAGCGACTAGCCTGGCATAGCTCCAACGTTCGCTCCGTCGCGCAATTCACGCCCGCCATTGGCTGCGCGTCCGCTCGTTACTTGCGCTGCTGCAGCACCGTCTGTCGCTCCTGCCTCCAGCTCCGCCCACCACCTGCCCCCTCGAGCCCACCACGCTTCCCCGCAACCCCCAAACAGCCCAGCGAAGGCCAACGCGGACCAGCTGTGTGCCGTATCGCGGCCTCTGCCACTGTCGCATACACGCTTCGAGGTACCAATGACACAGCAGGCATTACCTGTGTAACCTCACTCGTCGCTCGTTTCACGTCGGGAGAAAGAGTCGCGCCCCAGGCACGTTTACGACTGCGCCCACTGCCACGCCACGAGCCGGCAGACCGTCTGCTCCTTCACACTCTGGTTCTCCAACACCACGCCGTCGCATCTCGAGAGCCGGTCTCTGGCGAGCCGCAATCCCACGCCCTAGACTCTGCTATCCTTCGCCGTCATGTTGCGCCCTGCGACCCCCTTGTCCATACTATTCTTCGTCGCATTCGTGCTGCTGCTGCTCTCGACGCTGTCGACGCCCCTCATCAAGAGCATTCCCCTCGCTACCTATCGTGGTGTTCACTTTGGAGTCCTCGGCTACTGCGAGAATGGCGATCAAGGCTGCAAAGGGCCCATGATCGGGTACAACACAGGTATGGCTTTATATATATATATATCGTATATATGCGACCAAGACGCTGACAGTTGGATACAGAGAAGCTATTTGCAGGCGAAGACAGCTCCGACTTCTCCCTCCCATCCGCCCAGCGCCATGCGCTTTCTTCCATCCTCATCGTGCACCCCGTCGCAGCTCTCATGACGCTGATATGCTTCGGTCTCTCTGTTGCTGCCCACTTTCACTCGCCCGCCCATTCGCCGCGCTACCTCCTCGCCCTGCTCATATTCACGTTTCCGACTCTTCTGGTCTCACTGCTCGCTTTCCTCGTTGATATCTTGCTATTCGTTCCGCACGTAGGATGGGGAGGATGGATTGTGCTAGGTGCTACCATCATTATCGTCGCAAGCGGAATCGTCACCTGTGCGATGAGGCGCACACTGGTCAGCCGCAAGGCGCGTAAGAGGCGCATCGCCGAGAACGACGACATGAACGGCCAAACCTACTACGCGAACCGCAACAATGCAACCGTCACTACCGAGTTTCCCAAGGCCGAATCACCGCCTCCTCTTTCTGGTGAGACAATGACTGGCGGCATGGCAGGCGGCAATGCGGCCTACTTTGATTCCTCCAAGCCATCGCCCAACGACGACATGCAGCCTCTGAACCAGCGCAACCCTTCGCTCAAAACGGTTAGCAGTGGAGGAGATCGCTCTGAGAACATGAACCCACCAAACCGTGGCCCCTCTGGTCGTCGACAGCCAATGGACCAGTACGGCAACCCTGTTCCACCCATGCCAAACGACGGATTCGCCATGATGAACGGTGCTCCGCGCGGAAGAGGAGGTCCAATGAGGGGTCGTGGAGGTCCACCAAGAGGCGGGCAGTATGGTGGCCCAAGAGGAGGAGGCTACGGTCCAAGAGGAGGCATGCGAGGACCTCCACCACCAGGATGGAACGGTGGCGGACGAGGTGGACGACCTCCGAATGGACCTCCGATGCAAGGTCAGCCGCCAATGGGTCGCGGAGCGCCTCCTCCAGGATACAACAACAACAAC
>Ga0058698_10001382_pt1 | contig 10995 bp, 12 predicted proteins | sample AgamicAsSfe_FD_67288 | JGI IMG/M metagenome (GOLD analysis project Ga0058698, IMG submission 67288) | Agave microbial communities from Guanajuato, Mexico - As.Sf.e | ecosystem: Host-associated > Plants > Phyllosphere > Phylloplane/Leaf | place: Guanajuato, Mexico | collected 2012-05-30
CACAACCCGCATGACTTCACCACCACACCACAACCACAGCCATGCCCCCCTCATTTTGTAAAGCATGCTCCGACCCCCTCGTAATCCGCCTCTCCGCAGACTCCGACGATGAAGACATGGACATGCAAGGCGGCAGCAGCAGTGCAGCATCACATTCAGCAGATCAAACAATACCAGACGACTGCCACCTCCACTGCGGCTGCCACTTCCACTGGGATTGCCTACTAGAGAACTTCAAGAGCACATCATGTCCAGGATGCGGGACTGATCTAGCAACGACATTGTCGTCAGGGCAGACTCAATTACTGTGCGATCTGCACAATGAGGGAGGGCTGCAAAGGGACCACGACGTGCTTCCCGCGTTGCGGGAAGAAAGCTATGTCCTAGCGCATCCAGCCGAGCGCAAACCGCGTGCCTTTCTGGAGTTGTGTCGGAATGGCGACGTTCCTGAAATTGTGGAATTGTTGCAGGCAGAGGACGACGAAGATGAAGATGAAGATGAGGAAGAAGTGGGCACTTCGTGGACGGCGCAAGACATCCTCCGCTATCAAGACCCGAACGGCACTGGCTTTTCGGGTCTGCATGCGGCAGTAGCGGGGCAGAGTCCAGAGGTAGCGTGGCTGTTGCTACTGCTGGCATCACAACTGGATATGCAACACTTCCCGGCGGAAGTCATGCAGGAAGCCGTGGCATTAGGGGTGGAGCGGCCGGATATGGGTGGGAGACAGGATATCAGGAGTTTGCGGGACTCACAGGGACGTTCTGCGGAGCAACTGGCGGCGGAGGTGGGCGGTCCGTGGGCACGGTGGTTGGGGACGGGATTGCTTGGGGAGTGAGTGAAGGTGAAGATGACATGATGATAATGCTCTTAGTCAAGGCTTCCGTGACAGAAAGGACTTGAGGTTAGTAGCGCGCGACACTGCATGGAATGCCTCTCGGACTGCGCCTGGCCCATAAGTGGCTCGCGAGCAGGTGCAAGGATCAATACGCCCCGCTATGAACAGGACGTGCCGTCGCCCGAAGAGAGAGAGAGCCCGCCTTTCGCCGCTGTCGAGGCAGCGCGAAATGACGGATTCACGGACATAGCCATGATGGTCATCGCAGCATGAACATGACGGCACATAGGTCTCTGCAGGCAGCTTAGGCTTGCGCTTCCATCGTACGAAAAAGGTGGTCTGTACCTGAACAACCTACCAGCGTCGAGCGGTATTGGGATTGGGACTGTAACCTATACGGTATCCTTGTTCGGCAACGACAATCAACAAAAAAGCTTTGTACGAGGTTGCTCTGCTTCGGATCTTAAGCTCCGTTCGTCTCTTTCCTCGTCCAGTGCTCATACTATACATTTCCTGTGCAAGCCTCTTACGCTCCTCGTCTATCCTATGCGCCATCATGAGATACCCATTTTCACGTTGCCCGACTACGCCGACTTCAGCAACCATCATTTTTTACCCAGTCATCGCCGTATCCTGCGTCTGCACCGTCACGCCACTCCCATTGAGTTCCCGATCCAGTTCCAGATACTCCTTCGCCGCATCCTTCGTCCCCCGCTCCAGCAAATACACCATATACACCTGCGCCAGATCCTTGATAGTCTCCACCGATAGTCTGCTCTGCTTGCAGATCCCAAAGAACACGTCCTTGATCCGCGCATACTGTGACTCCTCAGTAGCAGCGCTCGTGGGCTGATCGAGCTCGAAGGTCAAGTATGTAGTCCAGAACGTGCGGCTTTCGGCGTATTGCTGTTGGTTGCTTTGGAAGAGCTTTCGTGCTTCTTCGGCGGATCCATTCACTTTCCAGAGGAGGCGCGCCCATTCTGTGACGAGTGCGGCTTTGGTGGCGTTGCTGGTGTCGTTGGAGGCTACTTGAGTTGTGTAGACGTCGATGGCGGCGTCGACACCGTGATGACGTCGTGCGCAGTTTGCCCATGCGATGATCGGATCCTGGCTGCCTGGTGTTGCGACAAGCATTGCTTGATAGATGTCCAGTGCAACATCGACTCTGCCATTCACCTCTTCGAATAGTGCCCACTGAAGACGCGCCGTTGGTCTGGCGATGGGTGCGAAGATGCAGCTGGCGCGTTGGTAGATGTTTCGTGTCTCTTCGACTTTCCCTGTTTGTCCATACATCCAGCGCGCATATCTGACCCAGAACTCGTCATAGTAGGCTGCAGCAACGATGCACCTTTCGTACAAGAACACTATCCGAGTGTAATCACCCTTGGCCTCTTCAAAGTCAAGATACTTCCTCCAATTCGTCAGTTGTGCGTCATCAAGCTCTGTGACGTGGAAATACGGTCTTTTGATTTCTTGCTCATAGGTCCAGCGTGTTCCAACTTCATTCTGACACTGCTGGAACATTTCAAGGTGGTAGGCGTCACAGCGCGAATGGAGTGCAGAGCGAATTGCAGTTTCATTTTCTGCCGGCCCTGCTTCTGCCCTGATTGTAGCCTCGAACTCGGCGACTTGTGTTTGCGAAACACCAAAGAGCGTGTCTGCCGATGCCGCTGCTCGAAATCGCTCAAAGTACCGCGCGTACTGGTGCATCGGAATGTGGACAATACGCTGGTAAAGCTTGAACACGTTGTCTTTCCGCTCGAAACGTTCTTCGAATTCGATGTATTTGTCCCAGAATGGATGTGCTAGGAAGTCATATCCCACAGAGTTGGCACCTCGTTCAAAAAGCCTGTGTCAAAGTTAGTGTGCTGCTCATACGAGCAGACATGGAGAAGAAAGGATGGCAGAAGGAATGGGGAAAGCGAACATGTTCGTCAATCTCAGTGAATGTTTTGTTTCTCCTCAAAGTGTTCGACTCGTGAATTTGACTTCAAGTGCTTGGGTACGTAGCAGTGAGGAGACCAATGGCGCATCCGTTCAACTTCTGCTCAGTGCTACGTCTGAGGTGACTGTTAAGAGGCAGCCCGTACACAAATGTGGAGGTGGCTCTTCACTCACGAGAAAAAGGAAGAATCAGGTTGGTAAAGACCAGTGGCCACGACAGCGTCGACGAGCGCTTTAGAGGCTAGGGAGGAATAGGGAGACGTCGATACTTACTCGCGGATGACCTGAGGATCATGACTGGTCTCGACTTTAAAAGCACAATATTGAGCCCATAGATCGACGGAGTTTGTGATACTGGCTACTCCACGCTCATAGATCTGGTCGCGGATCAGCGCTCGTCCTGCGAACTAGGTATGGGCAATCTTACAAGTTCCGCAGCTTCAGTTCCTGCAATGCTGAACTCAAGGTCTGCATATTTCTTCCAGTACCCGAAGAAGAGGGGAAACTTCGCCAAGAATCGGTCGTAGACGTCTCGTGAGGTGGTGATGGCAAGAGGGCTCGAGTTTCGCGTCAGGCCTCCTTCCAGTGACTCGGCGGATCGAACCATCTTTTCCCATATCTCGTAGTTGTCCGGGTCGGCAGCCTGCCATACGTTAGTCAGAAGGCCGCATTGCTTGGGACTTTGAGAACTCACCAAGCTGACTTCGAGTCTCTTGAGTTCTTCCATCTCCTCGTCCACACCGCCATGCCCACCTCCTCCATATGACCCCATTGCAATCACGCCTTTGTCCACGCCAGACCAAGTGAAAATTAGGAGTGAGATCTAGCGCACGCGCGACACGAAGATAGTGCTTGTGCTGTCGTGTTGCGTCCTTAGTGGTAAGATAGTGATGTGATGAGATGTAAAAAGATTATTAGGTGAAACTCTAGCTCCGAGGTGATCTTCACTTCAGATTTACAGGGTCCCGCTGCGGAGGAGGCTCAGGAGGCACCACGGCACTACAACTCTTCAGGCACCAAAGAAGTCACATACTCTATTCAGTGGATAAATATACATTCTCTCCTTCGTGTAGACGTGGCTGCTGTCGTTATATTTCTGTCAGACTAGCTAGCTATATCGCCCACGATACTCACCCTGTTCAATCTAAACCCCTATCATATCCGGCCCCCCATCAATACAAATACAACCACACCGACCCGTGTGTACACGCAGGTACAGCCACAGACCTGCGGTACAAAGAAAAGTCCTCCGAGAGCACCGTAGTATGCTCGGGAAGGGATCAGAGATGGTATCGTCACAAGAAAAGCACGTCTGACCAGTCGCGACCATGCCTGTTTTCTCGCATGACATCGCGCCAGTGCCGGAAGATGCGAGTGCCGTCCATCATCGAAGCGTCATTGTCGTTCCAGACATCCATCAAGATATTCTTGACTATGACCAGGTTGCCCAGGTGTGCCTTCACGCCGATCTGGTCGAATCGGCTCATGAAGAGTACCCTGAAGGTCGATTTCGGTTGACTATAGCTGCCTGCGATCAGGTACAGCCAAGTCAGCGAGCTGTCGAGACCGTCCGGGCCGTCGGGAATGCTCTTCATGAGGCTGGCGAAGGTCTCCACGAGGTCAAACAGTCTGGTGGATAGCGGATCTTCTAGGGGATTAGAGTTCGGCTGTAGAGAGATGAGGTAGATTTCCGCCACTAATCTATACATGGTGGTCACGGTACTCCTCAGGGACATAGCGGAAGGACTGACTGGCCCTTTGGTAAGGACGTTGCCACCATGTTGCGTGCCGAGATGTAGCTGTTCCATCAACTCATCGATGCGACCCCAGCAGGATGTGAAGGCCGCCGTCCCAGGTTCCAGTACTGTATTCGGGAGGGACGCGTCAAGGTCGGCAATCTCAGCGATGGTGAACATGACATGGTCATCACAACCTATCACCTCACCCATACCAGCAGCAGCACCCTCCTCGAGGGCCTGGCCATATGTTGTAAGAAAAAGAGGAACCGTTCTTCGCAGGACCGCACCCTGTATGTCGATCCAGAACGCGATGGCTGTGTTGAGCGGTTGGAGAGCTTGCGCTCTGTCGGTCATATCGGTCCATGATTCGTAGATCGAGTGCGCATGATCACCTAACTGGAGATGCCAGGCTCTGTCGGGCAGGTCATTCGTGACAGATGAGATCATTGTTTGCATGTATATCGAAAGTAGGATGGACTGAAAGACATCTTGTGGTTCTGTGCCATCTGTGCACGACCTCATCATCGACCTGATAGTGTTCGTTCGGAAGCGATAGATGTCCTGCGTGACGTCTCCCGTGGCCAAGCCATTCTGCGCTCGCTTATGAATTGCAGCCACTGCGAGGGCGTTCTGAAGGACGGTGTAGCTGGATGACATTGCCGGAAGGACAACATTGCTAGCGACAGTGCCTGATGTGCATATATCAAACACCGGGAATAGCGCGAAATGTTGCAGGAAGTGGTCAAGGTAAGGTTGATCTCCAGCTGGCACAATGCTGTTAGCGTCAGTCACAGAAACCTCGAGATCTGGAGTGTCGTACGAGGATTGGAATTGACCAAGCTCTGACGGGTCTGTCCACAAGAGATCATCTTCGGAGAAAAATTGGCTCGGAGCGTCGAAGTCGTTGCCAATCAGCTGCGTCTCATTCTCGAACGGTGCAATGCTGTTGCCGTTGAGGCCTGTGTCGTGTTCGTTGAAGGCAGGAAGAAGCATGTTGTTGTCGAAAGGTGTGAAACTGTTGATATCGTTTGCGGTGAACTGATGGCTTGTGAAGGATGATGGAGCATTGTCTCGAAGTGGTAGTGTGGTTGCTACACTGGCTTCGTTTGTGGTGAAATCCTGGCTCATGAAGGTTGATCCAGCGTTGTCTCGGAATGGTAGTGTGGTCGACGAACTGGCTTGTTGACCATTGTCGACACTGCTTGTGGCGAAATCTTGGCTCATGAAGGATGATCCAGCGTTGTATTGGAATGGTAGTGCGGTCGATGCACAGAACTGTTGACCATTCGAACCTTCGACCAAGTCTGGATACTCGGAAGACGCGTCAGCTACAACAATGTTGTCAAAGTCCAGCGTGTTGCAGAGAAAGTCCGGGTCCTGCATGATTGGCAAGTGGTAGTACAAGTGGTAAGCAGGCGTGCCACTAGCCCGTGAAGAAGGCGTTGCCTCAGGCGTGTAGAAGCTCGACTGAGAGAAGCCAAGAGGTTCGTCGAAGAAGAGGTCCGGTGCCAGCACCGGAAGACTTGGAGCTCTGAATAGATCGCCTGAGGTCTTGGAGCGTGCTCGCGACGACGCTTGCGTCTTCAAGGCTTTGGTCGGCTTGCACGCGACTTTGTTGTCCTTGATCTGTTGCGCGATCTTCTCAAGATGCTCCTCACGCACAGCTAGAGGAAGCCACCAGTCTGGCTGGTCGTACTCGCATGCGATGCCGAGGGATACACAGGCGATGCAAACGGGACGAGTCTCGCTACACTTTTTACGTCTGAGACGGCAAGTAAAGCAGCCGTCTCGCGAACGTTTGTGCACTTTCGAGCCTTTGTGCACTTTGTTGTCTTTGTTGTGCTGCGTGGGCTGGTTTGTTCCTGCGCGGAGACCAACCGGCTTCTTCCCGAGCTGTCTAGGAGACATCTGACAAAGACTGCTGACAAAGACTGAGAAGAAAGACCTTGAAGTGCTTTGTGTGGCGTAAGAGTCAATTGATAGCAATGGCACAAAGCAGATGTTGAAGTTGAGTGTGGTTGATGGGTAGTGGTTGATGTTTTGGTTGTTTGAGGGAAGCAAGACCAGCTGCTGTTGATTAGTTGAAGGGGGTTGGGGTGGTGATGGTGATGATGGGAGCACAGAACACAGCTTGGACCAGCAAGCTGAAACAGAAAAGAACAAATGAAACAGGGGAGGCAGGAAACCACGCGCACAGCCGGGTGATCCTAACGATGATGATGGGCACTCTGGCTATTCGAAAAGTGTCAAGGCCTGGCTGGGAGGTGAATTATATGCTCCTCGAGATGATGAAACAGCAGTGAGGTCAGTCCTGGTACGATGCTATTTCAGGAACAGCCTCGAGCCGTGACTTCGTGACTTCCAATGGACTGTGCTATCTATACACACTACAGGTACCTCAGGACATGGATCAGCCTATTCGTGCATGCGCACACGGCACTCACGCCTGATCACAACCAGCTTGATCCACCACACGTGAATGCAAGGGTCATCGTTCATGGCAGCTATGATAGTGCTGCCAACTCGGGGTAACAGCTTTGTCCTACCGTCCGAATTTACATTCACTTTTAGGCGCCAGTGTTACTGTCTTTATCCAGCCCGGAACTCGCACGGGGGACGGCTTTGTGCAACTGGCACGCGGACTGAATCTATTCAGGCACTCTTTGTGACTGGCACAAAGGCTTGGACATCGTCCGATGGCCACGATTGGTTGCAAAGCTTTATTCCTCGAGCTCTGGCGCTACCATTTACAGCATGCTCTTGCTCATTTCATCTCCACCGTAGTGGCGAGCGCCAGCGCATATGTCCACATGAAATACATGGCAATCTATGATACCGGAAATACAACAAGGCCCAAGATAACTCGGGATGTGATCATGCTACCGAGCCTTGATGCCCAATATACCCAACGGCAGGTCATGCAGCTAACTTTGCAATAAGCAAGCATAACACAGTATCGATATGGCTGCATGGCGTGGCAAGGCATTGTCATTCACCCTGTCCCGAGTGTTGCACGCCAAAATGACCCCGGCCTGCGCCATTTCCATGTCTGTAGTCTGAAAATTGGAAGTACAATCATGATCCGAGGGAACGAGACCAAAGACGGTGTAATGGCATCCTCAGCTGTGCCAGACTGTGGGTCTGATTGGGTATGACTTGCAGCTGCTGACACGCCGAGCGGCAAGCATGCTGTACCTTTGTATTCCGACCACGACTCTGCTATGCGGTGGGTGAGCATGCTGGCAGTATTGATTCTGGTGTAACCCTCGCCAAAACCCAGCGAATAAGATGTCAGAAGACCAAAATAACAAAAGCGATCTGGACTCGATGGACTCGAGAAGACAAAGGCGCATTCCTGGAATGTCGTACAGTCTGTTGTGTTGGTGGACTTCTCCTTCCGCCTTCGGCCTTTGTGCTGCCGCTCGACTTTCCTCCCTCCTTTTCGACCACAACAAATGTATCTCATTGTCTTGCACCACAACAAGCAGAACAACACCTTTCGATTATGCTGCTGCCTTCTCCTGCACGGTGCATGCGTCAGCCATAAGGATTACCTACATGCGCAATGGGCTCTCTGGGCCGGCATACTCGCCGTTCTTGCAAGCATCGAATGTGGTGACGAGTCACGATGGAACACAACATCGCACAATATGGCATCCTGACCACTCTTCCAGACGTCACAAGATAGTCCATTGCACGTAGTCTCTGTACTATGTTGCTCAGAGAGCTCCCCGCACCGGAATACTACGCGCCAATACTATTCATGGACGAGTTGTGGGACTATGTCAGTCCTTCAGTCCTTCTGATACAATTATTGAGTTCGGCAGTCAACTCACAGAGGCCTCGAGTTACCTGCCGCTGAGATGGGGTGAAAGATGAAAGAGTGCAAGCTATTCTTGTAGCACAAAGTTCTGTACCCAGATCGTGAGGCGGGATGAAGTCTCCCTCAAGTTCTTAAGTGCCCTCATGTACTGGACACTACCAAGGTCCTCACTCATTTTAAAGTGTTGTTCCAGTATCTGCCACCAACAGGACATAGTCTTCCACTTCCTGCACCGCCTTTTGCACATGTATACTTCTTGCATACCGCCATGCAGTCTGCCGAGTCTGCCTGGCGGCACTCCGCAGGCGGCGTTTCGATTCCGGCTAAGCTCGATGAGCATGCCACAGATCCCGTGACCAACTCACCGGTGCTCACCGAATTTGAGGATGACGAGGGCACTGTCATAGACGACTCGGAGTGGAATGAAGGAGAGGATATAGCTCCAACTCTTGCACCACAAACCTTACAAAGTGTAAGCTCAGGCTTCCTAACATACTCATTATATATATACATCATCTAGTCTTCAAAGCTGGGACTGATTCTAGAAACAGACAACTGAAACCTCAGTCCCGATACCAGCATTGCCGCGGGCGGCATTGTCAGCTGGTCATCCTCTTCGGCATGCTGCTAGTCAGCCCCTACTGAGTCAATCACCAGCACGACAATTATTCACGCAGCCGGCGTCGATCGGTGCAAGGACCGCCGAAGAGTCAGCCCGACCTGCAGGGAAACTTGCGATCGACACGCAGCATGGGCAGAGTAGGGAGGGACATAACAGTGGCCCTATGTCTCAGCAGATCTTCGTTGCGGCTTTTGCGAGGGTGAGGAAAAGACTTCGATGGCTGGACCCAGCTCATGTCCGGGAATGGGACCCCGAGCAAGTGGTGAGATGGACAAAGTTCGAAGGCGTTGATGAAAGACTTGTAAGGAGTTTCGAGCTGCAGAAGACGGACGGCACAGGGCTGCTGCGACTACAAACACTGTCTGTACCAGTTGCAATGCTCGTCCTGGACATTGATGGCAGCTTCTACGGGCAAGCACCTCAGAAGTCCTCCACGCCGTCGCCTGCCATGGGCGAAATACGTAGTACTGGTTCGCCGTCCTCGACACGGCCACGTCGCCAACGAGCGGTGTCTTCCGAAACCACCACATTTCGACGCTTGAGTAGAGAACGATACCAAGAGACCCCGACTGTGTTGGCGCCCCCCAGATTCGAGCAGGATGACGAGCCTTCGATACTGGGAGTGCAACAAGATATCCCACCTCCACACTGGTGCGAGGATGGGGAGCGGTGCCAGACCTTTATCGACAGACGAGAGCTTCTGAGCAACCTGAGAGAACAATACAATGTGCCAATCAGAGACGATATCTTTGGGCCAATTACTCTTGTCAGTCATGCTGGAAAAACCACAGTCGTCGATGCAAGTAGTTCTGCGACGATTCACCCACTATGGTCCTTGCAGACCGTACCGTTGTCGCCATGCTCCGCAAAGTCACCAGTTCGGCAAAGTCTTCAGGAAGCTGACATGATGTGGCTGGGTCGGCAAGATCCGCAGGAGGCTGTCTCTGCGTTCCTCGATACACAGATTCAACATGCTGGGCCATCACAACATACTCCACGCCTGCTCCGGTTTGTCACAGCGCCCTCGCCACCAGTCCTCTCCGCGCAAGAGGTTGCTGATTTGGAATCTGTGGTTCCGGTGTCTGCCAGAAGTGTGCTCAAGTCGACAGTGCCAATGTCAACTTCGTCGACCGCTCATCCTGAGATGGATCCTTTCGTCCGTCGTCCTACTCCAACAACATGGTCCACTTATCGACGTCCTAGTCTTGCTATCTCGACGCAGGGTCATGCTGTAAGTCTGTCTTCAGGTTCACCTCTCAGCCCGATCAAGCGTCCTGGAGAACCTCTCAGTTTCACTCGATCCTTGTCAAACTCTCCTCTAGCATCACGGACGCCTGTGACCCCTGTCGCGCAGTCCCTGGCTTCTTCGTATGGCTCACCTCCCGATCTTGCGCAGCACTCGAGCTCCGCAAGAAGACCTCCTGGTATGTCTCGTTCTCGCTCGGGGTCTCCTTTGGCGTCTCGGACGGCTGTCACACCTGTTTCTGGAGCCCTGGCTCCTTCTTCCGACTCGCCTATCGGTCTGACGCAGGAAATCATGTCGCGAGGACGACCATCTGGTGTCACACGATCTCGATCAGCGTCCCCGTCGGCGTCTGGAACACTTTCCGCCCCTCTGGCTCAATTGTTTGCTCCTGTACTCGAGTCCACCCACGGTCTTGTCCAATATACAATGTCGGAAGGACGACCGCCTGGAGTCAGCCGTTCTCAATCGGCCTCTCCACTAGCTTCTCGTGCCAGTCCTATCGAGCGTGCTGGCTCAGCTTCTTCGAGGCTTGGAATACCCACATTAAGAGAAGTGTCCCTGCGCGACACTTTGCCGCCTCCAGATGCTAATGTGATACCCCGATCGCCACCGAGATTCGCTCCTCTACGGAGTGCACGATCGTCTCTGGAGTTGCGCCCTCGTGCCTGGCGCTCAGCAACTGCCCTCACGACGCCTTCTCGTGCCTCCTCGGATGACACTCGGCCAAGCATTCCCATAAACGACTGGTCACCAAGCAGGAGGCCGCGACGTTCTCAGTCTTTCAA
>Ga0058698_10001383_pt1 | contig 10992 bp, 12 predicted proteins | sample AgamicAsSfe_FD_67288 | JGI IMG/M metagenome (GOLD analysis project Ga0058698, IMG submission 67288) | Agave microbial communities from Guanajuato, Mexico - As.Sf.e | ecosystem: Host-associated > Plants > Phyllosphere > Phylloplane/Leaf | place: Guanajuato, Mexico | collected 2012-05-30
CACAATCGGCACTCCTCCAACTGCCTGCAGAAATCAAACACATCATCTTTGGACTTTGCTTCGTTGCTGAAGCTCCCATAATCGACCCCCAGATTCACAGCTCAAAAGATCGACAAGATGGCACGGCTCTTAAAACACCAGGCGCTGCTCTGCTCCAAACATGTCGCAGAACCTATCACGAAATCGACCGCCGTCCACTGTTCGCGCAAAACACCTTTCGCTTCTCAAATCTTACTGGAATGCGCACCTTCCTCCATGCGCTCCCTCTCGACTACAGAACGCGTATTCAAGATATTGAGATTGACCTGCGCGACCTAAACTCGGATCGCCCTCATATTGCACGTGAGTGGCTACAGTACACTGCGCTGGCAAACAACGAAGCCATGGGTTCACTTCGTGCCGATGCAGTCGGCCTGCGGTGTTTACGAGTAAACCTAGAGGCATGGCCTATCAGTAGGTGTTTTCCTGTAGGGATTTGTATGAGACTTACGCTGACTTCGTGATTCACCTTTCAGTACCTATGTTCAGAAGTGAGCTTTGGCAGTTCATTCGGAGCATGCTTTCAGGTCTCGAGAGCTTGGATAGAATTGTAGTGACTGGAGCTAGTAAAGGCAAAGCAATGGATCGGAAACTGCCATGGTCGCCTGTACATTTTGTTGGCGGGGACGATGTTGGAGCTCACGACTTGCTTGTTCGGATGAACAAGTGTGTCACTGGTAACTCTAGCGACAACCTTGTCAGGTGGACAAGACAAGATGGGAAATTACAGTTAGAGGTACACTCAAAGTCGAGTCTACAAAGTAGCACTGCCGCGCGATGGGCACAGGCTTCTGGAATCGATGGTCGCACGGAGACCTGGCCACCAAACGGAGTCTGTTCTTTCTTTGCTTGCGAGAACCGCTACTCCTACGGAGAAGAGTCCGAAGATAAAGAGCTCAATCCCAATGCCGTCGGATGACGGGTCTTGCCGGATCCCATGGACCATGAATCTCATTCTTATACTTCTGGAGACCGATGAGCCACCAACTGCAGATTCCCATGCTCAAAAGAGTGAGGACGCCTCCTACAATTGCACCCGCCAAGAATGCGCCGCGGCCTCCTCCTGTCAAGGTGATGAAAAGGCCACCCCATGCGCCTGTTGCCAATGTAATGGTCAGGGCGAGGTGCCCCCACGGAGATCGAGCGCGGAGCTGACGACGGAATATTGGAAACAGACCATAAACTTCAATGGAAAAGAGAGTCAGCGAGAAGACGTGCGTAGTGGATGGAAGACGCGAGGCAAGAACAGCTGACGCCATCATGGCCGAATTTGTGGATATCGAAGCTGGTAATCTAGAGACACATGACTTAGCCGCATGTATACTCAAAAGGAGAGTGGTTCTCATACTGTGCACCTGTACCTCCACTGTAGTCAAAGAAAGCAACGTTCATCATAAGCAGCCATGTACTCAACGCCCATATTGAATCACTTGTCGTGGAGCGTGTCAGTGACTTGAGAATCGGACTGAGCCCAAGTAAAGCCGCATAAATCAACAGGGCTGATTTGGCAGTTGCTAGACGCTGTTGAGCTCGTCCTGAGAGCGCTGATGAGGGTTGTGGTCCAGCTTTGTCTGTATCTGAAGTGGGTGTCGATGCCACGTTGGAGACGGTCGCGAACTCCTGGCCCATCCAATGGTCCCATAAGAACCAGGCTAGAACTGTGCATAAAGTGGCCCACCCCACTATGGCTACAGGCGAAACTCTATCATGAATGATGGCCACGAAACAGCAGGCAAATATGATCACTGTTGCAAGATGCTGCACGATGACCGTGGCGTCACCCATCAGTGACCAAAATTCGTAGGGCTGCAATCTTGGATTGCGCTGAAGGTGGTCAAGAAAGGTGGTCTCATCTGTATAGTTATCGGGAACTGTACACGTCAGATATATCCTATCACAGGGACCTACGTGAGTACCTACAAGGCTGTTTGAACCAAAGTAGCTTCTTGTAATTGCCTTTTGCCGACCGGTTTACGATCCGCGGCCCGCCCTTCTTCTTCCTGCTAGTGGAAACAAGAGACGCGCCCGTTGGATCCAGTAGCCGGTTTTGATACATATTACGCTTTTTAAGGGTTCCAGGAAATATGGTTGATGATGGAGAGACAGTTCAGGTGCGAGTTGGAGAAACGGGACGCGATACTGCACGTGCGCCAATCACAGACGTTTCCGGTCCGGCCAATCACATTCTCCGCTTTCGTCTCATGCATCACGACTTTGGAGATCCTGCAAGCAGGGCAGTTCATTGGTACTGTTACAAGCATTAAAGGCATAAATCTCGCAAGTTGTATTAGCGATTAAGTGTTCTCCAAGCAACCATTATCCTCCTCGACTTGGGCACAGTAGCACGTCCAGCTTTGACTTTGAAGTTGTCCTGTCCTAAGACCCTTCCAATCTCCATGTAACTCTCAACCGCGACCCGGATAGGGCCTCTCGCCTCAATTGGCAAACGCTCGATCGCATCTTTAGCCTCTTCATATAGAGAAAATGCATCCTTCAGAAGACGCTTACGCAAGGCCTCGATTTGCGGGTGATCTGGCTTCTTTAATACCTCGTCGTAACTTAACCCCACTTCAGCAAGCCACTTCAGAGGAAGATAAACACGCCCAATCTTAGCGTCTACTTCTATGTCGCGCGCGATGTTGACATACTGTAGGGCCACGCCCATACCGTTACCAGCAGCAACTATAGTCCGTTGCTCTTCAACAGGTAAAGCGCTAGGATACCAGTTGAAGATGAGTTCAATGCACATTTGAGCTACAGTGCCCGCCACACGCTCCGAGTACAAACGCAAATCCTCCGTGGTTTTGATCAGAGGCTCCTTGTCGAAAGCAAGGTCCATCTCAAACCCGCGCAAAAGATCCTCCAACGGTTGGTGCGAGAGCTTAGCAGCTGGAAGCTGTAGGAGTGCAGATTGCGTGCCGGCCGGAAAGTCTTCCCGGACTTGGGCTTGTATAGTAGGCTTAGATGCAGAATCGCTGTAAGTATTATTCAGGAACTTGCGCAATTTCGCTATCCAGTCCTTGGCCTCATCGGCAGAGGAAGCATTGTCCACCAGATCATCAGCAACGCGGCAGAAGGAGTAGAGTAGCAACAAATCCGCCCGTAAAGGTCCAGGGAACGTTGCGGAGGCGAGGTAGAAACTACGGCTCTTTCGCTTGAGACGATGCACAGCCTCGCCAAGGCCTACAAGGCGCGCATCGTCGTACTTGGAGCATGAAGTGAGCAAAGCGCGCATCAAGACCATGGGTGATGGGAGCAGGGAGGGCTTCGAGAATAACGCCGGGAAGGTGTATAGCACTGCAAGAGCATTGTCAAACGCCAATTGACCAAATACTATAAGCGAGTTGGTAACCAAGAAGAAGAGGGCTTCTTCAATTTCGAGGCCATCCCATAAGTGCACGCCATATTTTGTACCTGTGTTGATTACCCATGTTCCTCTACGCAAGGCCAAGGTATCGACGATCCAGAGGTAAAGTGTCGGAAGGATAATGGGTGCCGCGGTATTGGTTAGAGGGAGCGCCAGGATGAATTGGTATGCAAGACTCCTGCTTCCAGTTAGTGGGTGTTCAAGGCATAGTGATAGTTGCCATACCAGAGCAGCAGCAGAAACGGGCCGGCCCATATCAAGATGAGTCCAGTGTAAGTTCCTTTGCTGTCATCTTTGATGCAACGCCATCCCCACGCAATCACGCCCAAAAAGAAGATTTGGCCAGCAAATTTGGTGTATCGCCATCGATGGCCGGATGCGCCGCGTTCAGGGCTGAGGTAGACGGGCTGGAAGGTGGGCCTGCTGAGGAGAAGATAGAGGATCGATGTGTTGTATGTCTGCACGACGAAGAAAAAGACCTCTTCTAGAGGGATATCCAGCAGCTTGGGTCCAACAATGACATGGGCGGGGTAGCTCCAGATTCCGGTGCGAATGAGGTACGAGTCCCATGGTATGGTCGACAGCACAGCGACCTGGTCTGTTAGCACGAGAAGTGTTGGCGAGGATGCGCGTACCAACCAATATCAGGTAAACGACCTTGTACACGTCAAGTTTGGTGAAGAAAGGGCGATAGAGCCAGGTAAGCCCCACGGCCGGGGGGATCGTGTACTTGAGATGACTAGCCGTTAATGTCAGCCATAGTGGTGGAACGCAGGAAGAGGGCGCGTCACGTACACGAGCGCGTAGTCGAAACCCATGATGGCACCGTGTAAACAGAAGGGAGTAGCCGGAGAGATGTGCAATCAGCGTCACTCATGGACCCAATGCTGCAGGGGAACAGACTAGGCCGCGGCGGGCGTCAGGCACAAGAGATAACGCGGAAGAGGCCATGATAGAATATTTGCAATGTCGTTGAGACGGCGTTGCTCGGGCGGAGATGGAGGATGCGCGCTGCCCAAAACAGACTAGTCTTCATGCAAGCTTCAACATGACATCACGATTGTCTGGCCGCCATCACGAGCAGACGTCAACCGGATACCCGTGGAACTGGGCAGCAGCCTTGTCTTTATTGCATCATGCCACCACTTCCTGACACAGTCCCGCTTTCGCCGCGGCGACATGTGAAGACAGATCAAACCCACTGTACTAATGAATTGCCTGCGCCGTTGTCCTGAGCCAACCCACACGCGTCTTTCAATGCCGCCAAGACAATAACACCGCCGTAATGTCCAAGACTGGACCGCACAGCAAGTCGAAGACGCCAAAGCACCCGTACGCATACCCTCCTAGTTGACTCCCCAAAATCTACACATCGCCCTGACTGATTCCTTGTAGATACCTCGCTGGCAACTTTGCGCCCATCACTACAACATGTCCTCCCACGCCCGTCTCATGGACCGGCCGAATCCCAGAAGAGCTGCTGGGCGGCATGTACGTCCGCAACGGCGGTAATCCCGTGACCAACTCCGACTTGGGACGTGAGGCGCATTGGTTCGACGGCGATGGCATGCTCTCGGGAGTATGGTTCAGCCGCTCTCTCACCGACCCTACGAAACCCATTGTCAACTTTGTGAACCAGTTCATTCTCACCGACGTGTACCGTACTGCCGTCGAAAACCCGACACTTCGCACGCCTATTCTGCCTAGCATTGCGACACTTGTTAATCCAGCATCCAGCTTGCTGCTCATTCTATGGCGCATCATGCGTACTGTTCTGCTTGTCTTCTGGACGCACATCTTAGGTTCTGCACGTGCTGTTAAGCGAATCAGCGTGGCCAACACCAGCATATTATATCACGATGGACGTGCACTAGCAACATGCGAGAGTGGGCCGCCAATGCGCATCGCGTTGCCAAGCCTCGAGACAGTAGGCTGGTTTGACGGAAATCGTGCCGAAGGAGAAGCTGCACCTGGCGACCGAGACTCCCATGCCGATGAAAAGCGTGAAGCATTTGGTGGAACTGGCTTGCTGAGCTGGATGAAGGAGTGGACAACGGGTCATCCCAAGGTTGACAGAGAGACCAACGAGATGGTTCTCTTCCATTGCAACTTTGTTGCACCCTATGTCCACTATTCTTGTCTCCCAGCTGAAAACTCGGTCGCGAAGAGAACTAGCTCGGAAGGAAGCAGAATCATTAATGCACCAGTCCCTGGATGCTCTGGCGGACGACTCATGCACGATTTTGGCGTATCCCGACATAACACTGTTATACTCGACTTGCCACTCTCTCTTACTCCTTTGAACCTGGCAAAGAATAAGCCCATAGTCTTCTACGAGCCTGAGAAACCCGCTAGGTTCGGTATCTTTCCCCGACATCATCCCGAGTCAGTACGTTGGTTCGAGACAGACGGTTGCTTGATCCTCCACACAGCCAACACTTGGGATGAGTACAACAGCGCCGGTGGTATCTCTGCTGTCAGCATGTTAGCCTGCCGGCTGACGTCTGCATCCTTGGTCTTTAGTGCTGGCAACATCGAGCCTCCCCCACATCCGAATCACAAGGAGATAGTGCGCAGTAAACCCATGTCCTTCTTCGCCAAGTACGATGACGAAGAACAGGTTCAAGATCCTGAGAAGCCTTTCCTAGACGACACGTCGCCTTTGCTGGGACAACACAATGAGCCAGAGTCATCAAGGGCGCCTCATAACATCCCCATCTCATACGACGACGAAGAACAATGTCGATTGTATTACTACCGGTTCTCACTCGCTCCGGGCTCGTCTAACACCATCACTCACGAGTTTGCATTAGCAGCCATTCCTTTCGAATTTCCCACCATACATCCTGCCACGGAAATGTCGCGCGCACGATACATTTATGGATGTAGCACTTCAGATGAATCGTTTGGTGCGGCATTAGGCAAGGCGACCAAAATCGATATACTTGTTAGGGTAGATGTACAGACTCTACTCAGACGCGCTCAGCAATCACCTCCACAGGCTGTCAACGGTTGTGTTGACAACCGCTCAATTGATGAGATACTCGCGTCAAACGACCACAACGATCCCATAAAAGCATTCCAACTTCCGCCGAATCACTTTGGCCAAGAAGCTAGATTCGTGCCTCGTAAGATGAAGGAGGCTGAAGCTGATGATGGCGCTGGCGCCACCGAACAAGAAGGTTATTTACTCTTCTATGTCTTCAACGAAGACCAGCTAGACGAAAACGGAGAATGCAAAGCAGATGCAGAGAGCGAGTTGTGGGTTTTGGATGCAAGCGACATGCAGACTGTCATTTGCAAGATTCAACTTGGGACTAGGATACCTTACGGCCTACACGGAAACTGGTTCACTGAGGAAGATATCGCTCATCAGCGAGAAGTCGCGACAGTGAGATCCGAGTCGGATGTGCAGTCTGAGACGGGATCGAGCAATCTGCGGAAATCTCTCATTAGTTATTTGGGCTAGCAGCGCCTGTGTGTTTGGACCACATGTCTAATAAACCGGTTGGACTCGCGACTTAAACGCTACCACCATTTTACGTACTCTACGAAGTCTTTTTAGCAAGATTTAATTAATATTCAAAGCATTCAAACAAGACTTGTCACACATGCGGTGCGTTGTTTTGATGGAGTGAGGCACAACCCTAGCAACGCTGTAGAATCTAGATTCGCCCCGCTTTGACGAAAGCTTGTATGTGCCGATCCTTGCCGTAGCGGTCGATCCTGCAGCAAGCATATCTAACGCCCTCCATCGCACTGACGTAAAAAAACACCGACTGGATCGATGCCTGCCTGGGCAGTAAGTGCACAAGAAGATCACACCACCATGCGATGCGGTAATGATCAACTGTCCCGCAATCGTTCCCGTTATGCGGCACATTTGAAAACTATGCTTACGCGTTCCCATGTCGAAATACATGTGTCAACACCAGCAGACCTCAACAGACCGTAAAATCGAGGCCAGCCTAACAGTAGCGGACATGCGATTGACGCAAGTCGATGTCAAAGTAAGCTTAACAGATCGACGTCATAAAGCTTAATCCTAGTGGCCCTCCACTCAAGAGGTGGGACGGAAAGCCCGGGCGCTATGCTCAGAATCTCTAGCGTCGGTAATGAGCATAGTGTGACATCTCTATTACACCGAGAAGCTGCAAGTGGTCAGTGATCTCAGCCATTGAGGAATCAGAAACCGGCAATGCTAAACTGTAGCGCATGGTTCTGACTGGTCGTTACTTGTTTGTCCAGCGATCGTGGCCCTTGCTCGATTCGAGGTTTCGAACATGTGCATGATCAAGCTCTATTCCCGCGCGCGAGATATGTCGTCATGACGGCATGTTTGGATCTCGTGGGCTGGCTTCCAAGATATAACCCAGAGCTTGCAGCCACATGGCTGCGATAAGCTTCTCTTGGTACATCTCCATCCTGTGCTATCAATTTTGCAATTGACAACCTTCTTCGCAATGGATCTCGCTCGTAGAAACAACGTGCTCCAATATAATGGTATATCTCCCTCCCTGGGTGATTTGATGTGTTTTGGACATCCTCCTAACATGTAATAGACAACACCGTCAACGGTGCAACGGCAGACATTGCCATCACAACACATGGATCCGACTTCTACTTCGCTATTTGCGCTGCGATGGGATTCTCCGGATTTGTTTTCCTAGGTCTCGCCTACCGCAAGCAGCGTCGCGACCGTCTTTTCCACTACATCACCGCATCTGTAGTCTTCGTCGCATGCATCGCCTACTGTAAGTCTCCAAGCCTCACACTATAAACACGCGAGCCATATACTGATAAGGTTCCTTACAGTCACAATGGGATCCAACCTGGGCTTTACACCAATCGCAGTCGAGTTCCACCGCAGCGACCCCAAGGTAGCAGGAAACTACCGTTCGATCTACTATGCTCGTTACATCGACTGGTTCATCACTACGCCTCTGCTGCTCCTCGACTTGCTTTTGACTGCTGGCATGCCATGGCCGACTATACTTTGGGTCATCATGGTTGATGAGATTATGGTTATCACTGGTCTGATCGGTGCCCTTATCGACAACCGTTACAAGTGGGCCTACTTCGCTTTTGGTAAGCATTCTCTTTTTTTCTCACTTTGTCTCCGAGTATCCTGCTAGATCTTTTCTAACAATACGTAGGCTGCTTTGCTCTTTTCTACATCGTCTACCAACTAGTCTGGGAGTCGCGCATCCACGCCAAGGCATTCGGCCGCGATGTTGAGAAGGCGTTCATGATGTGCGGAAGTATGACCGCTCTGCTTTGGATCCTGTACCCAATCGCATGGGGAGTCGCCGAGGGCGGGTAAGTCACACTCAGATCCGAATGTTATATAACCATACAGTGGCTAACATCAGAATAGTAACGTCATTGCCCCTGACAGTGAAGCTGTTTTCTACGGTGTACTTGACTTCCTAGCCAAGCCATGCTTCGGTGCCCTCCTCCTGTGGGGCCACAAGGACATCGACCCGGCCCGTCTCGGCCTCTCTATCAAGGACTACGATGGTGATGCCATGGTTCACGAGAAGCGCAAGCCTGATGCCGTGAACAACGGACAGACCGCTACCCACCCCGATGGCTACAACGGCACTGCTCCTCATGTCGACAACACTGTTTAGACCGAGGTTTGAGTTTTGCTTAAAAGATGATCTCTCATGAACGGGGAAGATGTACCGCAGGTACGGTGAAAGTTGTAATGTGGTAATGATAGTTTATTGGGTGTGGCGCAGATTGTGATTACGATTAAGCGTGGGATACCCTCTCTGATAGTAGCATAATAAATCCTTCCTCTTTTTCATCATCATGTTTGAACAATGATGGAAACACATCTAATATTCGCCGTCTACGTTCCTTTGACAATAGCCGTCTACAATCATGATCCATGCTAGGCTGACGATAAAAAGTGGGTATTGAACTATGTAGATACAGTTAAGGTGGTATGATGCATTAAAAGCCCATACCTCAGCAAACTGTGCACCAGCACATTACCAATCGCCCATCAACCCGTTGCCAGCCTTTTGATTTTGATAGTACAAAGCACCAGGTACAGTCGTAAACACGAGGAAGATGCTCAACAGTATCCAAACGAGCCAACTGAGATATGGTCCGTTTTGTGTCCGATCCAGAGGACCTGGCGACGCCTTGGTTTCTTTGGTGCCTAGTGGGCGCCACGGAATGCGACTCTCTTGCTGCCGGTCGTAGAGTATTTGTTCAGTAACCAGTTTGGCACCAGCGAGCACAATAGGAACTCCAGTACCTGGGTGAGTGCTTGCACCGACAAAGTACAGATCTTCGATGCTGCGATGCTTGGTCTTCGGCCTGAAACTGAGCACGTTAAAGAAGGAGTGGCTCAGTCCCAAGATAGCGCCACGGTCGAGGTTGAATGAGGACTTCCATGTAGGCGGCGTATTGATGGTTTCTTCAATGATGTGGGGACCAAGTGAAATGTTGAGTCGTGCTTCCATGGTTTTGATGACAGTTTCGCGCGCTGATGCTACCATAGAGTCCCAATCTTGAGTCAGGCCTTTCGTGTGCTTGGAGCCCTTGTGCGAGTTCGTCGAATCGACTTCCAAGTGCCCAACCGGTACCAAGATGACGATAGAATCACACCCCTCTGGCGCCGCAGAAGGGTCGACGCGGGACGGGACATTGACGTAAAAGCTGGGTTGATCTGGTATCAGGTGCTTCTTGAAGATGCTATCAAAACTTTCCTTGTAGTCTTCGGCGAGAAAGATGTTGTGGGCGCTTAGTTCAGGAAATTGTCGGTCCAGTGCCCAGTAGAAGGATATGCTGGAGCAAGAAGCCTCTTTTTTCAAGAGGGATCGCCCGAATGAGGAAGAGGGAAGAAGTTGATTGTATGCATATGCCAGATCTGCGTTGCAAACAACAACATCGGCGGTTAGCGGTTCCTTGGTGTTGTCCTCAAAGACAACGCCTGTGGCACGCTTCCCATCATCTGAAAGCTGTATGTTGCGGATCGGACTATCGAACCTAAACTCAACGCCCAAGCGCTCACCGACGTTGACAAGAGATTCCACCACCTGATCAGGTTAGCGAGAGAAGTTCCCACGTTGGAATATACTGACTTTGTGGAACCCGCCAATGGGATACCAAATACCCTCAGCCAACTCCGTGTATTGCAACAGACTGTAGGTTCCCGGGGCATCAAATGGACTCATACCCATATACATGCTTGCAAATGTGAAGACTCTTCGCAACCTCTCTGTCCAGAAGTACTTGCTCGCTCGGTAGTAGATACTCTCGAACGGATGTAGCTCGAAGAGATGCAACAAGAAATCGAAGCGAACCATGCTCAGTAACGAGTAGAAATTCTTCTTCAGCACATGGATGATGGAAACTTCATAGTGGCGATGCGATTCTTGCAGGAAACCAAGGTATCGCTCGAAGCCGTCTTTTCCTTCAAAACGCTCGATTTCACCCTTCATGATGGAGATGTCGGTTGAGAGCTTGAACGTAGTGTCATCGTGGAAATGAACGTTGTAATTCGGTTCACACTTGACCAGCTTGACGCCCTCGGCATCGAGTGAGGTCCCAAGATCCTCGAATGTCTC
>Ga0058698_10001384_pt1 | contig 10976 bp, 8 predicted proteins | sample AgamicAsSfe_FD_67288 | JGI IMG/M metagenome (GOLD analysis project Ga0058698, IMG submission 67288) | Agave microbial communities from Guanajuato, Mexico - As.Sf.e | ecosystem: Host-associated > Plants > Phyllosphere > Phylloplane/Leaf | place: Guanajuato, Mexico | collected 2012-05-30
GATTGAGACTGCTGCTGGAAGGCAACCCGCGAAGAGCCTCGTCTCGCTCGATCTGTAGTATACGAACCTGCTTGGCGTGCATGCGGTTAAGGACATCCTGTCTGGTAAGCAATGTGCGCAAAGTCATGTGCAGCGCATCTCTTTGGTCTTCAACATCCTTGAGACTGTCGGACGGTAGTGGTGGTGGCTGATTTGATGGGTTTGGTGAGGTGAGCATCGATCCCGGACGCTTGAGTGATCTGCTACGAGCGATAGATTGTGATCTTGTCATCCCAATCCGTGGTGATGCCATTGGGGACATCGAAACGTAATCATCTTCTTCTGCAAAGGACTTGAAGCGCTGGGATTGTTCAATCTGGAGACGCCTTGCCTCGACGAGAGTCTGGTTCTCGTTCCGAGTCGTCTGCAGTTCTTGTTGCAGTTGAGAGTTCTCATATTGGAGCTTCTGCAAGTCAGTCGACTCAGATTCGAGCCCTTCCAGCCTCGCTCGAAGGCTAGGGACCGTCTCCTCTTTCAAGTTATCACGCTCATTCAGGCACGCTTCGTGATCCAGTCGCAATTGCTGCAGAAGCTGCTCCACTTGCTGTTTCATTTGTCGTTCATCTGCCAGATGTTGTCGAGCTTCCGCAAGCGAGATCTCCAACTCATCCTCTTGTGAAGAAAGTCCAAAGTGCCCTGAATCCTCCATCATACTCTTACTTCCTTGCAGCTGCTCCTCAAGTGATTGAACATGCATCTCCAATGCTCTGCGCTGAATCATATCCGCTTCTGCTTTCTCGGCCATGGCGAGTTTTAGTCGAGCCTTCTCCTGCTCAACTTTCCTGCGCATTGTTTCGAGGGCTTCAATCTTCGACTGACTATCGGCCGTAGGTAACTTGATCGAGCTTGTACCAGACTCGGAAAAGTAGTCGCTCGTCCGTCGACTTGGATTCGGTAGACCTGGCTCACTTCTGAAGCGTTCTAGCTCATCTTCCAGGTCCATTTCCCGACGAATAGACGAAGCCAATTCAGCACTCACATCGCGGAGTTCGTCCATGAGCTCCTCGATGTGACGACCACCTGCGGGTGTGGTTCCATTTGTAGGAGATGCCAGCTCGGAAAATAATGCTTCTTCCTCGGAATCACTGCCATAAACCAGCGATCGTTGCTCGGTCCTCGTCGGCAGCTGACCATTAAGCGTCGCAAGAGCACCAGCAGATGAAGAAGCAGGGGATATCAGACCCCCGAACTTATTCGCAAGCCCAGTCTTTCCAGCTGCGTCTGTCAAGGACTCTCGCCATGAGAAGTACGAAGGACTCATCTCCCGGTCGTGAGTTTGCTGTCTGCGAAGAACAGGTTTACTGGGGCTGTTCCGAGTACTGCTTTCACCACCAGCAGACGACCTTAAAGGTAATGGCTTCGATGGTGATGTCCTGGAAGATACTGGAGTTGGGTACATATTGCTGGCTTCGGTACGGTCTTCATCTTCGTCATATTCGGAAACAGAATAGTGTGCAGTATGGTAGCTAGTCATTGATCTATCCACTTTTGGCCTCGGTTTCATCGGCGTGGTACTGCCTGACGATGGAAAGCTGAACAGGGGAAGTGGCGGAAGAGGAGACAGTACTGCGGATGTCATCTGGTTTTCTGTCTTTGGAAATGCTGCAGTACGCGGTGTGCCGCCAGAATGTGGGAACCTGTTCATGCGAGCTTTAGTGAAGGCGCGAACTTTGAGCAAGTTTCGATAGACATACTGGTCTAGATCCCTGATTTCGAACTCTGGTGTTGCAATCAAGGCATTGTATTGTTCCCTTCCTGGTTCTTCCTCGAATTGAGCTAATACCGGACTATGTATCGATGCAGGGCGCTTGATCGGATGAAGCTGTGAGCCTGGTCTACTTCCATAAAGTGACTCATCCACTGAACTGTGTCGCCGAGGTATAGATTGTCCTTGTTGATCATGTCGCAGAAGACGGGAAAAGGCAGAGACCGAGGGAGTAGTACTGTTATTCAACGTATCCTGAACGTGGTCCTCCTCGTAGGATGTCGTTGTGTTCATGAGGCCCAAGCCAGTGTTGTGTCTGCGCCATTCGAAACCCATAGCCAATGCAGTTGATACAGTCGTCCCGCGCCAAGCCTACTTTTTCATGACCCAATTGACTGACAGTAGCGTTGTTGTGTAATATAGAGCAAGCCTGAGGATGTGAAATTGGCAAAAGGGCGCATACAAGGGCTACGGTAGTGAAGAGACGATTGCTTTGGCGCAAGGATGTCTGAGTGAGGAATGCGCGAAATGCTACGAAGGGGTATGTAAACGCGACTATACGCGTTCAAAACCATGGATCGACAGACACTCCCGTGAGCCGAGGCCGAGCACCTGGTTCATATATGAAACAACCTATGACCTATGACTTGTAAGTCAACATGGTGAAGGTCATATGGAGCCTGTATACGTGGCTAGCATGGTGAAGGTCACATGAAGCATGTATACGTGTCTCGCACAGGGAGTTCTGACAGCACCGGCTAGGACCAAGCAGCACAACCTGTATACGACTGACCACATCTCCCAAACACATGTTCAGTCGCTCAGTACATTGAACCAAGAGGCTCTGGATCAAATGTCTAGAGATGGGAGAGTGCCGAGGAGCTTCTGCTAAGAACTGGTTCCGAGCACTGTCTGTCTAATGCGAATATTCCAGGTTGGCACGCCTCGTCCCAAACACTCTATGCCAAGTCTTCAAAATTATACCCACAGTCTAACAGGTCGCCATCTTGACGATTATATCCAATGGTCTCATGTCCAAACATGTCCAATTACTCCTCTCCGACAGCCTTTACACCACGATCATCAGTCGTGTTCGCATCACCATTTTGGCTGGCCCTGCCATCCTTTGACTTCCGCAGCATGCTCCACACCGTTGTCTTCCCATTCACGCCCTCTATGTTGAACTGTGCCAGATCCAGTGAAGTCTCCTTCACCTCCACGAAGCCCATCCGTTCATACAACGGCTTGCCTGTTTTGGTTGCGTCCAGATACGCGTCCAGTCCCGCCTTGTCGGCCTCTTCAAGGCCCACGTTGATGAGCATGCTACCAGCGCCTCGGCGTTCGTGGGCGGGATCGGTCGCGAGAACAACAAGATCTGAAGACTTGTTTTAGCGTGTCTTATTGAACGGTAGTCGTCACGACATACGCCAGTACTCTCGGCGACCCATAATCTCCTTCCTAACCTCCCCGATCATGCTAAAGAATTTCCCCATGACCTCAGGCCGCATACCAGGCGTCGGGATCTCAGGCGGTGGCTCTCTCTTCTCATCGAATGTCTCTTCGTCTTCGTGGCGCCACTTTCCTACGGCTATAACACCATTGTTCTCGGTCACGGAAGAGTCGCAGACACAGTACCAGAATGCGCCGCGTTGTGTTGCCAGAGTCTTTTCATCACGGCGAATCATGTGGGCAGCTGCTTCTGGAGGCGGATGGCCGCCCACCCACATGGCCGGGCTCAGCTCAGTGGCAGAGAAGCCCCGGGTGGTGACTTCGTGGCAGGATGGGATGAGGTCCGGGATGATGGGGTGTAGGCTGAGCGTCATGTTGGGCGGTACTAGGTATATATATAGTCGAGATTATGGTGGATGCTGCAAAGACGATACGGTGCACCGTGCAACACACAAGTCACTGCGTGAGCGTCCATCTTGAAGGTAGGGCCGTTGCTAATAAGAGTGTGTCTTCATGGGAGACGCTCATTCGGGCGATCCTGCTTTTCCCCACAAAGCTTAGCACCTTCCTCTGACTCGGTACTGCTTCGTTCATCTTCTACCGACACCCTCGCTGGTCGAACCATAGCATAGCTCTTCGAAATACCATTAACACCAAAAGGCTTCAGGTCCAATGTCGTGACTCCGACTGTCTCGAATCCACATTTCATGTAGAGAGCCTTTCCTTGCATAGAAGCATTGACGAAACTGTCTAGCTTAGCAGCATCAGCCTTCGCCGTACCCCAGTCGATGAGCATGCGCCCAGCGCCTCGTCGATGATGGTCTGGATGTGTCACAAGCGACGTCAGGTCTGTGACACGACCGGATCAGTATCATACTTCCACAGCTTTCTAGAAACTCACGCCAATACGTCTTGTCTCCCATTGCGTTGAGCCTCAAAGGAAATGCTCGCTCACGAAATGCCGCCGACAACTCCTGTGTCGTGTCAATATGAGATCCGTTGGCTGCTTTTCCAGGAGGTGCTGCTTGCATGGTGGACTGTGCATGTTTCATCTCAGCCCTGTGGCTTTCGTCATTCTCCAGCTTCCACGTCGCGGCGGCTATGATCTCGTCGACAGCGTCTGTATCACATATGACAAGGTAGGGATATGCTGGATTTGCCAAATTCTCAACATCTTGACCTGCAACGAAGTCGATCGCTGCTTCTGACTGACCTTGGGCTTGTCAGTGATCGTTTGGGCATGTCAGAATGCAAGAAATCTACCGTGAGGCCAAAGAGCGCGATAGAAGGTGGCATTTGCGTAAGCAGCCTGTGCAATTACATGGCACGCGCGTATATCCGGCGGGTTGGCACGACGAAGCTCGAGCGGCATGTCTCGTGATGCGTGGCTGACTATTCGTGCTTACCGATGAGCCTGAGTTCACTGGGCAGGATAAACCAGACTCTGTGATTGGTGTCTCTAGTAAAGCAAAGTGTCCTCATACTATGCTACTAAAGTACGTAGATAATACCGACACGCATTTGCGCTCGAATTGGAAGGTGACTGCCCACGTGCAGGCAACGATAGTCCAACCACAGCCATAGCATACAGACGTGGAAGAGGTCTTCTGAAGAGTGCCGTAGACATATCAATCAAATTTCTACACACTGGACACTCCCTGAACAGGTTCAGCCATGAGAGATAAGCCCGAGGTACAGTAGGTCTCGATACGGCTCACGGCACTCCCCCGCAGAACGTGGCATCCCTGTCAGCTCGGCACCGTTTCACAAAAAGCCAATGGGCAATACGCGGTCGAGGTGGGCCTCAGCTCACACACGCAAAACCTCCTAGCTCGAGCACGCCAGTCTTCTTGTCCTCCGTAGTACGACCGTGTGACTTGTGTCGGAGACTATGGCTTCTCAACCCCTCTCGTTTTCTCCTCTCTAGCCTCTCCATCCTTTCTGGCCTGCCTCATCGTCCTTTGGTCCTTGCACGATTTGTAGCTCCACTGTATGATATCTGCAAGGACGACCCGACGTGCAGCAACATCCTTGTCCTCGAAGTTACCAGCATGGCGGATCACGCTCACACCACAGAGCCTCGACACCGATCGTCTACAAGGCATCCTCGGAACCCCAAGTACGCGCGGAAAGCTCGACCAGCAAGCCTTCGGTTTTCGAGGGAGTTGGAGGACTTGTTACAATGGGAAGGTCTCAGTCGCATAGAGAACTTGGATATCAATGACTATGGCCATACACGTAGCCAGGGTCTGGGAATATCTGATCAAGATAACGTTCAAATCGCCAACATGGATGAGCCCGCCGACTGGCAAGAGTTCTCGGAGCTCAATACGATGCTGGCGTCTGCGAAGAGAAAACTTGATGTATGTCACACACTCACTACAGCATTATCAGATCTGAGGCAGACTATTCCGCGGCACTCTCCTCGCGGATCTCGCACTTTATTCATATAATAGCACAATCAGACGAATGCTAACGGATCTTATACAGCTGCTTGAAGGTAATCTCAGGGGCGCACGAAGCTCACTATTCGTCCCATCCCTGCCATCACCAGCATCGACGACATCCTTCAGATCAGCGACAATATCTAGCCGTCATGGCGCCACTTCGAGCATCTCCTCTGACGAAGAGGCAACAACACAAATGGCAATGCGCGCACAACGCGTCACATCAGCGCCACTACAACAGCTTGAGATCCGAAACGTCGGACTGAAAGATATGGGTCATGCTCGATACAACAGCGATTCGAAAGTGCTGCAGCCAAGGGTCACATATATTGGTGCTCCCAGGTCGGCACAGAAGAACTCTTCGCCAAAATCCCCACGACACCACCTACATAGGACTTCGATGGACCTCTTGCGGGAACAAAGCCTGGATGCAGTAACAGAAGATAAAGCTTGGTCTTCTCCCAGGCATACGAGGCAAGCGTCATCACAGGCATCGGTACTTTCCACTCAGGTTCTGCGCACACAGGCCCAGATCGTACGAAGAAGTCTTCAAAAGGTCAAGAGGCAAAGTATGGATATGGCCACGTCAAGTCCTTCAGCTGCTTCTGTACGGAGCGAGGTACGAGTTCTCGAAGCCACACTATCAAGGCAGGAACAAGCGATCACGCAGCTCGAAGAGGTTCTGCCTCAAACGCCTGTTTCGATGAAGAGCCACGGCAGCAAAGCTTCAAGGATTCAGCGGTATATCCCTGCGTTTGACGACGATGACGATGTGTTTTACGATGTGGCAGCCTCACAGGTCGAGGATGAGGAGATTTCTGAGCTTGAGGAGGAGGAAGATGTGGAGCCCTACAACGAGGACAACGAGGCAGCCAGCGAGCTCGACAGCAGCCCGGAGAACATGGACGATGGCTTTGACTACGAGACGTTCATTCTCAACAATGCATTGGGAGCATATGACGATTTGCCTCCATTGGAAAAGTGGTCGAGTCGGTCGACCACAGACTCTGCTACAGTACCCACTCATCGGCAACTTCCAGCAGAACCGAGTTCAGCGACCTCAGAACGCAGTTCCTACGATTCACAGCAGTCGATGCAGAACATCTCATGGCCTGACCCGCCGGCAGCGAGAGCTGCGGTGGACGAACACCATGATCAAGCAGTGAAGCATAGTAATCAGTCACGACCTCTAACACAGCCGGCAGCTATAGTTGATGTCCCGATCACTACACAGGACACTCCCCAGTACAGACTAAACACCAGCGGTGACCAGAACGCCGTATCGGTCATCCTGTCCGCTTTGCTACCTCCCTCTGCTGCTGCACCTCGCTGCAAATCTCTCCGCCCAGCGGACCAGGAACTGCTGTTCACCTTCGCTACAGCTTTGCGCGAAGCTTGCTCACAGTTTGGACAGAGTGAACAAAATGATGATGCTGTACGCCAGCGATTGATCCAGGCGACTGATCTTCTGAAGATGTTAGATTAGATTTGGATGCCCTCAGCTTTGGATAGTATACCACGAAGATATGATGGCATGCACAGTCTATGCGCCACGCTCCACTAGCTCATCGTCCGACTTCTGATCATGACTACATCCTGTCGAGCTAAGATACCATCAGTACATTTCGAGCATGAAAGCAGACTGTCATACTTTGATGAATACGAGGTGCCCCATATTTTACAGTAGTGCGTGCTTTCGAGCATTTTCGTTGGTCGCGGGCGAATAAGCGGTGTGTGACATGAAACGCCTCAGGGTCCCTGGCCCGAGCCGAGCAAGAAACATGATTGTCAGCCAGGGAAGACATGGCTGGGTTGGGTCTGAAGTAAATAAACATCATGTCCGCGCTGTTGTGACCGATCAACATTTATATCAGACGACACTGTTGGAGTCGTGAGAACGTCGACAAATCTCCAATAATAGAGGGTGTATCATCAAGACATCCGCCAAGTGAGCGTGCAACCTATAAATCGCCGAACGACAGAAGCACGATCGGCTCGAGCCTCGGGGCTTCTTGTCTCACCTCCTGGCCTTGTGTATATCACACCGACTTTTCTACCACATCGCTCGCCCCTTGCTTTTATCGTTTGCGCCTCTATCGGAAATATTTACAGTACGTTTGTATATACTTCTCAAGCTACATATTCACAGGTCCTCCTCCTCGCTATCACAACACCAGACAACACCAGAATATCATCCATGCGTTCGTACAGCCTCCTCGTTAGCCCCTCTCTATCGTTAGCAAGAATACACAATGGACGCCATCGCCATACCCAGCCATGGAGCATACACTGAAGACCACACCGCCGCGCACAGCTGGACGAGCAGCGCAAGCAAGAAGCAAGACCAAAGTCATGGCAGACGACCAATCAGTCTTTTTTGCGGCGACCTGGACCCCATCAAGAATGAACCCCGAACGTCACACAGGCCCTACACTCTCGTCCCTGACAGCTCGGCCTCCCCCCTGCATAGCCGCCAACCACCGTCGTACGACGTTCCACCAGCGTACAACGATGTCTATACGGATCTACCACCGGACTACACAAACACCGCAGCGCTGGCGCATGCGCACATCTACAATCTGCAGCACTCCTGCGACCGGAACTGCGATTGTGTATGCGCCAACAAGGCAGCCACGTCAACCCCTCCCCACACGGCCAATACCATGTCACCCACAGACACCGAAGCACTGCTCGCGCTGTCTCAGAAGCTAAAGGATCTCGACTTTGGTTTACACCTGAACAATGCGCCAATAGTGCCCACACCCTCCGCACCCACGATCGACTGGCTCACCCTCATCAACGCACGCGAACAAGTCTCCAAGAAACAGAAGAAAGCCCAACAAAAAGCGCAAGCAGCAAAATGGGCAGACTCGGATAACGAAGGTGAGGGCGATGGGACCAAAGATGGTGAAGGCGGCGAGGACGGAGGAAGTGGCGAGGGTGCAGGGTCGGGAGCTGGCGGTGGTGGAGATGGAGAGAAACCACCTGATGAGGAGGATGATGATGATTGGGCGTTTGGGGGGAGTAAGAAGCAGAAGAAGAAGGATAAGAAGAAGAAGAAGGGCGAGGAGGAAGAAGAGGAGGTCGAGAAGGAGAAGGAGGAACCTGTTGTGCTGGATGCGGCCGGGGATGATGACTGGGGGTTTGCGACGGCGGGAAAGAAGAGTAAGAAGAAGAAGGTATGCTGTTGCTGCTCCACTCCTAGATCGCGCAGGGACTCCTCATTGACACGGCACACAGAACGACCCCGAACCCATTCCCGCCGTAGCAGACAAACTCGACGAAATCGACCTCGACGCCTCAAAAGCCTCCGTCAATCTCAAACCCGCCGAGCCCAAAACAACAGTGGGTTTCGGCGGTGGCTGGGGCGGCGGCGGCTGGTCCTTTGGCAATTTCGGCACAAAGAACGAGCCTGCAGTCGCAGAACCCGAGCCCGAAGCGGCCACAAGTGCATGGGGAACGACGACCAAGGACAAGAAAAGCAGCGCGAAGGCGAAATCGAATGCGTTTGATTTTGACTTCATGCTGGATGGAGATGGAGATAAGGGGGATGCTGGTGGGGATGTGGCGGCTGCGGCGATCGGGGAGGTGGAGGATAGTGGATGGGGAGGTTGGAATATGAGTGCGAAGGATAAGAAGAAGGCAGAGAAGAAGAAGGCGCAGGAGGAGGCTGATAGGCTCGCTGCTGAGGCGGAGATTGCTGCTGCGGAGGAGAAGCCGGTTGTTGAGGAGGATGGCGATATATGGGGGGCGGCGATCATGTCGAAGAAGGTATGTCTTCTATCTATGCTGTGATCATGACGAGTCTCACTGCTTATCACTCATAACAGGACAAGAAAAAGGCCGAAAAGGAAAAAGCGAAAAAGGCTGCCGAAGAGGCGGCACTCAAAGACGAAGCGCCGCCAGCACCAGATCCAGTCGTCGTCGAGGAGGATGAGTGGGGCTTTTCCACCTCAAAGAAGAGCAAAAGCAAGAAAGGTCTCGTCGAAGAAGTCACCAAACCCGACAAGACCACGAAAGCAGACGACAAATCGTCCAAAGACAAGGCAAAAGAGGAGTACAAGGATCCATGGTCTACCAAGGCGCAGTCGACATATGGATCGTACGGCGATTATGCCGACATTGACATTGACGACGAGTACAAGTTGGACAATGCTGATGCGGGCGGCGGCGCCAGCTGGATGGATTGGGGTCAGAAGAAGGACTCGAAGAGCAAAACTCCTGCTATCGCAGAGCCTGCCGTTGCGGTGGTCGATGATGGCGATGACTGGATGAACAGCAGTTGGGGTACGAAGAAGGACAAGAAAAGTAGCAAAAAGCAGCAGGAGGAGGATGCCAAAGCTGCCGAGGCTGCCAAGGCTAGACTCGCTGACGATGCGAAGTCTGACAAGTCGAAGAAGTCCAAAGAGCCCTCGCCGCCGCCTGAAGAGGAGCCTGATACATGGGGCACATGGGGGTCGAAGTCAAAGGACAAGTCGAAGAAGAAGGGCAAGGATGCTGTTGTTGACGTGCCGCCAAATGCCCCCACTCCGCCCAACCTTGGACTCACACCTGGCCCGTCTCCAGTGTGTGGAGCTAGTGGTGGGAAGGACGACCCCGACGACTTGTATCTGGACGACTGGACTGCGGCAACGAGCAAGAGCAAGAGCAAAAGCAGTAGCAAGGACGTCAAGTTTGCCGATGTCAAGGATGAGAGGAAGAGTGGGAAGGGCAAGGATGGGAAGAGTGAGGAGGTAGATGTGAAAGGCTCGACGGGGATGTGGGGTAGCTTTGGCCCGAGCAAGGTGAAGGAGGAGACGGAGCGGAAAGAGAAGGAGTTGAAGGAGAAGGAAGGGGAAAAGGAAAAGGAGCGAAAGGAGAAAGAGCGAAAGGAGAAGGAAAAAGAAGATGAGAAGAAAGAGTTGAAGGAGAAGGAGAGGGAGGAGCGGAAGGAGAAAGAACGAAAGGAGAAAGAGAAAGAGGAAGAAAGGAAGGAGAAGGAGAGGAAGGAAAAGGAGAAAGAGAAAGAGAGGAAAGAAAAGGAAAAGGAAAAGGAAAAAGAGAGGAAAGAGAAGGAGAGAGAGGAGGAAAAGAGGAAGGAACGGGAAAGGGAGAGAGAAAAAGAAAAGGAGAGGGAGCGGAAGGAGAAGGAGAAGGAAGAGGAGAAAAGAAAAAACGACAGGGAGAAGGAAAGAGAGCGTGAGCGAGAGCAGGAGAAGGAGCTGAAAAGAAAGGAGAAGGAACGTGAGGAGCGTGAAGCAAAGGACAAGCTCAAAGCGAAGGCAGAGAAGGACAAAGGTCTTGACAAGAAGAAGATCAAAGACGATGACCTCGACAACCTTCTCGACCTCGACGAC
>Ga0058698_10001386_pt1 | contig 10966 bp, 11 predicted proteins | sample AgamicAsSfe_FD_67288 | JGI IMG/M metagenome (GOLD analysis project Ga0058698, IMG submission 67288) | Agave microbial communities from Guanajuato, Mexico - As.Sf.e | ecosystem: Host-associated > Plants > Phyllosphere > Phylloplane/Leaf | place: Guanajuato, Mexico | collected 2012-05-30
ACAGCACGAGGACATGGGTACATGGAGTTTGGGGAACATCTTGATCATGGTCGTACGTGGAATACTACTCATCCATCACAGGCTCTTCCTTTAGCCACAACCATTGACCAACATCACTCCAGGTTTCAACTTCTCCCACCACATCAACGAACTCTCCTTTGGTCCTTACTTCCCCCTTCTCGACAATCCCCTCGACAATACCGCCTCCACAACGCCAACCCGCTTTCAGAAATACCAATACTACCTCTCCATAGTCCCCACAATCTACACTGACGCCCCCGACTCTCTCCCAGCTCTACGCGCCGCAGCCGCCCGCTCCTCTTCCCACCTCGCCACCGATGCTGCACCCAAATCGCTAAATTCCAAGCACACGATCCACACGAATCAGTATGCTGTCACGGAGCAATCGCATGCTGTGCCTGAGGCAGGCGTTCCTGGCATCTTCTTCAAGTACGACATCGAGCCGATATTGCTGACCGTGGCGGAGGAGTGGGGTGGCTTTGTGGGACTGCTGATAAGATGTGTGAATGTGATTGCAGGAGTGTTAGTGGCCGGGGGCTGGCTAGTCAGTCTGGGCGAGTGGGGTAGTGAAGTCGCGAGAAAGGGAAGGAGAAGGGGGAGTGTGGGAATCATTGGGAAAGAGGAGAAGAGGGGTTCGGAAGCAGAAGGAGGAGAGTTTAATGGCAATGGAGGCGGGCACACGAGGAGCTTGAGCTATGGTATTAGTCATCCCCAGATGGGAGGTGCGTATGGAGGGTTTGACGGTGGTGGCGGTGGGTATAGTCCGTATGGGACGCCGAAGAAGGAATGAGATGATGGGTGCATGGTACTGGTTGTCAGGCAGTGTTTGTACAGAATTACAGAGCCAAAAAGTATCGCTTATTGACCTCACGTCAACTCTCCAGACCTAAACTCACACCCTTCGGAACGTCGCTTCTGACTCTCACCTAAGTTTAGGACGAGACCTACATAACACTTCTCCAAGGCTACTTAGCATATTACGGTACTCTTCCCGCATAGACTTTTCCAGACCAAAGCGTCATTCCTACAGCAAGTCTGAGCGTAAGAGGACTATGAAACTATTTATAAAGATATTCACCTTCAACTCACCAGACACTACGACAATCCACACAATCGACAATGCCAGCCCCACGCACGACCATCACGTTTCCATCCCACTCAGATCTTCTCGGAGCTCGAGCAGCTACACAGGCTCTTTCATATCTGGAGTCGGAGGTACAGGCGCACCGTAACCCTTTTCTAGACGACCTACCACACAAGTTACCTTACTATGGTGGTCGTCGTCCGCGAGTCGACGTCGTGAAGGTACTCGCCACACATCTTGCAATGCTGCTACCACGACGTAGCAATGAAGTCCTGGCAATCATGCCGACCAAGTACACAGCTACCAGGACGGAAGTCATCTTGGCTACAAACGTGCCTATCCACGGCACTCTCCAGGATCAGCCCAATGCACCAATGAGAATCACGCTCGACGATGGCACAGGCGCCGAACTTCCGCCACTACACTTCCTCAGCTGGCTCCATAGCCAGGAAATGGGACATGAGGCCCTCCCCTTCACTACTCACGTTCATATCGTGCAAGCACTGTTGATCAATCTCTTCGAGGCCGATAAGAAAACGCTGCCGAAGGCGCAAATCAGGCTCAGCTACTATATCACGTATACGGCTGCCAGCGGGATGCATGCACGGTTACGGCAGGAAACGCGCAATTTTTGGACGGTCATCGAAGACGTGGATTTGCCCAATCGTTCACTTACTCCGGACCTTAAAGTAGCGCTGCCACGGAGCAGAATACGACTGAGGGAGACGCTGGAGGGTGCCGTGAAGCTTAAACCTGCTGATGTGCCACCACTCGATCTTCCCACTGACGAGGAATGGACACAACTGCAAAGCTACACATCTGATCAGGAAGCTCGGATCTTCCACAAGCTACTCACCGCCGTCCTACGTGGTACATTGGCGTCACTGCAAGCACTGAAGCAATTCAAGGTCAAGAAAGTCTCGAAACGCGTCAGTCCAGCAGATCAGGAGGAGCAGCACGAGGAGAAACTCGTAAAGGATCCGCATTATACTATTTTGTATGCTGTGAGCTGGTGCGCGGCACTTGCTGAGCTCGTCTCGAACTACGAGGATGCACTTTCGAATCATTTGAAGTTCATACAACGGAATCACCCGGACGCGAAGTCTAGTGTTAGCGCTGAACGCAAAAAGCCTACAGAGGACGTGCAGCTTGACGAAAAGGTCTGGGGTCCTGGCGTGCCAGATGGCGACCTCCATAACGAGTCTACAGCTCCTGGGATTGATGGGAAAGTGAAAGAAGACTTAGACGAGACCGAGAATCTCGAGTATGATCCTGAGCTGGAGAGTGAGCTCCGGGACTACGAAAGGGAATGGGCTGATGAAGCGCTGCAGTGGCTCAAAGTTGCTAGTGCGCATCATACGAGCATTTGCTATTTTTGGGATAATGCGAGGTTTCAGAAGACTGCGGCCAAGGACATGCTTTGCAGGTTGAAGATTCGTGTGCTCAATGTCGAGCCTCAAATTGATGATGGCAAGATGGCTGGACTTGAGAAGCTCATTGACGAGGCCTCGCCAACTCTGCAAAACAAGATCTGGTTTTACAAGTGGTTCAACATTGTCAATGCATCGGACCCGTCTCACAGAAAGACCAGTTCGAGCTCGATAGCCTCGACCTGCGCGTACCACTTTGAGGCAATCTTGCTATCACTAGTCCTACTCAACAAGCTACGTGTTCGCGCCACCGATATAAAGGACGTCCTCGACATCTCCGATGCCACCATCCGCTCCTTTCGCATCTCCAAATTCAGCTTGAGCATGACCAAACGCAGCTGTCCTACCTGCTTCAAACTGATACGTGCCACGCAGAGTGCCATGCAGCGTGGTCAGAAAGTAACCAAGTTTGAAATCGACTTTCCAGCTTACAGCTTGCGCCATACTACCACAGCTTTGCCTCCCTTCCTGCCTGCTGTAGTTGCGAAGGAGGTCTTCACGAGTATAGGTATAGCGCTGGACAACGGTTTCAGTCGCTTAAACGACGCTATTCATCACACAACGATGACTAGACGACGAATGAAGGAGCAGGCTGATACTGAGAGAGAGGATGTCGAAGGGTCTGAATCCGAGGCGGAGGAACATATGAGGAGATTCAGGAGGAATTGTCTTCAGAGATACTCTGGATGGTAAGCCTGAGTCTCAAGAAGGAATTGACGGCACCGTGGTTCGAGAAAGCGGGAGCCTAGTGCCTGTCACAATATTCGAGAGGGTCGTGGGGCTGAAGCAGAAGCTGGTGGGGTAGGAGGAAGAAGAGGATGTATAGACTCTAGTGGTTGTCCGATGGAATTGAAATTGGCGGGAAGACGACGTGGTATATGTCGCCATCGTCGCGGCCTTCTCCTGTATGTAGCGTTGTCACAATGCATAGCATAGCATAGCCTGCGATATTACGACTTATGAAACCACGAATATGACATTATGTGCCGGTATGTGGTATGTGGTATGTGGTATGTGGTATGTGGTATGTGGTATGTAGTATGTGGTATGTGGCGCAGACTGAAACCAGGAACCGTCCAAGCCTCGGTGCCGGAGATAGATCGGCAAGTGACGTTATTGTTGCCAAGCTGGGTGGCAGGACAGGGCAGGGCAGGGCAGGGCAGGGCAGGGCAGGGTTGGTGAAATCATTAATCTTACTTGGTTGCCTTGCTTCTCTCCCCATCTCTTGCTTCTTAATCTTCACTCTCGTCTCATCCACCCAGTCTACTTCAGATATCTACCAGCAGCCACCACCACTACCACCACCACCACCACATCACTACCACACATCCGCTAGAATGCCTGCCACCGGAAGGTTGGTCCACCACTCCTATCCTGTCGCAAAGACCAGCAGGATCGCGCGTTGCGCCGGTATCAGCGATAGTACAGCAAAGCTAACACACATCCAGCGACATCATCAAGATCATTCTTGCCTTCATCCTCCCTCCTCTCGGAGTTCTACTCGAGCGTGGTGTCGGAGCGTAAGTCATTCCTCGACCCGCTCCTCTACTCCTCACAAGACGAGGCGCATCCGTTAGCAGTACAAGCAGGCTGACATCAACAGTGACTTCTGCATCAACATCATCCTCACTTGTCTTGGTTGGATTCCAGGTATCATCCATGCTCTGTACGTATTATCGCATTTCGGTGCTTCTCAACAAGAACAAAACGTAAGCTTACACCGACACAGATACATCATCTTGAAGTACTAGAACAGCTGGTATGGGCATGGCAGCATAAAAAGAAGAACATCATATGATACCCCGGTTTTCCCTTTCTTTCAAGAGCTTCGAGTCGGCAGAAATCAGCATTTGGCGAAAGCCTGCCTATTGCGGACCTACGACTGGCTGCATCAGCATGCTCCTGATCAGTTTCCGATGAGCAAAGCATCTAGCACGTCTGTACTGTACTGTAACAACAAGCAATAATATTTGAATTCACCACGAAAAGAAACACTCGGCAGTTGCAGCACAGAGAGTTCGTACGACGTATTGCGTCATGTGAGAGTGCTAAGCGCTTTGTAACGCTATGTGATACTGTGACTTTGTGCAACATTTACCCCTTTGGGATGCGTTCGAGACCCAAGGCAGAAGGTAATATGCAAGCGCCGGCTTCTATCCTAGTATGGCTCGAAGCGCTTGTTCCTTATGCTTGCGAGATAGAAAAGAAGAATTCCAAGTTTAGCACACTCCGTGTGCCTTCATTCCACCTTCTCGCACTGAATCACAAGTCTTCATATCTCTTCTCATCGTCTTCAAGCAACTCCGACTTCCAATTCCTTATCCATCTTTTCAACATAACATTCTTCCTAGCTCAAACCCTCCTTCCTTCTTCCTATTCCACCGCCTCGCTATATCACAACAATGTCCATCTTCACCTCCCCTTCCCCCGAAACAGTCGGCCTAACCAGCATGGTCGCCGTCCTTCTCGCCATCCTCCTCCTCATCATCTCCGGCTCAATCTGGGATCACATCCGGCGCCGTCGCGCCCGCGACTGGGACTTGACGAGCTTTAGTGAGCAGGAGAAGGGTGAGGCCGAAATCACAGACGGTGCTGTGATAGAGCTTGGACGTGATTGGGAGGATGGAAGAGGTGATGCGGTACGGCAGATGAGGGCGCATGTGTGGGATTTGGAACGGATGGGCGCGGATGGTGGTGGTGCGCAGATTGGTGGTGCAGCCAGTATGAAAGGGGCACGATCGGGGCAGATTGCTGGGAATGGGAGGGATTGTCTGGGACGTGCGGTGGCGTATGTTGCTGAAGATTGTGTCTTGCAGCGGCATGAAGCAGAAATAAAACACCAGGACCAGTTCTCAAATGCACCAATGATACCAGAGCGTGTCTCGAGCCTGCCGCCACCACGTGCGCAACAACAGAGAGGACAACGCGATCTACTGTCCACGCCACCAACAGCTCACCTCGCTCGCGACATCAGTTTTGCACCACGCTTTGGAACCACAGCAGCAGGATCAACGCCCAGGCCTGTGCAGAAACTCCTGCCGCAGCTTCCACCGCCACAGACGCCTAAGACACCTTCTCATCCTCACCCCATCGACCACCAATCACGCCATCACAACCGTCCCCTCCCACTAACGCCATGGGTGCGCGCCTTGCTGCCTTCTCCGCCTGCGTCAGCCGCCTCGAAAGAACTAGGGCGGGAGCCGGAACTGACGTATCCATCCTCCTCCCCTCCCACTTCCTCCACCCTTCCGAGCTCATCTCCTCCAGCGGCAGTAATCCCGCCATATCAAAAGTCACAGCCACGGCCACAGCAACAGCACGAACGGCCAGCACGTGGGGGTAGGGCACCGGCATCACTCGACCTTAACAGCTGGGACGGAAGCGTAGCAGGAAGAGGAAGTGGAAGTGGTAACACGCGGATGCTGACGCGGATGAGGGATCCTTCAGACTCGAGCCCGACGTATTACTTCCTGCCGCTGCTTTCGCCTGCTGTTTTTGGAGAGAGTGGCAGTCATGACGTTGCGCGGGAGGATGGAAAGGGGGGGATGCAAGGTGAAGAAGGAGGGAGGCAAGATGAGGAGTCGCTGACGCTTCCGCCCGTTACTGTTGTTACGCCAATTCGGAAGACGAAGGTGCAGAAGCAGAGGGCACGACGTAGTACGGCTGCGAGCAGTGCCACCACCACCGTCACCACGCGACAGACACAGCTCCAACCAACAACACCGAGTCCTACCTCAAGATCTCACACCCACACCCACGCGCACACCCACGCCAGCAACCCCCTCCCTCCTCTTCCTCTACACATCGCTCCTGCCCCTCCCACCTTCACCACCATCTTCGCCCCACTAGCACCCCACCCTCTCTCAAAAATCTCCCAGGCTCCAGGTCCCGCTCCATCTCCATCTCCCTCTTCAGCTCTATCAACCCACCTCGCCGCCTCACGCACCTGGGGTCGTGGCGCCGGACGCTCTGATGGTAACGGACGGTTCGGTGTTCCGAGGAAGCCGTTGGCTGTGCGGAAGGATACGGCTTATCTAGACAACATCAGTGGAGGGAATGTGATGACGTTGAAAGGGCTGGCCCTTTCAACGAAGCAGAGAGAGAGGCAGAAGATGGACAGTACTGAGAAGGATAAGGAGACGAAGGCGGAGCACAAGGGAAGAAGAACACCACTAAGAGATGGAGATGGAGATGAGGACGAGGACGAGGATGTCGGAAGAGATGTAGAAATGGACAATGAGCAGGAGAAGGAGAATAGACGACCGAGCGACATCACGGAGACGGAGATGAGTTTGGATGGCGAGGGTGGCGAGGACGTCACGCCTGAGTATGAGGATGGGGCTGGGAATGTAGGGAGCTATGTAGGTTTTGCTGGAGGAGCAGGCGTGCGGTATCCCAAAGTGCCGCGAGAGAGCGCGATGGTGTGGTCGAGGGCGAGGGGTGCTACTTGGGATTGATCGTGAATGCAATAAGCAGCAAGCCAAAGGGATATATACTGAGCGTGCACCAGCAACAAGTAGTTCTTAAGGGATATCATATATTCTCGTATTCTTTACTTTCTCATGAATATTGCTCTATCACTTTCCTCATCCTCATCCTCATATCGTCCTCACCAGCATGTTTTTCAACGCGTAGCTATACATTTCCGTGAATCAACCAACGAATGACGCTTCCGTTCCCATCTCCATGCCTAGTACATCTAAACAAGGTTCTGGAAAGCACGGTTAAGAGGCGAGCGGAGAGGCTTGACGTCCTTCCAGAAGTCAATCGTCTTCTTCGCACGATTGGCAACACCCTCTGATGTGAAGTCGAATTTCTACGCGTATCATATCAGCAAGTTGATCACAGCAGAACGAAAATACACAAGCAACATACCTTGTAAACCTCCTTGAACGGTCCAGAAGCACCAAACCTGTTAAGGCCAAACTGCTCGTGCGAGTACTTCTCCCAACCCATCGTCGTCATGACCTCAACAGAGAGGACAGGGGTTCCATCTGGAATGACGGAAAGCTTGTACTCTAGCGGCTGAGCATCGAAGACTTCTGTGCAAGGCATGGAGACAACACGGGCCTCGAGACCGTGGTGCTCCTTGAGGTACTTGCCGGCCTCCAAGCAGAGGGAGACCTCGGAACCGGTGGACACGAAGGTGATGGCGGCGTTCTTGTTCTCAAGAGCGACGTAGCCTCCCTTGGCGGCGGAGGCGATGGTGGAACCCTCGAGTTGGGGAAGGTCTTGACGGGTGAGGGCGAGGATGGAAGGAGTGCCAGTGGAGGTGAGAGCGACGTAGTAGGCAGCGCTGGTCTCGTTACCGTCAGCTGGACGCCAGACCATCATGTTGGGCAGAGCGCGGAAGTGAGCAAGAGTCTCAATAGGCTGGTGGGTAGCACCATCCTCTCCAAGACCGATGGAGTCGTGTGTGGCGACGTAGATTACACGCTGGTGGGAGAGGGAAGACAAACGGACGGCACCGGCAGCGTATGACACGAAGTTGAGGAAAGTACCACCAGCGGGGATCAGAGTGCCGTATGCGGACATTCCGTTCATGATGGCAGCCATAGAGTGCTCACGCACACCGTAGCGCATGTAACGACCAGACCAGTCACCGATGCCAGTGTTAGGAGGCTGGAAGTCGACGGCCTTCTTCCATCGTGTGTTGTTAGAGCCGGTCAAATCTGCGGATCCAGAGATGAACTCTGGGATGACCTCATGGATAGCCTCAATCACAGACTCGGACAGCTTGCGGGAAGCAATTGCCTTGTCAGTTGGCTTGTATACTGGGAGCTTCTCCTGCCAGCCCTCGGGGAGCTTGCCAGTAAGACGACGTGCGAGGTCCTTGTGAAGTTCTGGGTACTCTTTGGCGTACTTTTCGAACATTGAGTTCCACTCCTTCTCAGCAGCCGCACCCTCAGCAGCGTGCTTGGCGTATGAGTCGTATACTTCTTGAGGAACGACAAATGACTTCTCCGGGTCGAAACCAAACTTCTCCTTGACACTCTTGGCATCATCAACCTTCAACGGGTTGCCGTGGACACCTCCAGTACCCTGGAGCTTGGAGCCGAAACCGATGGTGGTGGTGAGCTTGATCATGGAAGGCTTGTCAGTAACCTCCTTGGCCTTCTTAATGGCAGCCTCGATGCCTTCAAGGTCGGAGTCACCCTTCTCGACGTGCTGTACGTGCCAGCCGTACGACTCGAATCGCTTCATGACATCTTCAGTGAATGCGCACTTGGTGTCACCGTCTGGGATGTTGCATTAGCTTTTGAGGTCGTTTGGACGCGCGGAAATCATACCAATGGAAATGTGGTTGTCATCGTAGATCGCAATCAGGTTACCGAGCTGCAAGTGACCAGCAGTTGAAGCAGCCTCAGAGGCAATACCCTCCATTGCGCATCCATCCCCGAAAAATGTGTATGTGTGGTTGTTTACAATCTCGAAGCCGGGCTTGTTGAAGGTACCAGCAGTCTGAGCTTGTGCAATGGCGAGACCAACAGCGTTGGCGAAACCCTGACCTAGAGGACCAGTTGTGACTTCAATACCGGGTGTGTCGTGGGATTCGGGGTGACCTGGGCAGATTGAGTCGATTTGCTGTGGCCTGAGTCAGATAAGAGTATATCTTGAAAATGCGGGACGACGTACGCGGAAGCTCTTGATGTCGTCCATTGAGATCGCGTAGCCGTACAAGTGGAGCATGGCATACTGGAGCATGCAGGCGTGGCCTTAACAATGATCAGCTAATTCTTGTGTTTCGCGGTCTTGGAGACATACCGTTTGAGAGCACGAAGCGGTCGCGGTTGAGCCAGTGTTCGTTCTTGGGGTCAAACTTCATGAGCTTCCACAAAACTAGTTTTTTGGTCAGCATTGCATCAACGTCTCGTGCTCGTGGGCAGCAGGGGGGTGGGCCGCTCACCATGAGCCACTGGAGCCATCCCCATCGGCGCTCCAGGGTGTCCCGAGTTCGACCTAGAAGCGTCAATATTTCACAGTTTTTGACGATGCCTGATCGCGATTGCGCTCACTTGATCGTAGCATCCACTGCGAGCAGGCGGATGGTGTTTATGGCAAGCTAAATAGAAGCGTCAGCAGTTGCGCAAAGTACAGAGCCGGAAGAGAAAGTGGTGGATAGACTGTTGAATCTGTAATATGGGCAAAGGCGGAGTGGGCGGAAGGAGCGGAGCGAGGGATCTTGAAGCGAAACGGGGGGCGCGAGTGCTGGAGCGAGTAGCTGCTCACCTGGTCATGTTCGGTGAAGCCCATCTTTGCGGTTGTAGAGTGTTGTGTGTGATGAGGCGAAAGAGAGGAGGTGGTGAGATAGCAAAAGTTCCTAAAGTTGAGAAGATGTTAGGATGAGGGGCATTCTCACATGCAATCTATACATTGAATCGAATGGAAGGCAATTGGTAGCGGCACGCCCTTAAATCGTGTAGAGCTACCCCCTTATATACCGCAGTGTCGCTGCGCTTCGGTGTACCGTGATACCGTGATACCGTGATGCGTGCTTCAATAATCCTCAATTCATCTAGACACAGGAAATCGATTGACTTCTCGCGGATAGAGCGTCATACCGGCCGTATAGCAGTGGCAAAGTGAGTAAGAATGGGCATACAAAGAACAATATTTGCATCAACTGCTATTCACGACCTGAACGAAGCAGGAACACATTATATGTAAGCTGTACATCCACAAGATAAGAGGGGGCGTCGCTACCCGTCATCATTTATCCTAATTACCGGGATGCCATTGGATTTCATTACATCAGAGTTTTTCACAAAACAACATCTTAGATACTGTAGGGTACAGGGTACGCTTAGGCTGTGAGAGACGGGCTCTCGAGTAGAGTGCAATGAGACTGCACTGGTACGGTGAGCTCAATCTCAAAAGAACATGCAAGAAAAGAAAGACTTGTCGCCCCCCTCCATGCAGCGTATACTGTGACCATCAAACACTTCTGATACCCAGAAGACATGACGCTGGTGGTATGCCTCTCCTTCTCAGAGCAAAAGGATAGAGGTCGTGGAGAGTGCCGTAGAGAATGAGTCCATAGTCGTATCCAAACTTCTGTACGTCCTCCTTTACGACCTCGTGATGGGAGAAGGTAGAACTTTTAGTGAAATCAGTCAAGGTAGACAGTCCTGTAGAGAGTACCGTCGAGGATCTATCTGGGTTATTTAGGTAACCTTTTCTTTCGAATCTAAAGTGTTTATGAGATTATCTGTAGGCATTTGTCCAACACGAGATCGAGGGAGTGTATATCATGGAGAGTGCCGTCGATCGTCTGTCTGGATTATAGCTTCATACTTTGTTCTCTTCCCTCCAGTGCCTTCGTTCCTTTTCTCCTACGGCACTCTTCAGCATAGAGCTAGGCGCCTTCTGTACACCTGTCCTGCCGATGATATCTCTCATCATCCTCCCTCATCATCTCCTCCAAAACACT
>Ga0058698_10001388_pt1 | contig 10964 bp, 6 predicted proteins | sample AgamicAsSfe_FD_67288 | JGI IMG/M metagenome (GOLD analysis project Ga0058698, IMG submission 67288) | Agave microbial communities from Guanajuato, Mexico - As.Sf.e | ecosystem: Host-associated > Plants > Phyllosphere > Phylloplane/Leaf | place: Guanajuato, Mexico | collected 2012-05-30
GCTTCCAGGTCTCCGCATGCTAGGAAAGGCGCGATCCACCTGATATCCTTCTGTTCTCCATTCCTCCGATCATCCTCTTCCTCATCTGACCCAAGCTCAAGCTCCGTGATCCCATCTTCTCTTACACGTCGATACGGCTCCGTCTTTATCCGCTCCGGCTTCTCTGTACCCTCAATCTTCCTTCCTGCACCAACAGGCTGCTCCATGCTCGGTACAAACCCTTCCGGTACTCTGAAGCCCTCACAGACGATGAACGCTTCGATACTGCTCGCACGACTACTTCTCGGTTTTGCAACAGTGACTTTCTCGAACACGATCCTCAGCTGTGCATACAACAAGTCCACATCTTTTCCTCGGAAGATCTTAGCCACGAATTTACCGCCTGGCTTCAGGACACATAAAGCTAGGTTAAGTGCCGCCCATAATAGTTGAGATTGTATGTAGATGTCTAGATCATGCAGACCAGTGACATCAGGCGCGCCGTCGGAGAGGATGAGGTCTACGGGATGCGCAGCGGTTATAGATTGAGACTTCGAGTCGTACTTGTCTGGGTCGAGCGCTGATAGTAGGAGAGGTATTGTCGAGGGAGCAGTGATGTCGGCGCGGAGACAAACTATGCCTTCAAGTGGTGACATTGGTTGTAAGTCGATAGCTACTATCTTGACGTCTCGGCGCGGCTGTAAAGGAGCTTGATCCTCCGCAGCCTTGGCTGATTCTGGTGGATTACTCGAGGTGTTTCCTTCCTCCGTTCCGTCATCCTTCTTAGCCTCTACACCAAAGGCCACATCCTTCAGCCGTTGTTGCTTATCTGTCCATGCCGCCCGTCCGAACTTCTCGCCCTTGATCAGGACTCTCGACAGTACTTGACTCCAGCTCCCAGGTGCAGCGCACAGATCAACAACCCTAGTGACTCCTTCGAATAGATTGAACTCCTCGTCTAGCTGCAATAATTTGAAGGCGGATCGGGCGCGCCAGCCTTGCTCTTTTGCGAGACGGTAATATGCATCTCGCTTGTCCTTGGAAGACTTTCCCATTGTAGATTGTGTTGGTAAGAAGTGAACGTGAACCACAACGAGGTCACTGTCGCGAAATTCGTAGGTCCAAGTCTCAAGTACGGTACATCTTGGTCGATCAGTCTGGGGAAGTGGGTCGTGATTTTCTGCAGAAATTCCTACAACACAGTTTCTTTTGTTTAATCATTGTTTCAGCCCGTCTTGTGAGAATCGTGTGATCAGGTGACACAAGACAAGGCTGAGCAACATCCACGACCATGTCAGTCCCATCACAAAAGCGGGCTCTGCCCTCCAAAGTGGCCAAAATGCAAGCGCGGAAAAGACAAAAGCTAGATCCTGCCGAAGAAGCACCACTTGCCCAAAAAGCGTCTATTCCACGAAAAAGAGCAGCAACTGCTGACGAATTGACGTGGAAGAAAGCCGGGTTTCCCGAGGGCATGGGCGACTTTGAAGGACTTTACGGTGACTTCTTCGAAGAACTCAGTGATACCGAGATTGTCAAGGAGGGAGGCAAAGTGATATTTCAAGTCAAGGATGACGGTCGGGAGGATGTGTCGAAGAAGTGTAAGGCAAATAGCCAGGGACATGTTGTCTCCGGCGAGTTAGAGTCTGGCATTGACTTCGAAGAGGAGGACGAATGGAATGGCATTGACGAGGAGGCCGAAGCAAAGCAGCCGAGCGTCAAGTCAGATAGCAAGCCCGAGAGTAAGCCTGCAAAGAAGAGCGGCAAAATGACCAAGAAAGAGCAGGCCGCGAAACTGAAGGCAGAGAAATGGGCGGCGCGAAAAGCAGAGAAGAAGGCGGCTGCAGCAAAAGGCAAGACCGTGACCACGCAAGACGCAGGTCTCCCACAAACGCCGTTCTCGATACTGCAAGCAATGGACGGCGAAGCCGAAGACGGCGTTGACGTTTCAGCGTGGAACAAGCTCAATCTGTCGGATCCAGTGGCAGCGGCCCTTTCCAAGCTGAAGTTCCCTAAACCTACACGGATTCAGGCGGCCGCTATACCGCATATACTCGAGGGTAATGATCTCATTGGGAAAGCACCGACAGGGTCTGGAAAGACACTGGCTTTTGGTATACCGATATACGACTATTGGCTCAGCCAGTATGGCGATGCAGAGAAGAGGCCCGAGACAAAGAAACCTACCGCACTAATAATACTGCCTACGAGAGAATTGGCACATCAAATAGCAGAACACCTAACGAAGCTATGCTCGCAACCACATATCCCCAGCCCCGTCATCGCCACACTGACAGGAGGACTGTCGATACAGAAACAACAGCGTGTCCTCGCCCACGCAGACTTCGTCATCGCCACACCAGGCCGTCTCTGGGAAGTCATCAGCGAAGGCGCAGGCACGCTGTCATCGCTGAAAGAGATCAAATTCCTTGTCATTGACGAAGCCGACCGCCTCCTCAGCGAGGGTCACTTCAAAGAGCTTGAAGAAGTCCTCACCGCACTCGACCGCAAAGTCACGCATGAAGAGCACACCGCTCCCACCAGCCCAGCGACCTCGACCAACCCGACCATCGCCCGCCAAACCCTCATCTTCTCCGCCACCTTCTCCAAAACCCTCCAACAAAAACTCGCCAAGCGCGCCTACTCTTCCCGGTCCTCCGACGGCCTTCTCTCCAATCAAGCCTCAATGGAGTATCTCCTGCAAAAGCTAAACTTTCGCGACGAGAAACCCCTCTTCATCGACGTGAACCCCATCTCCCAAATGGCGGCGAACCTGCGCGAAGGTCTGATCGAATGCGCCTCGGCAACAGATAAGGACCTCTACCTCTACACGCTCCTCCTCTACCACCCCAACACGCGCGCCCTCGTCTTTGTGAACTCAATCTCGGCCGTCCGCCGACTCGTGCCCTTCCTCACAAACCTCAACTTGACAGCTCACGCGCTTCACTCACAAATGCCGCAAAAAGCTCGACTGCGCAGTATCGAGCGCTTCTCCTCCCCCGCAGCAACGACAAGCAATGGCAGCACAATCCTCGTGGCTACCGACGTAGCAGCCCGCGGTCTCGATATCCCAGACGTCAGCCTAATCCTGCACTACCACCTTCCCCGAGCCGCAGACACCTACGTCCACCGCTCGGGCCGCACCGCTCGTGCAGACAACCCCGGTACTAGCATCCTCGTATGCGCGCCGCAAGAAGCGGCCGGTGTGCGCCGCCTCGTGGCGCAGGTGCACGCGCGCGACGCCGTAGCGCAGAAGACCCCGAACGCAGTCGGCAAGAAAGAGGCGCACTATTTCATGCGCACACTAGATGTCGACGCGCGCGTTGTGGCGGCGCTGAAGCCGCGGGTGGTGCTGGCAAAGAAATTGGCGGATGCGGGAATGGCGAAGGAGAAGCAGGGGAGGGCGGATGAGTGGTATAAGGCTGCGGCGGAGGAGCTGGGGGTCGACATGGATGAGGATGAATTTGAAGCTCTGACGGAGAGTCAGGGAGGTGGGAAGGCGGGTGGAAAGGGGAAAGGGAGGAAGGAGAAGGAGAAGGTGGCGGGTGGAATGAGTAAGGCGGAGATGGGATCGTTGAGGGCGGAGTTGAAGGGTCTGTTGGCGAGGAGGGTCAACGTGGGCGTTAGTGAGCGCTATCTGACAGGTGGGGCGGTGGATGTGGAGGGGTTGTTGAAGCAGCAGAGGGACGGAGTGCTGGGAGGAGAGTTTCTGGGAAGGGTGCCGTCTTTGGGTTTTGATGATGAATGATGAGTTTCCAATTCATAATGTCCGTCAAGTCTGCGCCACTGCAGCACTTGGGCGAGTTGGCTCATCCGGCTCGTAAGTTGTCTCTCCGAGAGGTGACGGTCCTGTCAAGGCTGCCGTTGGCGGTTTCATTGTCGACGTATTGTTCTGCATTCGCTGCTCTAACGCTGCCATCGCCAGTGCTCTTCTTCGTTCTCCATCATCTCTCCTACCACTCGGTCTGTTGAGTAAGCTTGGCAGTACATCTCCACCACTCCGCACAGTTGCTTGCATATTCCCGACATCCACGTCTTCCGCTGTGAACGGTGTCAGAATCTTGAATGAAACAAGCGTCTTGTAAACGACCTCTCCGATAATCTCCAGATATGGCTGGACAATATCCGGCCAGAAGGCCGCAAACGAAAAGGTGTCTGATGCGTCTCCTCTTGAGGTGGAGCTGTCACCCGTGCTAGTGATATCGACGACAGGGGAGACTCGAAAGAACCGCAGATATGTCCATGAGCTGACGAAGCCGATCCATGCCAGGAGCATTGCGGTATCTGTGCCTAGTATAATGCCCGAGATGGTGTTGAGGAGTAGGAAAACTGCTGGAAAGTGCTTTACGCGCATCTTTATTATTCCATTCCCGACGTTAACTGTGTGTTCCGGGACCAATTGCTTGAACGCTACGAGGAACCCGCCTTGTATTGCGATACCACCACTGACACCAGTAGACCTTGTGGAATCAGCTTGGGGACAGTTATTCTGAGCAGACTCATCACTTACGAAGCGCCCTCATTCCCAGTGACGATATGTGTGATGATGTAGATGAGCCAGCTCAACACGTTCGGCACTAGAACCGCGATGAGGACGAACTTGACATACTCATTCGAGCTCCAGGCTCTTTCCAGATATCGACCACCATAGAACAGGCTTGCTCCTGTGATGACAAGACCAGCTATATTCTGTTCCACGAATGTTGCTGTGACGAAAGCCCAAGGAAACCTCGGTAATGATTTTCCAGGAACAATCGTGAGGTACGGTGCTATGTAGCGTCTATCGATGAGGACGGCCGATCCATCTTGTTGCCATGCGTGGTATCGTGCGAAGCCATTGAGCACGGAGAACGTGACAAGGCATATGAGGAGAGCGCGTGTGATGGGTGGAATATTGATATAAGGCGCCATCGACGTGGACCGAGCAGTACAGATGTCAGAGCTGTCATGAGATCATGTTGATGTTGATGTTGATGTTGATTTTGATGTTGATGTTTATTGATCGTCGCCCGAAGCTTGCAGCTTTTGAGAGAGAGACGATCTCACGTGGCGTGGATCAGCCTCCAAAAATGCCAAGACATGGGGAGCGCTTAGACTCTCGTCCCGTCAGGAACCGCATTCGCAAACCTTGAGTCGCGAACCAATCATCAATCTGTGCCTCGTGTGGTTTGTGCAACATCTGTCCTCCAGCATCAAGATCAATATCCTCGTATATACGGTGTGACTCAGTCCGTGGCATTGTTCAAAAGCGCATTTCGCATTATCATCGCCTTGTCCTGCGCCAGTTATTCAGCAAGGAGGAATCACGAAAGTTGTCGCACATTCATCATCATTGCCTTCATCACCATCAGCATATAGGGCGCATAGCGCTTGTCATTATGGCGGCGCATCTTGCCACGGATCATGTCAATTATATGATATGGCGGTAAGTCTACAATGGCAGCGACATTGTCCTGATTATTCGTCTAACAGTTTTTGTGTAACGCAGGTATCTCCAAGAGTGCGGTACGCTCCGCCCACTTGCCATCACGCCCAGATGCGTACAATAATCGCAGGGATGACTGCTAATGCTGAATAGGCTATGAAAACACTGCGAAATCTCTCCAGCGAGATTGGAATCGAGACCCTCAGCAATTACAATTTGTCTCAACAGTGCAACCAAGTACCCTTGTTTCGATGTTACAGGATGGTTTGGCATATGACGAGCTGCTAGCATCAGCCGGCCACCGTCCGGTGCAGAGCGAAGGAGATTCCACTACTCCGACCACTGCAACATCGGGGCGAAAATACGCCTTTGTCATGTCTAAAAAGCGGAGAGCTTCTGATGTACCAGCTATGACATCTACTGAGGCAACTCGGAAGAAGCCGAGACGAGAAGTGGAAGAGCCACAGCCACCTGTTCCTGAGGCAACAGAGCTTGTGCGGCCTCGACAAAGAGGGCGCAAGAAGAGTACTGTGGCTAGAGTACAGGCTGAGGAGACTGTAGCTATTGAAAATGAGATTGTCGAACCAGAACCGAAACCATCGTCCCCGCCGGCAGATGTTGAGATGACAGCAGAATCATCGACACGTCCGTTAAATACACTAGAGATTGGACAAAGTACTGGTGCACAGACAGATCCACTTCCACCAGAACCATTCGCGACGACAATCCTCGACTCTATGATACCTGGCGCACAGATATTTTCGATCAATTGGGGTCGATCGGATCCTTCCCAATTGACAGCTACTGGAGATTCCATTTGGAAATCGTGGTTCATCCAGCCTACAATATCCGAAGATGAACAGATGGCAGATTCAAAAACAGTGGATCATGGCGTCGAGAATAGCAAGGCGTTTATTTCCGCGAGCGCGATAGCCCGAGTCAGTGAGGATGTCGCTCTTGCAGTAGAACAGAAAGAGGGCCAAGCCGAGCTTCTGTTGCAGACTGCTTCTAACACAGCCCTGGGGCAAGCTACGCCGCACATGGACATTACCTGCCTATGTCCCAACACCGACGTAGTGGTGGCGCTCAGGTGGTCCGACAGTGCCAATACACTGCTGGTGCTTTCCGCAGCGAAAAAGCGCGCCAAAATCAGCCTTTACGCTGTCGCACCAGAACCTCACTTTGTAGATCAAACCATACTTCAGAACTTCTCCTTCGACGCAGTCTGGATCAACGATACCGAGTTTATCACCTGCGGCACCCCCCACCTCTTCCTCTTTACCCTCTCTCCCACGCTGCAGATCACGAAGAAGCTCGAGCACACACACGAGTTCAGCGCCATGCGCTTTGACAAGCATACAAGACGGGTGGCTTGCATCGATATTATGGCTGGCAGATTGTACCTTCTTGACACAAAACTCTTCCAGCTCGAAGCTAGTGCTACACAAGAGGGTGGAATACATGCGGCTGAGTGGCAGCCAATTGACCAGCGGTGGACTGCAAATACGCCACGAATCCTTGCAACCGCATCACCGCGAGGTACTATCAATATCTGGGACGCACGACAAACACTACAGCTCCTCCACACATTCGAGATGGGCGACGGCATCACGGCACAGGCGATAGCGTTCTCTCCCGATGGACAGCTCATTGCTGCAGCTGGTGAAAACCGGATCCGAGTCTGGAGAGTCATGGACGAGGCGGACAAAAGCAAACCCGTGCTGCAATGGCAAGCGCCGTCGAGCCAGGAGGAGCAAGAAGAGGACCAAGATCGAATGGATGTGGAGAGAGCGGTACCTTCGGATTATGGAGAAAGCTGGGCTTTTGGACAGCTGAGCTGGAATGCCGACGGCTCACGGCTGGCCTACAGTAATGGGGACAAGCTGAGAGTGCTGGCCATCTGGAACACTGTATGATTGAGAGCAGATATTTAGCTTCAACAGGATAAAGGAGCACAAAGATCAGCTCCAAAATTGGCACGTGAGGCCAATGTCGTGATATGCGGGGTTGCGCCTAGCCTGAGCTATCTGAATCAACAACACTCGGACGTCTGCATCTTCTTGTAAGTTTCACTCATGCTCATTGCAATCTTTTACTCATGGCTGTAACAGATACTGTCAACGGCGAGGGTCATCCGGACAATGAAGTCGAGAGTCTGCAGAATGAGGTCAAAGAGGTATCTATCCTTGTAATCCAAGACACTCCCAAGCCTCGTTACTAAGAACTTTTGTAGCTGAAGAATAAGCTTGCGAGCTCAAGCATCTCTGAGCCTGCCGATGACAATGCTAGGACGTATACTATACCTTCGAACTCACCTCAAACAACCACATTGAAATCTCCCGAAAGTGTACCCACAGATCCACGAATCGGAACACCAAGACGATGTCTCATTGTCGGCGGTGGACCGGCAGGCCTAATCGCACTACATGAATTCCTGAACCCTTTCAATCGCACAGCGGAAGAGTCTGTCGATGTCCGGCATGTCGAGCTGTATGAGCGACGAGCAGAGATAGGAGGTGTGTGGTTCTTCGAGAAGGATAATGGTATTGCAAAAGGCTGGACTCCGCCCAGTAAGAAGACAAATCCGAGCTCGAGAGACGATACACTTTCAAGTAACGGAGTATATGAAAGCAGTGTCACTGATGCCAAACACAACGGAGTCATGTACACACAAGCAGATGCATTGAAAGATGGTCTGGCGGCGCCCGCTACAGAACCGCAGAAGGTCTCACGGTGGGTCTCGCCGGCATACCATGGCCTTGTTGGGAATGTGCTACCGCCGCTCCTAGAGTTTGCTGCCAAGCCGATAAGCAAGCCTAAGCTAGGTCTATTTCCATCTATGACGGAAACACATCAATACTTGCTCGACTTTGCGGCACCCATGCGATCACATATTCATACACACAAAGAGGTCAAGCATATCGAGCCTGTGTTTGTTGATGGCAAGATCACTTCTCCTGTCAGGTGGTCAGTAACCTCGAGTGATTGGAGCGCTCAGGGCGAGACGAAGGAGACGACGGAAGAATGGGATACCGTTATTGTGGCACCTGGTATCAATGAGCATCCTTATTATCCCGAAGGCATTACTGGACTGCAGACCATACTGGATGCCGGAAATACAGTAGTCATGCATGCAAAGACTTACTCTGGGCCATTGCCCTTTCTCAATCAAGTCAACAGGATAGTTGTGGTCGGTAATGGTAACAGTGCAAACGATATCTGCGCGCATCTGGCACCACTGAACTCTGGCAGCCCCCTCTATCGATGTGGGCGGCATCCTAGCAACTTTGCACATCTCAAGGATGAGAGGATTGAAGATGTCGCATCAGTTTCTGATATTCAACTATCAGAGGACAAGACAGCCGCGACGCTTCGTCTCATTGACGGTACCATCCTTCCAGATGTTACTAAAGTCATCTTCGCGACCGGCTACCAATTCGAATTTCCTTGGCTACGCGTGCCACACGCGTCGCATAATGGTATTTCCGACCTGACACGAACAGCTCAATCCGACCTCCAGCCAGCATCGAAGTATGGTGCTGTGCCCGACATCCACGAACAGATGTTCCTCGGGATTGCGCCGTCACTCTGCTTCGTCGGGCTTCCGACGTGCGCTACTCCTCTGCCACTTGCAGAGATTGAAAGCCGCATCGTTGCAAGAGTGTACCACAACGTCCTTGCGCTTCCTGCCCCTGACGCAGATGGTCTTCTGACACCGTTCAGGGCGAAGAGCAAAGAGCTCGGATTACGTGATGATGATGCGAAGGGATGGAGAGGTCTGCACATGCTGCGAGGAGCGGAAGAGCGACGTCTTACATCATACCTGCTCTCATGGCTCGAACGGGGTCAAAAGGGCTCAAGTGAAGGGTTGTATCACTGGGACGAGCGCAGAGAAGGCATTGCCAAGACAATGCGGTCAGTGAAGGAAGGAGAGCTGGCAAGGCTACGAGATTTGAGAGTCGCTGCAGGCGGTGTTGACGGAGGAGTTGGTGGTGCTCTTGCAGTCGCAGTGGGATACGAAGTCTGAAGCGTCATCGTCAAGCATTATGGACTGGATTACTTGGCTGCTATCGTCACAGACTGTCGATCTAGGGCGTAATGAGCATGGAAATGCTTTGCTCCTTCAAAGGGCCTGGACTTCAGGAAGAACGAGCTTATTGACACGAGATACAGCTCGCACAAAAAGGACGATCAATATGCTTACGTAGCTTTCACAGGGAAGTGTGCCGGACTGAATCTCTTGGGCTGGGCTGAACTTGAAACTCAGCCACCAGCGCCAGCACGGAAGAGCAATGCAGCTCCAGCGTGACCCTAGTGGCTCGTATGAATGGAGCATAGTCGAACGTAGACGCGACGTTCTGCGGCTTATGCAACGTTGAATCGATTCATGGTCATTGGTCAAGACTATGTTCGGCTCTTAAGCTTAAAGTTAGACACGAATACGGAGGCTGGGGCTGAGAGGCATTTGCACAGCGAGAAGCTTCATCACTCCGTACAGCACTTGCGAACTGTCTCGGTCGCCGCCGGGATGTCGATCAATACACCATTACTGCATCACGGAGGCATGACCGTGATAGGGCACGCCCTTGAGATGCTCCATGCGTGGACACTGTATCGAGTCACACTGCAGACATACGTGGAGCTGGTCATCACGCTCGAGCGGTTGTATTGCTCCAAGTTGCTTCGTCTCTGTGAGCAAGCTTGTACCAGACCCAAAACAGGGTTCAGATGAACGCATACAATGGCTACGCATACTTGATCATCGCCACCGTGCCAGGCGAGTCTGAAACAAGCAGCAAACATTCGTATGTTGTGCGACATTTGGATCTAGACTGATCACGTCTGCCTTGCGAACAATAAATGTCCGAAATCTGCATCCGTGTTGAACCCCATACAGAACCGCGTGTTGATCAATCACAAAGAACGTCTCGTATCATCTTTCTGAATCTTCCAGACGTCTTCGCGTTTCGTGCATCTGCCTTCGTGCTGAGGAACACCTCCTATGAATGTGAACTTGTGACTGGTTCGTGATTTTGTGCTAGCCCCAATAGAGGTTCGCTAGAGCTCTAGCTCTGTGTTCGAGCCAATATCTCCGCCACCGTCGGATACATGGCAATGTCCACAAATGCTTGTACATGCTACGTCGTAGCTTTTGTATCATGCAAGGCTCTTTCTCGTCTACTAGTGAAACCATTGTGTATATATACCTTGTTTCGCTCCCCTCACTCCCTCGCTTTCATCATCAAGTGCCAGGCGCATCAACTCACCAACAGACTACTACTCTTTTCTTCTTACTCTCACTGTCTCCACGACACCATTCTTACTACAACGTCACACAAACAAGTAACCACACCTCTTCTTTTTTTTCAATCTAGCACTCTCCGGTAGAGTCAAGCACACTTTTTCACCACAATTCAACCACAGCACTTGCTACATTCTCAACAAGCACCAACATGCCTTCCTTCACTACCATTCTTACCGTCTTGACCGCGGCCACTTGCGCCGTGGCAGCTCCTGCTCCTGCTCCTCAGAGCCCTGCCGGCGAGGTCGACCCTGTCGGTGT
>Ga0058698_10001389_pt1 | contig 10957 bp, 21 predicted proteins | sample AgamicAsSfe_FD_67288 | JGI IMG/M metagenome (GOLD analysis project Ga0058698, IMG submission 67288) | Agave microbial communities from Guanajuato, Mexico - As.Sf.e | ecosystem: Host-associated > Plants > Phyllosphere > Phylloplane/Leaf | place: Guanajuato, Mexico | collected 2012-05-30
GGCGCTGGGTCCGTTTTGAAAAGCTTGCGAAAGGATGGGAAAGAGGAATCCACCAGTCTTGCCGGAACCGGTTTGAGCACAAGCCATGAGATCACGGCCGCCCATGACGATGGGAATGGAGTACTTTTGTACTGGTGTAGGAACAACGTAACCAGAGAGCTCGATGTTGGAGATAAGATGGTCGTCAAGAGGAGGGTTGGTGAACCGAGTCACAGGCTCGGGCACACCCTGGCCAGAGGCCTCGACAGGAATGTCGTCGTACTTTTCGAAGTTGATACCAGAGTGCTGCTTGCTGGGGTCGTTGGGCACACCGAATAGATCACGCTCGAGGCGTGGATCCGACGGTCCGGGAATGTGCTTGCCATCTTTCCATTGTCCATCGCCGTGACCTCCGCGACCGCCTCCGCCGCCACCACCGCTAGAGTATCCGCCGCCACCAGAGTGACCACCGAATCCTCCAGCGGGCTTGCCGTAAGCATTTCGGTCGAAACGACCTCCACCACCGCCAAAGCCGCCGCCACCACGAGGAGTGAAGTTAGGTGCACCTGCATTGTAACCGCCTGGGCCACCTGGACCGCCAGGCCCGCTGAAGCCACTGAACATGGCGTTAGTCTAACATTGTGTAGAATCCGTTTTGACTCTTACTTACCCAGGAGGAGGACCCCAGGCACCGTTGTCCATAGGAGGAGGACCAGAATGATCAGGACGTCCAGACGATCTCTGATGAGGTGGTACATAGGCACCACGTCCGAAGCCATTTGGCACCGGTCCAGAGTGCTGAGAGTCGTGGATCGAGAGTCCATTCATGTTGAGTCCGTCAGCCATGATAACTAGTTGTTTTCCGATGGTCGGTCTGGAAATTTGTAAGTGTCAAGAAATTTGTTGACGCGAATCAGAATCCTGCAGAAAAGAGAAAAGAGATTCCAGTTGGTTCCCGCGCTACCCTTCAAGAAACAAAAACAAACAGAAGAGATGAACTTCGAACTAAATGAACGAAGTGGCGTGTTTGTGTGTTGAGGTGTGAGATTAGGGAGATCGAGTGAGAGAGCTAAGAAATTGTGGTGACCCTGGAGGCAAGCATGTGGCAAAGGAAAATCAAGGGTCTTGAACGTCACATCTCTCGCTGTGTTGGTACAGTCGCAAACACACCCTAGTAGAGTGAAGTAGGGATTACACAAGACAAGACAGGATTGAGATTGCTATGGATTGGTTGATAATCTATCACGCAAGACTCTTTTCGTGCTGCACTCTAGTCTTCGATCGATATCTCGCTATTAAGACAACTGCAGAAACCATCAAGCCAAAGATAAAGCACTTTTGAAGAATAGTCAGACCTGCTACAGTCGCACCAGCGCCCATGATATGTTCCTTGGTATCCTTCGTAGTGTCGACAACAGACCCGGCGATCTCGCCAGGGATGGCTTTGTCGACATGCGATTCTGTAATAGTGTCGTGAACAGCCTCCTTGACAGCAGTTGCGGCAGCAGTTGCCGCAGCGACAACTGATGATACAACCGGTGAAATATGCGCAGCCCCAGCATCTTCATCGTCGGTAACGTAGTCTGGTCGAAGCCATCAGCCCAGGTCGATATCTGCGACTATAGCTCGGCCCGTTCTTCACCTTCTGGCATCTCGAGCTCTCCTGACTTGACAATCTTGACTTGCTTGACAGGCTTGTCTTGGCCACCCTTTGGCACGTTCTCAATCTTTTCCACAATATCGTATCCGTCGAGCACCTCTCCGAAGACGACGTGCTTGCCGTCGAGCCAGCTGGTGATGGCCGTAGTAATGAAAAACTGGCTGCCGTTGGTGTCCTTGCCAGAGTTGGCCATGGACAAAAGACCCTTCTTGGTGTGCTTTAGCTTGAAGTTCTGCCACGATCGTTAGCGCATGTTCAAGACGATCGTTCTGCAAGCGAATGTGTGTTACCTCATCCGGGAACTTGGCACCATAGATGGACTTTCCACCAGTACCATCACCACGGGTGAAGTCACCACCCTATGGCTGTATTAGTCGTGAACAAGGGTCCGTATTGGAAGTTGTAGATATACCTGGATCATGAAGTTCTTGATGACACGGTGGAATGCGGAGCCTAGCATCCTTAGCAATGTAGGATAATCAGTCATGGAGAACTCGTTTACTAACCCTCGAATCCAAATCCTGGCTCGCCGGTCGCAAGTTGGCGGAAGTTCTCAGCTGTCTCTATACATGGCTTTTTAGCTCATAAGTCGATGCTCGCGGTAGTGCATGCACGTACTTGGAACAGTCTTCCCATAAAGGCCGAGGACAATCTGACCGAGGGGCTCATCGCCGTGTGTGATATCGAAGTAGACTTTGTGAGTTATCTTTGGTCCGCGCTGAGCCTCTCCAGTCTGGGCGAAGAAAAGGAAGACAGCGGTGAGGACCACCAAGAAGCTGATCAGGATGCGTTGAACGGACGCCATGTTGAGAATAGATGTGTTGTGTTGTATCACGAAATCTAATGGCAGCAGAAGAGGAAAGGTGGTCAGAGATGTGGGGTAGAAAATCAGGGGTTGAGAACATGAGCGACATTGAGTTGCGCGAGGACATCGAGCACTTACACGTACAAGCAAGGGAGTCATGATTCCTCCATATCCTCGGTGCATAGACCTATATGAATTGTCCAGCCTGGATCCTCTGGCAGCTTCTTCATATTGCTCAACATTCCCTTGTCAATGCTCTCCCATTCGCTTAACCGCTGCTGTAGGGAAGGCTAGCACCAGCTTAAATGCACTGCCTGACAGCCTACTTTCGCTCTATGACTTCCGCACATAGCTCGTGTCTTGAGAAAATGCAACGCAAGCGCAAGCGCAATCATCGGCATCTCGTGGGTGCAGTGCTGCAATTGCTTGTGAGTGCAACATCTGCGAAAATCCCTCCATCCTCCACGAAGCGAGTGCTTGCTGGATGTATTCGTGATTGACATCAGTCGTGTGACATGCTAATTACCTGCCTGGGAATCCAGGAGGTCCCGGAGGAAATCCACGTCCGCCACCTGGGGGACCATTGAAGCCTGGTGGAGCATTGAAGCCAGGAGGACCGTTGAAGCCGGGTGCCTGGAAGCCAGCTAGATATTTCGTCAGCATGTAAGCATATCTTGGATTCGATCGTCACTCACGAGGTCCGCCAGGTCCGCCACGACCGGAAAATCCAGGAGGCCCTCCACTAGCTAGAAACGAATGTCAGCACAAGTGGCTACACGCTTTGCGTGCACACTTACGTGGTCCGGAGAAACCGCCAAATGCGCCTGGTCCTCCAACACCAGCAGCTGGCCCTTGCAATCCACCTGCACCTCTTCCTGCCGGTCTGCTGATTCCAGGTCCAGCCGCCATCGTTGGTGGCGCTCCTCCAGCTGGTCCGGCCGCGCCAAGTCTCGCTGCTTGATCTGGTGGTGGAGGTCCGTCGACCGAGACTGAGACGATATTTGTGCCCCGAACAATCGTCAACCCCAGGTTTCTCTTCTCTGTCGCTTCTGCTGATGATGCAGCTGCCCCAGGAGCTGCGCCTTGAGCTTGCTTCTTCTTTTGTCTGAACTCATCTGTGTCGCACATCACAATGTTCATGTGCTAAGAATTGTCAGCATTACGCTTAAGAGTTGCGTAGTCTTGCTAAGTACCTTGTCAAACGCGAGCATTTGTCCAACCATCTGTCGTCCATCTGCCAGGGTGACTTTCATGCGGTAGTTGAGCTGGAGGTTGTTAGATCATATGGTAATACCGTGTTCGTCTCTCATACCAGATTTGCCTACATATCATGGTCAGTAACTTCCTTGTTCACGATTCGGAGTCAGCAGTACCATCTTGCCCTGTCTGTTGGCCGCCATTCTGTCCTAGATTCTGTGCTTTGGTCGAGTGAGTTTCGAGCTGCTTGCGCGGCGAAGTCACTGGGTCACTGGGTCACTGTTGCTGGTGGGTACTGCTGATCAGGCGGAGAGAGTGTCGCGCTTCGAGTGCAGAAGATATGAAGGTCTGCTGATATACATGTTGCGACAATGGCGACAATGAGGTTTCTTGAAAATCCTCAGCCCTACTGACCATTTCGGGTAATCTGCGATGGGCGACTTGATTTCTCCGCAAATTCTCCAAGGGTCCAAACTCGCACACCAACTTTACAACTTCATTTTCTCTATCGTCTCGACCTCCTCACTAACTAACAAATAGGCAAAATCCGACGCAATGGTGCGTACTCACTTTTCCACAGCATCGCTTCTGGACACTCTCTGACTTACAATGACAGGCCGAATCAAGCGAGAAGAGCCAGAACCCTATGAGGGAGCTGAAGATCCAGAAGCTCGTCCTCAACATCTCCGTTGGCGAGTCTGGTGACAGACTTACCCGTGCCGCAAAGGTGCTCGAGCAGTTGAGCGGTCAAACACCCGTCTACAGTATGTCGCAACTCTTGCGCGCAAGATATCAACAAGAAAGTTCACAATCTTAACACGACATTGTTCTTTACAGGCAAGGCCCGCTACACTGTCCGCACATTCGGTATCCGTCGTAACGAAAAGATTGCCGTCCACGTCACTGTCCGCGGCCCCAAGGCAGAGGAGATTCTCGAGCGTGGCCTCAAGGTCAAGGAATATGAACTCCGCAAGCGCAACTTCTCTGAGACCGGTAACTTCGGATTCGGTATCTCTGAGCACATCGATCTCGGCATCAAGTACGACCCGGGTATTGGTATTTATGGAATGGACTTCTACTGTGTTATGTGAGTCGCCAGGAACATTGCGGAAGAACGACGAGCACACATGCTAAGGCGATGAATTAGGACACGACCAGGCGAGCGTGTTACCAGACGCCGGAGATGCAAGTCGAAGATTGGACACTCGCACAAGATCAACAAGGTCGAGACCGTCAAAGTATGTTCACGTCGAATACTTCTTGTAAGCTTACATCGTCTAACCCAGTCTACAGTGGTTCAAGAACCGCTTCGAGGGTATCGTGAGGTAGACCAGACGACAAAAGGATCATCATCGGCGGCGTTTACTCCATTACCTTCTTCCTTCCATACACCTCCTCCGAACAGCAAGCGTCACGTCAATGTGGGATCGATGTAGTTGGAATGAGATAGCTACAGAGATACCCAGAACAATGAACGAGGCCTATCAAGCAATTTGCAGTCGCAGTGGAGGCATGACTTGGGTCATGATCCGCATAACCACTTGCGCACTCGCTTTGTCAACACTCTCCGGAGTTGTTTCGAACGTGCGATGTCGTTGACAGTCGTGTGAACGTGCTTTCCATGTAATCGTCATGATGCTTGACCTTGTAATCACCATCTTGTCCAAGGAGATGTGTTCAAGTGTATCGTACTGTAACTCCGTCCTTTCATCAGTCATGGATAGTACATATCATCGTAAAAGTACCTATTTCGTCTCAGCAACCCTCCCCTGCAAAATTCCGACCTGACAGCATGCTTCTCACGCTATCTCTCATGGATGTGGTGCATGCATAATCGACTCGACCATTGCAAGCAGCTCCTCTCTCGTCTCCGTCCCGCTTGGTTGTGTACCATGTGTGCGCAGCCAAGCAGAAAGCTGTTCTTCAGTCCACTTCTGAGGATCTGTTCTCGATCAGCATAAGCTCGAAGGAACATGAGGTCAAAATGGTCCTGAAGCCCGAGAGCAGCTTTTTCGAGACGACATACCACCAGTAGGCTCTGATACAGCCTGCGGACGAGAAGCAGACGATGCTGCTGGCGGTGCTTGGACCTGCTGAGGAAACATGTCTCCGCCATATATCGCCCATGCTGAGACAACCCCGATTATGCCTGCGAAGCCTGGAGTATTTGTCAATCAGAGTCACACCCACTCGAGGCGCTCAAATTTTTAGATAGCAAACGAATCATAAGAACACATACCCCAGAAAGCTGTCTTGGATTGAAGAGCACGGTCAAGCGGTGTGGGCATGGTGGCGATATTTCACAGCCTTTGGTCAGATGACAGCGTCTTTCTCGTCACAAAGCGTTCAGGTTCTTTTGAAAATCACTCCCTTTCACACAGGATACAAGTGGGCGGATTATAGGGTGTGAGGTGTCCTTAATAACCTGTTTACGAATACCATGATCACTCAGCTCATCTGTTTTCCAGCATGATTCGCGCGGCTGAACTCCGGCTCCACACACTGCTCGCACTGAGCGAATGGATTAATTCGGACTGAGCATCACCACCACCGACTAATTGCGACTTCGACCACCACATTTCCAACACCTCACTCTTTCACCCAACGACCCTCACAATGCCTTCGGAAGTTTCAGACATTAAGCAGTTCATCGAGATCTGCAGGCGGAAGGACGCTCAGTGTATGTCACCTGGTTCACTTGTACACAGCGCATGGCAGCGTGGCAGAAGAAAGAGCAGGAAGCATGGGACAAGAGCCCAGTTACTCTTCTCAGCTGAAGCAAAACTCTGCCGCCCTGCCTTGGAGGCAATGTTCGAAGAGAAGACGGAGGATCGTGCTGACATGGATATGAATAGCCGCTCGCATTAAGAAGTCTCGCAAGTCCGGCTCAACACAGATCAAGTTCAAGGTCCGGTGCACACGCTACCTATACACACTCGTCCTCAAGGATGCCGACAAGGCTGAGAAGCTGAAGCAGAGTCTTCCACCTGGTTAGTACTTTCTCGATCTTTTATGAACGTTGTGAAGATGGATTCTGGTTCTGTGCGTCGACCTGCAATGGGAGTGGGTACTGGGTCTAAGAACACTCGGAACGTGGAGCTGTGATCTGTTCTGGAGAGGGAGGGCCCAGGAAAAAGAGATGGAAGCAGGCCATGGCGAAGGCAATAATCTGCAGTTCCAGCCAGCAGAACAGTATGCAAACCTAGCAAAGATCGATCACTAACGTACTCACTTCAGGGTTGACCATCAGCGACACCCCCAAGAAGAACGCCAGGGGCAAGCGTATCGCCAAGGCATAAGCCACGCAACCTCCTCACTTTCTTATTCGACATGACATAAAACAACTCGGAGATGTGTAGACACGGTGAATGTGGTAGCATCGATGGCTGTGGGCGAGCGAACGTATCAGATGTGGACAGTCTGCTGAGCGGGAGCAAGCTTGAGGAGATGTGTGATAGACCGGGCATTGCGACAGTGCCAAAAAGCACTGGTACGCAGCAGGCGCAGTGGCGTGGGATGTTGGGAAAAGCTCAGACAATAGCGTGAGCATGACCATTGACACCAATGAACGACTTTGAAATGTCCAATTCCAGCAAAACCATCTTTCTTGTTTCTACGTGACGTACAGTACTGTTGTCGTTTTCCATTTGGGAGCGATTCTGCAACATCAAAGCACAGCCCCTCCTCCCTCATAACCAAACCCAGCATTGGCAATATCGGTCATCGGTCTGTTCACACCAAACCACGTCCCAAACAATTTATCCAGATCACTCAAATCACCCTGATCGCCCATATCTCCCATGCTCATATCTCCTCCATCCACGCCTACATTGCCACCATGTCTACCTAACGTGTCCTGCTCCGGCGCCCAAGTCGCCATATCGACCTCGCTGTCCTCAGTTGCTAGCGCACTACCACTAGCATCACCAAGCACCTCTGCTTTGTGCCCACTTCCACTAATGTCGCCAGCCACGTCTTGATGTGGAAAGGTTGATAGAGGATGACGTGGGACTTGGGTGAAACGCAGAGTTCGTGTGGATGAAGACGACGATGAAAGGCGTGAATGCTGGACAAAGTAAAAACCAATTCCATAATCCAGCCTCTTATCCATATGCTGACCACACAGCTTCTCATGACACTTTAAATGCGTTTGCAGACTCAACTTTGCGGCTTCGCAGCATTTCGAGTTGACTTCCATTGTCTTGTTGAAGAAGGTTTGAGCTCATAAATCACAGTAAGTGTTAAATCAAGAAGTCATTCGACTCGACGAGGCTGGCCATCATGTCTTCCTGGCAGGCGCCCGTGGTGGGAATCTAGTGGAATTGTGTCAGCACACTGTTGTTATCGGACGATGCATCATAGGTCTAGGAGGGAGACCATACCGGTTGCAACTGCCTCTTCAATTCCAATAACCCCACGCCAACGCCTCCACGATTCGATCCCTCTGCCCCGTCGTCTGCTTCAATGCTTTGGCAGAATAAAGACTATCAAGACATCGACCTTGAAGTGCCACCCAACTTAAATAAACTCGTGATTTTACAGGGCGGGAGGGTCGTGTTGGAGGAAGGCTTCGCGGTGACGACCGAGGGGTTGGGGCATTGTCCAGGCGGTGGAGAGGTGGAATCAGCAGAGGGAGACTTTGCCTTCTTCTTGGGCGCGCATTGCCTGGATGTGGTTAGTGCTGTACTGATATGAGTCTAAAAAGGTCTCGGGGAGAGGCCGGTATAGACTTTGCAGACCCAGACTTGTATTCTTGACTGGACTCTGGCTGGAATGATGAGGGCATCGTAGACTTGCACCGAGGGAGAGTGTCTGTATGTTCTCCAGATTTGGTATTGCTAGTGTATCATACTGAGCAAGTGCTACACTAAACGCATCACCAGAATGCTGGCGGTATGTGCTACAGTCATGCTCTGCCGTGAAGGAACCATGTTCTTTCATGAAGTCGTCAATGCAGAATTAGATCAGGCCGTGCATCAAGGTAATAGCACCGGGATTCAGTATCTCTGTTGGAGAGTAGATACTCTGGCACAGTTTCTCGAGCTGTAGGCCATGTGCTATTAACAGCACGACCAAGGAGATCGGTCGGTTTTCCGTAGATGAACTAGCGGATACGTGGGAGCGTCGGAGAGTCCTCACCTCGAATTCGTTTCAGCAAAGCCACGACAAAATTAGCAGGAAGTAGGTCAACATCAGGTCTTATAACACCACTTGTTTGACGAGGTAATCTCGTTTCTTGCACGGTCAATGCTTTGCGAGGATTGAGACAATGCTTCATCAAGTTCATAGTATTCATACATTTGCAGCAGAAGTATGATCGTGCTGGTGTAGCTGACGGACTGTACTGTCAGCTGCCGCGCGCTAGCTCCCAGCGTCTGCGCTGAAAAGGAAACATCGCCCTCGGATGTCTGGACAGCAACATCATTTGACTCATTAAGGATAGGAGGAACCGGAGTCACGTTGGGAGGAGTGAGGTGGTGTTTCAATTGTCGAATGTCCTGCAGGCCGCCTTCGATTGCCATGAGGCGGCCGCTGATATTCGTGGAACTTGTTCACTTCTTACTTTAGTATCAGATTGGTAGTCTCCAGGACGGTGAACACTCACTACTTGCTGGAGACAACGATTCGTGCTCGGTGCTCAGTCACTCGAGATACAGTACGGCACTCAATTCTGACGTAAGGCAGGGGCGGCAGGGAGGACTCTTGTCACATTTCATCTGTTGAGCAGTCAAAAAAGGCACTCTTGGGTAGTATCGTTGACTATTGACCACACCTTTCGGACTCGACAGTTCTCGCACTCGTTCCGGTCAGTTGAGGCTCATGTGTCTCATTGTTCACATCACTCACAGCACGCGGAGCAAATGATATACATGTACTGTGGTCTCCGACAATGATTTGTCACCTCATCCGGGCAATTTTCCTGCTGTAACCCTGCATTACATCTCAAATCCCACTCACCAAAGGTCACCAGCACGATGAGTATGTGAACACACTTCGAGAATACAGCCTTGGTGGAAGCTTCGACTAGCATCGAGCCAGCGCAGGACGTCCACCGGTGATGTTGTATTGTTATGTATGAGATTACATACCAGTTGAGTGTCTTTTCAATATCTGCTCGTACTCGCCCTCTCATCATGCAACATATTTGTAATTCAGCGTGCTCTGTTGCCTCGTCGTCTCTGCTTGCGGCATGTTGACTGAAAAGGAGGAACTTGCCACGGCCGAGTTGAAGCAAGACCAGCTCAAGAAATCCATCTCGTCAGACTCCAGTGAGGATGAGGAGGGGAAGTACACGGCAGGTGCACTTGGCCCATACGTGATAGGTACACCATGTTTCTTAGGCCGAGGATGCCTTGATTGACACAGCTGCACAGTATCTTCAGCTACTCAAAACCACTTGATTATGGCCTAAATCTGGCTGCCGTCATCGCTGCTATTGGATCTGGCATTGCACTAGCAGTCACGGAACTGACCTTTGGCAACCTGACCAACTTGCTACATGACTGCTCGCTTGCTACCATCTCAAATTGAGAGTATTTCATGGGAGTCAAACAGGAGACGCTGTATTTCGTCTATGCCTTCATTTGGAGATTCGTATGCAGCTACACATCCACAGCGAGTCACTCGACGATACTCTTCATCGACACAACCTGCTGACAGTCTTATAGGCACATGCATGACAGTCACTGGCACTCGCATCACCCGGAATATACAGTCTGCGTTTCTGGGGGCGACACTAGCCCAAGACATTGCCTATTTTGGCGAGTCAATAAATCCTGGACCACGAATGCACGGCCTTTATATACTCATGCAGCGCCGTGGAGACTACCCTATCTCTTACTGACCATTCTAGATCGTGACAAAGGAGGCTCACTTGCCACTCATGTAACCACCAATGGTAACACAATACAAACAGGCATTGCCGAAAAGCTCGGGCTGACCTTCCAAGCCATGTCTACCTCTGCAGCGTCAATTATCGTCGCCCTGATCAGCCAATGGAAACCTGACCTTGATCACCATCGCTCGATAAGGCGGCTGTGAATAGGACGACGATTGTGAAGGCTCACAAGTTGACGACGATTTGTCACGCAAATAACATTGTGGTCATGTCCGCGGATGAGATTGTGGAACAAGGTAATCTGCTGGCACATGGTGGTATGTACAGTCAATTTGTGGCCGCGCAGGGCTTAGAGGCCAAGGTGAGAGGAGAGTGTTGAGCCGGACACCCTGGATGTCGATGAGAAAGTCGATGCTGTTCTTGGTGACGAGAAGGGCTCGCTGACTCGAGTACATACCACACGCTCTGTTTGTCACTG
>Ga0058698_10001390_pt1 | contig 10957 bp, 11 predicted proteins | sample AgamicAsSfe_FD_67288 | JGI IMG/M metagenome (GOLD analysis project Ga0058698, IMG submission 67288) | Agave microbial communities from Guanajuato, Mexico - As.Sf.e | ecosystem: Host-associated > Plants > Phyllosphere > Phylloplane/Leaf | place: Guanajuato, Mexico | collected 2012-05-30
GTCTCTAAACTGTTGGCTGAGGTTTTCTGAGCAGGTACTGCGGTCTCTGCTCCTGACTAATGTAGAGAGGATGATGGTAACTTCCGGCAGCTTTTTGTAGATGTCGTCAATAAGAGCCTTCATGCGGCCTCCGGCATTGGGGATATCGAGGTTTTGCACGCAGTCGTTACTGTTGACGTTAGCTTTTTCCGCGGGATTCCACTTCGTGTTACGACTCACGTTCCGGCATTGATGAGCACCAAGTTGGGCTTCAGTCCGTTGACCGCCGACTTCTTCCAAGCTCCGTGCACTTGCTCGATGGTCCAGCCTGGATGTCCCTCATTGTCCTTCAACGCGTTAGCGTCATTCACACGATCGAAGTGTTAGCATCTTACGTTGTCGGCCATGTCTCCATCGTTCTTCGTTCCGACCATATTTACCTTCCAACCCTTCCAACGCAACTGCTGGCGTAGCAACTTGCGGTATCCATTTTTGTCCGAGGATTTGTAGCCCTGGGTAATGGACGCACCGAGAGGCAAGATGCGTAAGTAGAAATCTTTGGCGCTGCGAGTCACGAGTTCTGCTGAAGCATTCTGGTTGTCGCCTAGGTAGTCGGTGCCATCTACCAGTGCTGGGTAAGTGGTGTCAATACCTTCGAATTCAGGGTAGGAAGAGTTTCATCCGTCTTCGACAGTAACATCCGGAGCGATGCCATCAGGGTAGGGAGATGGACCGTCCCAATTCTGGGAAATTCCATATTGGAAAAGTGAGGCAAGTCCAAGCCCGCAAAGCAGACTTTTCTTGAGTGGAAGCATTGCGTTGGTTGTTGATGAGTACAAAAATTAGTATTGGGAGGCAGAAGTCGCTTTTATGCCTGGTCTCAAGCGTTCGGCTGTGAACTAGCATGGCTCCATCTCTCGGTGTCAATACGAAATCCAGACGACCCCATGGCGAGGTGCATCTTGCAATGGGCTGAAGGATCATCTCGTACTGTGGCCTTGTATTATTCTGCTATGTCCGGACTTCCAAATTTGATATGTGGGTATTAGAAAACTGTGTAACCCACCTAGTTTCGCCGCTCAATCCTCACAACTGTTAAAAGCGCGTATTGACTATTGCTCGTATTCGAGATGGAGGCATGATACTGCATGAGAACTTCGCAACTTTTTGTGCAGCATATCATACTACATGATTTACACTCTGCGAAGTAGTCAACGGTATAAGATAGATCGTACGACTTTGTCGCGTTATGCAGGGGTAAAAATCCGCAGCTCCTTAGTCCTACGGCCTCATGCAAGTAGACTCGGAATGCCCGTACAAAGTGGCCGCTTGATAGCCGCTTAAGGCACGCCCCGTGGCTGAGCAGATCAACTGTGATCCTCTCGTGTGCTGGATCATCATACTGCAAATGAGCTGAAAGACTAGGAATAGATCTCGGCGCCTCAGCCTTGTTGTAGCGAAGCTTAGCGTCTTGGCACAGTGTAACGTCCCTTGCAGATTAATAAATAACGGTGTTGGAAAAGATTTGCTTGAGGCGAGGGTGGAGATTTTGGCAACCTGCAAACTCCGGCTTGCTGTTACATTTTCATCGATGTTGATGCACGTGATTGTTTCACGTGACCCTTCATTGAACTCGGCCATTTTGTACTTTACAGCACGTCGGTACTAGACCTACACAGCATCCCCGGGGGTGCGGTGCCGCACCGTCCAGGCTGAGGTGCAATCCAAAACCTCAAGCACCTTATCACCCTTCCTCTCATCACTGTCTTTCTCATCACACCTCTTACACCCCTGACGCCAACAATAAGCTCTAGTCTATGAGTCCTAATCATCTATGGCAGCTTTGACAACTAAAAATGGGACTGCTCAATAGAGTTTTGAAAACATAGCGCATTTTCTGAAGTACCAACATCTCACTTTAACGCCCATAGACTCGGGTCTAACTTACAGCTCACCCATATTGACGAGATACAACCTCTCTTTTCCAATCTTTCCTTTATCCGGCTTCTCCGCCTCAAGCAAGACCGGCTCAATTTCTTGGTCAGCATTCAAGTGGTGGCCATGCAACGCTTTGCACCTCTCATCAGCAGCAAGCGTGACCATCAAATCGGCACAACATTCTGGGCTATGCGATTTTCTCGGACCCCTGGCCATGCCGATGAACGTCTGCATAGCAGGATGCTCGAGCGCCGTCTTGTTGAAGACGTTCTCGGCTTTGCCCAGCTCGGTGGCGACAACTCCTGGGTTGACGGCAAAGGACAGCACGCCTGTGCCGTCCAGCTCTGGCGTGAGACTTTCGTGGAACTTGCTGATAGCGGCTTTAGAGGAAGCATACGCAGTCATGACCGGGAGGGCCAGCGAGGCGACCTGTGAGGTAGTGCTCATCACTACTCCACTGCCGCGCTCGACCATGGATGGCAGCACAGCGCGGATGAGAGTTACAGGCGCGCGGACGTTGACTTCGTAGACACGCCACCAGATGTTCAGGTCCGGATCTTCGGAGGTGAGCGGGCTGATGCGAGAGATGCCGGCGTTGTTGATGAGAATATCGACTGGTCCGAACTTCTGCTCGACCGTAGAGACGATCTGAGCTGCAGCACCTTGCTGGGTCACGTCGGCGGCGAGAGCAAAAGCATCCCCACCGTCGGCCTCGATCTCTGAGATCAGCGTGTCGAGATCTGCCTGGCGTCGTGCAATACATGCGACACGTGCCCCAGCAGCCGCGAATGCTTTTGCGATGGATCTCCCGATGCCAGAAGAAGTTCCAGTGACAATGGCCTGGCCGTAGAAGGTCAGCATCGCAGGAAAAGTTGAGACGTGGTGAAATACGAACGACTTTGCCTTCAAGCTTGCCAGCATACTTCTGTGGGCTGGTAAAGTCGTCAAGATTTTCGAGGCTCGGTCGAGATGAAGTCATCTGTGGCTACGATCAGACTTGCGAGTATCGCGGTTGAGTCAACATTGACTTACATCGACGGTAAGAGAACTTGTTCTGTTTGAGGGTATCGATGGTTAGATGTTCTGAAGGCGAAGTCTGAGTGTGCTCTGATCATTCAACTTCATAGCGTACAGGCCTACATTATATAACATTGGTCGTCGGTCTTATGGCTTCGGAGATCTATATCCCGCGTCAAATGCCACAACGTTGAACATGTAAGCATCAAGCATTCTTTGTGATCAAGCCATGAGAATCCTCATGCCTCAAGCGGATTTATCTGCACAATGCCGAGACCACCTCCACTTCCTCCAATCAAGTGGTCGAGCGAGATCTGAAAGCCTGCTACTCAGGTGTTGTGGCGCCGCGAAGCTAACCGCTTTCGGACAACCTCGCGAAGCACGTGGTCTTAACGAAACTATTTCCGCCGAAGGATCATGCACGCATCCTTAGCTAATCGCTTTTGGGCGTATTCGGAAGCTGGACATACCAAACATGCTAAGCTCCGGATCTTGTGCATCTGGCTTGACGCCGAGCCAACAGTTAAGTAAATAAAGACAATCACCAGGAATCGATTCCTGTGGCACTATCTTCATCGCATCCTACAGAAGCATCCACTGAGAATAACTGTACAACATCTACCATTGATCCTTTGAGCCCTCGTCAATCGCATTCCGACGAAAATACGATGTCGACGCCCTCTGAATCCTTGCGACAGCCCGCTTCCGAGCTTCTCGGTAGTGACTTCAACACCATCAAGAATGTCGCCATCGTAGGCGTAAGTACCGACTGAATGCCATATCTGACACCTCCAATACATACTAATCGACAGAACAGGCTGCTGGCAACGTCGGCTCGCACATCGTCCGCGCGCTCGTGACAGGAGGCAAACACAACATATCCGCAATCACCCGCTCAGGCAGCTCTGCGACGTTCCCTGAGAGTGTTCGGAGACAGTCTGTCGACTACAGCTCTCATGAATCTCTGGTGAACGCTTTGCGGGGCCAGCAAGTCTTGATTTTGACCATGTCGACTTCCGCGCCACAGGACACACAGCAGAAGCTCATCGCCGCAGCTAAAGAAGCCGGTGTGCAATGGATCCTGCCAAGCGAGTACGGCACCGACCACACAGATCGTCCAGATGTCGGCTCAGAGACTAGACTTGGTCCTCCAGCATTAGCGATTCGTAGAATCATTATCGAAGCTGGCCTCAACTTTGTGTCTATATCTTGCGGCATGTGGTACGAATATGCGTTCGGAGACCCCACGCGGTTCGGTCTCGACTTGAAGAAACGCGAGATCACATTTTATGGAGAAGGTTCTACCCAAATCACCACATCAACATGGGCGCAATGCGGGCGTGCCGTGGCAGCTCTGCTTTCCCTTCCAGTCGAACCCGAAAGCACACAACAAGATCAAACGACACTCTCACGATTCCGCAACAAGAGCGCGTACATTGGCTCCTTCTACGTCTCACAAAATGAGATCTTCGCTTCTGTGCTTCGATCAACAGGCACAAGTGAGGCTGACTGGAAGATCCAGTACGAGCCGGTGGAAGAGCGCTACCAACGTGGAAACAAGATGCTGGCTGGAGGAGACAGGTGGGGCTTCAGCGTCGCGTTGTATGCGCGTCTATTTTACCCAGATGGAGCATGTGATCTTGAAGCGAAGCTGGCGAATGCCGTTCTGGGACTACCGAAAGAGGATCTGGACAGTGCTACGAAAGAGGCTCTTGAGATGGTCGAGAGGGGAGAGTTCGAGCTTTGATGAAGCAGACATTACTTTTGTATAAATGAATGAAGTTCTTCAGCGTACCATCCAGTGAAATCGAATAAAAGATTCGGATGATAGACATCTGAAGGATTATGAGTCTACGACTGCAGGTCAGCAGCAATGCCTAAGCGTTCCAGCTGGAGTGGGGCCACCCTTGCAAGCCCAGCCGGTGTGATGGCATGGCAGGTGCCTGCGAACGACATTGTTAGCTATAAAGTATGGAAAACCCTTGAACCTCAACTGTTCACGTTGCATCAAAGTCTCATCTTCAGAGCTCCATCTCCTCACATTACCGCAAACATGTCCGAAGACAGTCGTCGCCTGAAAGACTTCCTCGCCTCCCGACCTCTTCCAACACTTCGAATTCTCGTTCTTGGTGCGCCCGGCTCAGGCAAACGCAGCGTTTGCGAACAGCTGGCTCACGGAATGTTCCCAATCGACCGCGACCCAACTGAGGACGGACAATATCGCCGGGTCGTTGAGCTTTTCCCGTCGGATGGGGGAAGGGACTTTCGTGTCATGCTTGAGTGGACAACGAATTTGGGGGATCCCAAAGAAATGATCCCCGGCATCTTGCAGCAAATGGTGCGCGACAACGAAGCTCATGCGCTGCTGTATCGCACTGCGGACAGAGCGACTTTTGAGGCTGTGGAAAGCTTGTGGCGGGAGCACATCGTGGGGAGGACAGGTGGCAAGGTGTTTGTGGTGGCGAATGGCGAAGACGAAGGAGTCGCCCCAGATGAAGGAAAGCAATTGGCAAATAGACTGAGCGCCACCTTTTGGCCGCTGTCGGCACAGACTGGAAAAGGTGCTGGAAAGGAGCAGCTCATCGCGATGGCTAAAGCAATACTGCTGAATCGCCATGAAAAGGGTTAGGGTTGACCGCATTTTCATGCCCAGTGGCAGTATGACCATATATGCAGGTGATTACTAGGAGCGATGATATCTGGTGGCGTGAAAAGCATACCACATGATGTTGATCTATTTAATGGCGCCGATTGGCGGAACAACGGTACTTGTACGCTATCTAGACCGAACATCAGAGCTGGACAGGATTAGCCTTCCTCATCCTGTCTCCATAACAATATATGATCCACCCCATCGGTGCAAAAGCAAGCGCTATGAACGCCAGCAATGAATTGCCCCAACCTTGCCCAAGCGTGCTGTACATATCCGGCCCAGCCAAAGGCAGGAAGGCACCAATCAAGGACCGCGTCAAAGTATTGGCCGCTGCCGCACTCGCGGCATATACTTCAAAAGCGTCGATGAGATATGTTTGTACTGGTAGAAAGATTGCAAGATTCCCTAGGGCAAAGATGCCGGAGCCAATGATCGGCATGATCCAGTGAACGTGCGCTTCTGCCGACCAACCGTACCAGAACAGACCGATGGGCACGACGATGGATCCAGGAAGAAGCGGTGGCAAGCGGTATTCAGGCTTCCACTCGCCATCACCGGCTTGAGCCTTCTTTTTCGCGTTGCGGTCGCTTAGTGTGCCGAAGACGACCAATCCGATGCTGAAACCGACGCCGCAACCCAAGTAGGTGAGGCCTACGCTGCTTTGGTCGAACCCATAGATTTGCTCGTACATGAGCGGGAAAGAGGTAAAGAGCAGGTACGTGTATGCATACACCAGGCCGACGTAGAGACTCGTGAGAAGAACGATAGGTGAAGTGCAGAGCAGCTTGATCGGCCGCGCGATGGCACGACTCATGCGAAGCTTCCATGAGAGATCGTCTGAGTAGCGGTGGTAGAGATTTGGTCGATCGAGGCTCCTGCGAAGACGTCTGGTCTTCTTTTCGAGTAGCACCGGCTCGTATGTCTCGACTTGAACGATGAAGCCGAAGATTGTGCCGACTCCAGAGGCTATCGCTAGCAGCCAGAATACCCAGCGCCAGCCAGCGGCATTGCCAAGGTAGCCACCAGCGATGGGTCCGATACAGGGACCGATCAAAGGTCCGGCAGCTGGATTGAAGTTAGGATAACGTTTCCTGTGAGCTCTGTAGAGTTGACTTACTAAAGATTGTAGTCACCAGGCCACGACGCTCTTTCCTCACGCAGTCAGCAACAGAGCCGCTACCAATGGTGACGGAACAGCTCCCAGCCAATCCAGCGAGTAATCGGAAGGCTAGTACAGCGCCCCAAGTAGGGTGACCCAACATTTCCAAACAGTGGGGATTCAGTCGGCCGCTCCAAACTCTGGGGACTTTGAAACACTCGGAGCAGCCAATCGCTGGTCATGTTGGCTCGAGTGACTTCAAAGAGTCAAGTGCTCGATACATTCTACTGTTGCTTGTAAGTGGATGATGAGCCTGTGTCAAGGTCCATGCTGAGATTAGACTTTAGAAGAGCACAACCCCCAGTCCGACATGACGTGGAGTACGTTGGCAAGACTAGATTGGAGTTGAAGAGGATGGTGATAAGTATATACTGATGGTCCACCAAAATCTTGACAAACCAGTCTGCTGCAATCCACCACCGAAACCGCATTCAGCGCCCACGCTAAACTCCCACCATGGTCTACGAACTCATCAAAGAAATGCCTGACAAGCCACTAGGATGGGACTCAACGGTTGATGACTACCTCACCAGCCATGACATATGCTACACCAAGGCCACACCACTGCAAGGTGGCTATTCCGCTTACGTCTGGCGTGTCGATGGTTACCAAGATCCTATCTCACACTTGCAGCGACGAGAACCCTGCGTTCTGAAATATGCAGACGAGGCCGCAAAGCGTGTGCCTAAAATGGCTTTGGACTCCTCTCGCATGCGTTTCGAAGCCCGTGCACTGGTCTGCCAACCGGTAAAGACTGCTTGTCGGGCAGAATCCAACGTCGAGGTGCCGGAGGTGCTCAGGACAACTGAGAGGGCTCTCCTCATGACTTGGGGCGGAGAGATGAGTCTACGAGCAGCTATAGAGAAGAAGCATGACTTTGATGCTGAAGAAGTCGGGTCTAGGCTCGGCCGCTGGCTTGCCTGCTTGCATGAAGCGGGCATGAACGACCCGGAAGCCGCTAAATGGGAGAACAGTACTTTCATGGATCCTGTCAAAGCTGGCGAGTATGAAAGATTGCGCAGCTCTATGCTAGCAAGCGGTTTCGACGATTCAGCCGTGGACAAAGCAATTGCTCAACTTGAAACGCCAATAGCGAAGCAGACAGTCACTGCTTGGGACTTCCGTCCTTCAAATACTCTTCTTCGCATTAAGGGTCATCCACAAGGCCAGCCTGGACTGTAGGTTTTGTACATTGGTCTAGCAGCAAAATTTTCATAATGCTGACTTCACTCTTAGAACAGTGATCGACTGGGAAGCCAGCGCATACGGATGTCCTGTTTGGGACTTGGCTTTCTGGGTCACCGAGACCATAGTGCTGGAAACTAAGCATAACGACTCCAAGGCATTGGTGTCCAGCTTTCTCTGCTCCTATCGTCTGACCGAAGGGGATGGAATAGTCACAGACAAATTTGTCGCGAAACTAGCCTTGCTGGTGGGTTCTTCGCTCAATTACTTTGTGCCTCGCGGTTTCTGGGACTCCACAGAAGACGAAGTGGAGTTTTGGAAGGACCGAGCAATGCAACTAATCCGTGCTGGATTGGAGCAAGACCTGGACTGGATTGCTTCGAGTGAGATCGGTATTCTACGGCAAGACTGAGTACGATTGCGGGTAGCGCTGTTGAAGTCCGGCGTAAATAAGAATAATGACCAGCATCTACTATTGCATGAAATGATGATCTGGGCACTAGCATCGCCGCATAAATTGGATTCAACCTCAAACATAATCCACGCTTCTTTCAGTCAAGAACTCCCGAGCGCAAGATACTATCTTGTCCTTCTCCCGGCAAGTGTCGGTCAGTATGCGTAACAGCTGAGAGTTGTACGAAGACTTTCGAACCGCGAGATGATGCAATTCAGGGTCGCTGGGGTTCGGCGCATCTGCAAGGCAAGTCTGCGGAGCTAAATCACTCTTATTATACATCTGGCTTTTCCTTATGCCTACTGTCACCGGGCGGTCAACTTGAGTTCAAAGCACGCGCGTTGCAGTTCATGCAATGTACGCACGGTACGAGTCTTACAGGTAGACCGAAAGTTATTGACCGCACATTTCAGCAACTTGGTAGGCACATTAGTAGACGCTCTTATCGCCGCTCCAAGTACCGGGAGATTGTGTGAGAGACGCTCAGCTCGTCTGACACCTTCGTCACAATTTCTTGTTATGCCAACATTCGCGACGATTTTCTCCAGAACATGACCATTCCATTCCCTTGTGCGATGCCTGTGTCACTACTCTCACTCCCCTATGAGCTTCGCGAACAAATCCTCATATCACTACTCTGCGACAGTGGTAACATCAAGTTGCAACGCACTGCGGATAACAAAAGCACGTTTACGCCGCCGGTTTCGCAAGTCTGCAGACTGTTGCGGGGAGAAGCAGTCCGCGTCTTCTACAAGATCAACACCTTCACGTTGGCCGTCGATCCGGAAGCAGTGGGTTCAAATATGATGCCGTTCTCATATGCATCAAACTTAATAGAAGCTAATAGCGATGTAACAGACAGAAGTCGCTGATCATGTCTGCTGCCTTCCGAACACCGAAGCAAGCGGTCTTGGACAAGTCTATAATCATTTTCCGAAATCCATGCTGCCATGGCACCATCCATCTCTCATGAAGGATATTCGACATTTAAGGATCGACCTGTACCTTCCTGATCCCTACAAGCGGAAACTCTGGACCGATACGCTTGCCAAACAGCTCTCTAGCTTGATCATATCTGTCGGCAATGGAACGAAACTGAAGGACATGAAGGTGCTGATTGCAACTTGGCACCGTTTCCGCGAGCTTACCGAGTGGCAGACCGAAGTTCTGGGCTTGTTGGGCCAGTTCAGTGTCCGAGGTCACACTCAAGTCAGGACTCGAAGCTTAGATGGAAAGTTGAGAGCTGCTTTGCAACGTCTTGATCTGACAGCAAAATTGCGAAACATCTCTGTGGCACCAGGTGGAGATGTCTTCGACGGATGTTTTGAGACGACAGGGAATGATATGGACTGGGAATGGGAAGGCGGTGTCGTGATATGAAGCGAGGCTTAACTTAATGCAGAAGATTTGATAACATTCACAAATATGCATCTGGCGTCTCAATCTGGAGACTTGTTGTCGACCAACTTCAAATCCATCGTGAGAATGTAACCTCAACATCATGAGGAAAGACATTTTTCGACATAGTCCGAAGTGCACTCTTGCTAACTGCGTCCGGTAGTGTGAACCTTTGATAACCAATCAGTATTGCGTACTCCTGAGTTTGCCGTGTCTGCGAGTTTTCACAGGAGGAACTTACGTTATGATGTGCGTCGGTGGGAACATTGGTCCAGTGTGTAGACTCTTGGTATCAGTGCCGCCTTGTTTCTTCACGACGTCGCCGAATCTGATACAAGTCAGTGGGGCGCTGAGGTGCGTGTATTGGCTTGCTTGACGATATCATACTTTGCAAGGACTGTGGAGCGCACTTCGAGGACCTCATCGTTCATGTGATACACGCGGGCCATCTGTAACCCTGAGGTCAGCTTTTGGTGGCTTCTGATCTGTGCTCGCTGTCTCTTAGCAAACGTACCCATTTGCCCATGGTGATATGTGGTAGATTGAAAGCAACCTGACTTCGAATCGCTGGGGCAGAATATGATGGGAATATAGAAAGAATTCTCTTCAACTTCGCAATGAACCCTACACAAGAATGTGCTTCGCAGATCTAGCATGATAGTAGTGAATTATAACGCGTTTCTACAGCTACAGCCAATTATTACGTCAGTGCTTGCTTCTCGATCGAATCTCGCAACAGTCGTATTCAGGGAATATTGGTGAAACATACATGCATGTTTCATCATCATGGTATAGCGGTGTGGCGGCCAGCAAAAGCTTTGATCGGGTCTCGAGTATGATGTCTAAGACATCTCAGGAGCCACGTGTATCGTCACTTCGACTATCAATTCAAGCAGTCAGATCAAAGAACGCCGATTACGATGTATGGATGCGTGCTAATTGATGCGTAGCGAGACTCACGCGAAGTTTTTACAATGGTTCATTGGAATTTCACACCCAACAGCAATGAATTCGATGAGGAAAGACTAGAACTTACCAAGCTGGAACAACTCGCAGTCCTTGCCATCATGGTGAACCGACCAGAAACAATTGCGATGATGTTGTGTCATTCCCTAAACGAGCTACCGGTGTACAAACGTGAAAACAGTAGAATGTTCACCTCCTCTCAAATTCG
>Ga0058698_10001392_pt1 | contig 10939 bp, 13 predicted proteins | sample AgamicAsSfe_FD_67288 | JGI IMG/M metagenome (GOLD analysis project Ga0058698, IMG submission 67288) | Agave microbial communities from Guanajuato, Mexico - As.Sf.e | ecosystem: Host-associated > Plants > Phyllosphere > Phylloplane/Leaf | place: Guanajuato, Mexico | collected 2012-05-30
TTTTTGTCATCATTGCTTCGAAAAGACATCTCAGGATCAGCACACTTACCGAAGCTTTGTTCCACCCCGGCCTTGAGTTGCGGCTGCAGCGTCCAGATGCACCTCTCGTTGCAGACGACATTCCCTATCCGAGCATCACTTCGCGTTAGCGTTGTTCTCCGAAGGTTGGGGAAGATCAAGAAAGGAAGAAGAGAACCAGCTCAGAATCGCCGAACGGCTATCTGTTCATATCATCCACCGAGTCATTCAAAGAGCAAGAGAAGTTGTGTTCATCATCGCTGTTGAGGCACCTTAAAGTGAGGAGACTTACTTGAACAAATGCTGCAAATGCGGAGCTACACTGCGGTATATGATTGATATTGCATTGCTGCTCAAAGCATCAGCCAAGCTCTCTCGACTTCGTGCGTGCAGTGGAAGGAAAGGAAAGGAGGCCGTCAGAGGTGTGCTCGTTGTTCTCATTCCCAAGGTCGAAAGAACATGAAGAAAAGCTTTTGTTCATCATCGTCAGAGTTCTGTGCTCAGTCTCCACACTTACCGAAGCGTTTGTTCTTGACAGTTGCTGGATTTTGTTCTTGCGTCCAAACCTGCAAGCAAGTGTCAGTCTAATTCTTCGAGCAAGTCGATGGTCAACAGAAGATGTGTTAACGCCGATCAGAAGAGCCCCGAGGGCTGGTGTTTTCATCACTCCCACGTCTGAAAGAAAGACTATGTTTTCTGACATCATTTCGGCTGCTGAAGCACTGCATGGGAAAGGTTGCAGACTTACCAAAGCTCTCGACCTATGCCACAAGCCTGAAATGACTGCAAGGGTTGATGAGAAAATGCTCAGCCTTCGAAACTTGATTTCCAGCAGCATTTCGAGCATGCAGCCAGACGACGGAAGAAACTCAGAAGGTATCTCTTCAGAACCGACGAGTTATCTTGGCTCGTTATGCTTGATGGACAGGGTGCCAAAAGGAGACCGTTCGGCCTGCCAGTTGCATTGCCTTGGAAATAGGCATGGCAGATGCCGAGAGCAAGTACCATCACCCCTCCAGGCTCGAGCAGAAAGCTCTGTCAGACATGCAAAGCAGTGCAAACGACACAGTCGACATGAGCCTGGAACAGCATGACACTGGTTGTCTGGAGTGGCAGTGGCCTGTCTGTCCTTGCGGGCCTCAGCACACGACTCTCGCCGAGGAACCATTGTGTTTCATCCTTTTCTTGTCACACCCCTGTCCTGGTTTTCCACCTCTTTCGAATGCTGAATTCTTGATTGTGGTCTTCGATCGGGAGTTCGCATCGGGCTGGGATGGTGGAGGGCTGGGTAGACGCTCTGTACGCGAATGAAAGTCAGCACCTGTTCGCGGCCGAAAAGCAGGAAGAATGCCCCGTAAACAGAGAGCAGACTGGGGAGGGAACGGTTGACTTAGCTGCTGCTGTTGCCGGTACAGACAGGCAAGCTGATCTGTGGCCATCACGGAAACTGCTCCCCTCGCGCAAGATGCCGACCGACCAGCGCCTCAGGTGAGATGTCATGACGGCACATCTTTGCATGAGCAAGAGACTTATGTAGACCTTCTGCGTCTTGTATGCCGTAAGCCTAAGGCCTGAGACATGGTCAGCGACAAGCTTTGCAGAGGCTACGGTAGCAAATGGTTTCGAGAGCTTTCCTTCAGATCTCTTTGGTTTCTCCCCAGCAGGGTCGGAAAGTCCGATAGCATGGTCATCATGGAAGGTGGTAAGAAGGGTTAGGAAAGAAACAACAACTTACCACACTGCCATGCTCGGCACTCATCTTTCAGACCGCTCATTGTGGCAGCTCGATGGCAAGGTTGCGGATGTTCTGGCGCTCATATCCGAAGTAGCAAGTCTTGCATCATGTCAGCGACAGCTCATGCATTACTAAGGCGAGGGCAGACTTACCGCAGCCGACGTGCACCTCTATTGATGAGGTGACCATCTTTGTTGAAAGATCAACCTGGGTCGCACGAAAAGAATCAGCAATCAGATCCTATACAAAGGAGTTGTGTAACCATGGCATGAGCAGGTGTGCCTCAGCTTGCGACCGAATCGTCGCAAGTGTTATTCTTTTCAACAATGTCTCCACGAAAGGATTCAGCAGCATGAAATAAGTTTGTTCATCATTCAGGCAATTCTGGCTTGGGGAAGAAGTCTCACTTGCCTTGCTGAATTTTGTTGGGCTCTTGACGCGCCGCGAAGGACTTTCGACTGAGCTGCGATCTTCCTGGAAATTGTACCAGCAGAGTGTCAGCTCTTGTCAACAACAAGCTTGAGATGAACAGGAAAGAGAGAGTCAAGCAATCAGCGGTGATCGAGGATCAAGTGTAGTGCTGGCTATACAAGCCGGCTGAAGATGTTTTCATCCCCTGTCAGAGGTTACCATCCTTCGAGGTTACCATAAGGTCAGATGTTCTTCACAAGATGTCATCATGAAGCAGGAAGTGGTGTGGGTAGAGTTCCATGCTTACCCCGTCGAAGAAGTCGGCACCAAAGACTTCCTGTCAGACTGGCTGGCTCGAGCAACTCGCCCCTTCGAGTCAAGACCATGCTGAGATATGCCATCAGAATGCTGCAAAGAGCTGTTTTCTTTTTCTCCAGAAGTCAGAAGTCCAACAACTTCATCGCGCGGCGAAGCATGATCTTGACATCGGGGGGTCCATCGTCTAGCCAGTCAGGTCAGGACTATGCTGAGCGATTGTATAAGGCAGTGGCATCTATGTCTGAGACAAGCTGTCAGCCAAGAACCTCGCTGCATCACAAGAAGTGGAAGGGGGATCAAAGGTGCTCTTCAGAACTCTTTCTTGATTTTTGCAATCCTCATGGCGATTAAGAATTGAAATGAGTATCGATAACATCATCTTGAAGTACGGGCGCTGTGCAGGGTTTCAAGGAAACTTACGAAACTTTTTGGGCGTGCATTCGCAGCAAGAGCGCCAGCACTCGAGACCGCGAAGCCAACTCAGCGCGTTAAGACGATACGAAAGAACCGCGAGACCTTCGATCTTTGATCAAGTCAGCAACATTCTCAAAGATTTTTGAATAAAATCAAGGCAACATTGATGGGATGTATGCTCATCAACCCGGCTAGGCCATAAGACCTTATCTAGAGAGACAAAGACCATAGAGGTACAGAGTCCGGCATCTTTGGGAGAGAAAGCACTGGAGTTTTATATTGGCTGGCGACTACCCCAATGGCAAACTAGCCATCGAAGCACATCATAGCCGTGAGGGTGTGGTGTGTAGAAGGGAAAGGGTTGACTTACCTGTTAACTTGTCTCAAATGAAACAAAAGATCGCGCAGATCTATGATCAAGTCAGCAAAACTTTCAGAGATCTCTGAGTGGAGATAGGGCAATGTTGATGGTTTGTATGCTCCTCGACCCGACCTGGTCAAAAGACCTTGCCTCGTAAGACATGTCTAGAAAGACAGAGACCATAGAGGCACAGAGTCCGGCGCTGGGTACGAAGGAGCACTGATATTTGATCTTGGCTGGCGACTACCCCGATGACAAGCTAGCCATCGAAGCACATCATAGCCGTGAAGGTGTGGTGTGGAAGGAGAATGCCTGACTTACTTGGATGGTTTGCGCCAAAGGTTGATGAAGATCTGCCATCACCGACTCAAGCGAGGCTCATCGCCGGCGCACAGCACGATCTCTGGCATATTCCTTGCGCGCGGCAGAGATGGCTGCGATAGCACGCATGATGAATGCCGCCGCCAGAAATAATGGTCCCATGATGGCCCAGAGCAGAAGATGGCGTAAAGTCATGGTTCTGTTAAGCTATCAGGTTCTGCTCGCACGAGACTGATCAGCAGAGGATGACGATGCTTACCTGATTGTCTTCGTCGATGATTGAGATGATGCTGTCGTTGTTGGTTGCAAAACTCAATGTATGTTGAGTTGAGTTGTGATGGGAAAAGGCGCAAGGAAAGCCGAACAGCTCAAGTCAAAATTCACACACCACCCCTCGCCCCGCGCAACCACCCTCAGCTTGGCGACATCATCGCGACACGACTGAGAGCGTAGGCAGTCTATGCGGCTGCCGCAAGAACTTCTACACCACTGCTATTGGCTCCAAGAAACGTGCAAGTCTCCGTCGAGGCGTCAGAGGCGTCAGAAGCATTGGGCGTCGAACAAAACCCGAGGGCGAGGGTGTCTGGTTTGGCAAGCGAATTGAATCCGTAAAGGCCATTCTTGAGTCAAATGGAGCATCCCGCGAGAAGTTTGGGACGCCTATCGTACCTTCCCTTGCCATGTCAAATGTGTGTGCTCTGCAGAACAGGGCGTCAACATCACAAAGCTCCTATCCCAAGCAAGAACGACTTGGCTCGAAGTCACCTTTGCACAATGATGTTCTTGCTCGCGAGGAAAGTGCGGAGCCCTACCCTTCCACATCAACATAAAGGCACGACATCTACTTGACTGTACAGTTTGATGGTGTTTTCCCCAGCTACGGGAACTAGGACTGTTCATGATTTATTCTACCAATTCTTGAAGCGTCGAAAGTCACGTGCTGTAGTAGCCTGAGGCCTCATGTTGCTGCAAAGGACTGTCTACTCATCACATATTATTGCCGACGACAGCTGCCTGAAAAAGTCTACCAAGACTGTTCTAGCAATGGGTCTATTTCTAAAAAGCGCCTTGCAACACCCAGAGCTGGAGTCCGATACGTATAGCTTCTACATATCTAACTGGCGTTTGATCCAACAAAGATATCACGCCTCTAGTTGCTCATGACTGTTTGTGGCAGCAAACTCCAGATTGTTGTCATTTGTCTCCGCTTCACCTACGTAGCCATGAAAATACAGGGCCCTCGAGATGGAGACTCTTGCCCTCTTCCAACCGAGACAGGCGTGCCTAGCCGCAATGGAATTTCGTCAGGCCTCAACTGTAATACCAGTGCACGTCAGTCGTTCACTGCAGCAGATTGACCCGAGAATTTGCCGAAGTTTTTGGTCGCTCAATAAAAGCAGACTGCCACACCAGCACTTAGATGTCAAAGTGCATCCAGAAGAAACAGGAGAAGCAGAGGAAGAGGGAGATTGAAGTCGCTCTCGGCACCTGTCATGCTTGCTTTTTGCCTCGAGCACTGCATGCAAAGGCAGTCGAGCACGACAATGGCGTCCGTGACCGTGCAATATTCAGCCCTTCTCTCCAAAGTCACTTGCCTGTGCCGAGAGTCTTGCCTTTATGCAACGGTGTTGTAAAGTACCAGGACTTCTACAGAGAGTCGTGAATATATCTCAGACCTTTGTCCTATCTGCTGAGATGCAGCGACAGTCACAAACGTATTGCAAATGTTGCTCCAACCGCTGAGATACGAGAATCTATGTATTGACTGACTTTGTTTCAACTGCCATCGATTTCTCTAGCACGTACAGCGGTACTCGCAAAGACATCCCTCATCCTTCTCTGTCCGCTGAGACGTCTGCCACAAGTACAAAGGGCCCGTAGAAAAGGACGTTCAATGGTATCCCGGTTATGATTTGCTCTGCTTCTACACACGGCGACACTCGCAAACGTTTCCTAGCCCCTTTTGCATTCGTTGAGACGTCTGTCTGAAGTACAAGTCTGCTCCTGAAGATCTTGTTGGATATACTTCAACCGTGTTTAGCCTCTGCTTTCACGTACAGCGATACTCGCAAAGATATCTCAAACCATATGTCATCCGCTGAGACATCTGCTGGCTGTACAAGTCAAAAATTGTTGATGACGTTTCTATTTTTCAGCAAGTCTGCTTTGACATACAGCGATACTCGCAAACATTTCTCAGCCCCTTTCATATCCGCTGAGACGTCTGTCGGAAGTAAAAATCTGCTCTAAAGATCTTGTTAATATCTTTTCTATCGATATCGACCTCTGCTTTCACGTGCAGCGGTACTCGCAAAGATGTCCCAAACCATACTCATCCGCTGAGACGTCTGCGGGCAATAAAAGTTGAGGATTCTTGATCACATTTCTACGTTCAGCAACTCTGCTTTGACGTACAGCGACGAGCGCAAACGTATCGCAAACGTTGCTCTACCCGCTGAGACGTCTGCTGTCTGTAAAAGTCAAGGATTGTTGCTTATGTTTCTATGTTCAGCAGCTCTGCTTTTACGTACAGCGACGGGCGCAAATGTATCGCAAACATTGCATTATCCGCTGAGACGGCTGTCACAAGTACAAAAGAGCTGTAAAAAAGGACGTTTGATGACATCTCGATTATTTTTTACTCTGCTTCCACGCACAGCGATACTCGCAAACGTCTACATACCACTGCCCTATCCACTGAGAATATGTTGCTCCTTTCTTTGTCGTCTTGCCTGATCGATCGAGTTGCATTGCATTTGCTTGATGTTCGAAAGAGTTGCTGAAAAGAAACATCCCTCTTGATTCTCAGAACTTGCCACGTTTCTTGGATCTTTTTCCGCCGGAGTTCTTTGCCGAGGCCTTTGCCGAGTCCTTCTTGCGTCTGTTACCTCTTGCCATCTCCTGCTCCTTCTTGACCTTCTCTTTCGCCTGCTCAGTTCTCTCTTGCCTCTCGCGAACGCTCAGGGGGCGATCTTCCCTGAGGTTGTACGTGCTGCCAGTAAGCATGTTGCCGCTAGGGCTCCTGACTTGCAGGCTGTCGAGTTGAGTAGGATCGAGGAGTTCCGAGTAGCGGCGGATGAGAGGTCTTGCGGGCTTAGGGTGCGTGATACCGGACTCGGGCTCGTCGCCAGCAAACGACGTGACTGTGACTTCTCTTGGGCCACGGGAGTCTTGCGGGCTTGGGGTGCGTGATGCCGGACTCCCGCAGCCCCCAGAGAAGTCGGTGTCGTTTGGTTTTTGTTGTGTGTGGCGGGGTCCCAGGCCAGACCACCTCTTCAATTGCCTGGACCTAGGACCCGCCACCGTCAAGATCTGCAGCTTGCAACTCCCAATGGCTCAGGATGTACTGGATCAGTTGCAAGCTGCAGATCTTGACATGATGTTGCCCATCTGTTGTTTGGTGGGGGTCCCAGGCCAAGCCACCTCTTCAATTGCCTGGACCTAGGACCCCACCATCAAATGGTGTGTCCACAAGGAACCAAAGTGTGACTTGGGTTTGAGTCGCAATCAAAGCACTGCGTGTCGCCGACACGCAGGCACACTTTGGTTCCTTGCGGACAGATCGCCAGCCCCATACACCCCCGCCAGCTCTCTGAGACTTGTTGTACGTCCAGAGTAGACTGTGCTGGCGAGGGGTATGTCTGTTGCGATGCAACCTGCTGCTGCTGCTGCTTTCGCAGTATATTTTGCAATCACACTCAGCGGAAGGTAAGCACGCACACACCTGACTGTGGCGGTGGTGCTACCTCGGTGCACATATCCAGCTCTCCCGGCCCAAGCTACCTATTCGATTGCCCGGAGCCAGGAGGCTTCTGTGTGTGATTTCTCTTCCCTCGAACCCAATGTGGAGGTGCTGGCAAAGCGAGCTCTATACGAGCCTTGCGTAGCTTGGGTTTGAAGGGAAGAGAAACCGTGGATATGTGCACCATCCCAGGCCAGCCACCTATTCGATTGCCTGGACCTAGGATCCGCATGGTGATTCGTAGTGACTTCTAACCCCTGATGGCTTTGGGGATTGCGGATGTCATCGTTACATGACCCGAGGAGCGACTCTGAACGAACCCGAGTGTTGAAGATAACGAGTTGCGGACAAAGCAAGACAGCGATTCTGCGGTAATTTGGCCGAGACATGCGTAAACGCACGTAGGTCAGGGTGTAGGCTTCGTTAGACCGGAGAACGGCAAGGGAAGACAACGAGTTGCGGACAACGCAAGACAGCGATTTCGCGGTAATTTGGCCGAGACATGCGTAAACGCACGTAGGTCAGGGTGTAGGCTTCGTTGACTCGGAGGACGGCAAGGGATATTTTGGCTTTGACCCGAGGCGCGACTCCGGATGGACCCGAGTGTTAGAAAGACACAGGCTTTGCTCGACCAAATCGAAGACGGGCCGGTGCTTGTGCTCCTTCGACTTGCGAAGCAGTGCCGTTGAAGCCAGACTGCTTGAGATAGAAATCAGGAGATCTCACGTTGATCATATCACGGCGCCTCTCGAAGTTGTTGTCGCCATCGACACCAAGAGTGGTGCCGTTGTCGTGGGCGTAGATGTTTGAGCTCTTCTCGCTGAGCTCGATACCCAAGCCGCCAGCCTCGTGGTAGGCGTCGCGAAGAGAGCGACCAGATGAGGAGCGGCTGGAGCTGTAGCCCGAAACACGGCGGAGAGGACGAGGCTTAGTACTGGGGTGCTCGTAGGTATCGTACTGGAGATTGCCGTAATCGTTGGTCTTGTTGGCAGAAGTGTCAACGTTGACCGGTGGCTTGTCGAGGTTGATGATATCAATCACCAAGCACACCCGCCTCGGTGCACGATATCTGCCGACCCGGCCCAAGCTACCTCTTCAATTGCCTGGAGCCAGGTGGCTGTAGTGTTGACATCGTGCACCGTCCCAGGCCAGACCACCTCTTCAATTGCCTGGACCTAGGACCCACCATGTCTTGACTCGAAGCTTGCGGAAAGCAGTGTCGGCGGAGGTCTTGGTCCCGGGCCAGCCACATATTCAATTGCCCGGACCCAGGACCAAAGTTGCACAAGAAGACATGCAAAGATAGTGACTTCTAACCCCTGATGGCTTGCTGTGAACAGGGATCAGAACAGCCTCGTAGATGTATTCAGTGCCGTAGGTGACGACAGGATACATCAGGAGCTCTTCGCTGGTCTTGTTGCGAAGACTAGTGACGAGGAGTGCATCAGAGTTGTCTGGATCGATCACGCGAGAGTTCTTTGGGAGGAGGACCGACGTCGAATGAGCCCCGATGTCGGGAAGAACGGGCTCCGGACGAACAGCGACAGCGATGTTCCCAAGTCTCGGGTGGACGCACGAAGACCGACGACAGCTGGCTATACCAACGCGAATGACCGATAGGGGCAAGAAGGCTTGACCAGAGCAGCGACGTTGGGGGAGCCCGGGTATCGAGGAGACCGTACTCCGGATGAAGAGCGACAGCGAGGTTGTATCACGTTTCCCGGCCCATGAACCAACGCACCGAGGACGGAGTGGCGATCGTGCTGTCCCGGAGTGCGGTAAGGAGAGGTAAGGCTTCGAGCCCGAGTGTCGAGGAGACCGTACTCCGGACAAAGAGCGACAGCGAGGTTGTAGTATCTTGTCCGGCCCATGAACCAACGCACCGAGGACAGGGTCGCGGTCGTGTTGCCTCGGAGTGCGGTAAGGGGAAGCGAGGCTTCGAGCCTGAGGCGCGACGTCGGATGGACCCGAGGCAGGCTTCGACCAGAAAATTGGAGAAGTCGTTGAGCCGGTACCGCGGCAGCCACGATCTTGAGACTACTTCCGGTCAATACAGATGAACAACTCTCTAAGCAGCAGGAGACATACCGAGAAGAAGAGGAAGAAGGCTGCCACACACTGCAAGACAGTTGAGCATCTTGAGGGATGTTGTAAAGTCGCAGGAGAAGCCGCACGAGTTGACGTACTTCTTACCTCCGAAGAACATAACGGAAGAGGAGCTCTGACGGAAGCTTGAACAAAGACAGACCTTGTCCCAGTCGAAGGTCTTGTGGCAATGGTATGCTGGACTGGGCTGGGTTACTCGAGTCCAAAGTGGAGCAGCACGTGAGTCTCCAAGAAGCTGTCGTGGAGCATTGGGATGTGCAAGCACGTGCCATGGTCGTGAGGCATGACGTTGAGCGCAAGTGCATCTGATTGGATGCGGGCAGCGGAACTCATCACGTGTCTTGGATCGAGTACTGTTTGTCTTGGTTCAGCCAAAACATGTTACAAAGACATACCGACATCATCTTGAACATGAGTTGGTGTGAAGAGGGAAGAGATCTTGCGAAGAGGCTGGCAGGGCATGCTGACCGCCCAGCGCAAGGCACAAGTACTTCGAGAACTCAGAGAGATCCGCTGAGAGCTGAGAGTGGATACTGCTTGGTCAAGTCAGTTGAAGTTGAAGATCTTATCGAGCAACGACGCATACCTGGAGAGCAGACGCGAGACTCCACCAAGCTTGAGTGGAGGAACAAAGCAAAGAGAAGTCAAGTCAGACTGAAGATCTTATGAAGGCCAGCGCAGAGACGCATGATCTGACAGACTCTCGTGCAATGACTGATGGTGCTGCTATGTCAAGTCAGTCGAGGTGCGCGATGAAAATTTCATGAAGCAAAGACGCATACCTGGAACAAAGACTTGGAGACTGCAAGACTGGATGAACAGATGAAAGAGGAGTCAAGTCAAGTCGAAAGATCTTGAAAAAGCAGCGCTGTGGCACACGATCCTTCCGACTTCTGAGTGACGATTGCTGTCGCCGACAAGTCGAGTCAGTTGACGTGCGCGGTGAAGACGATGAAGAGGAGTTCTTACCTTGAGTCGTAGAGGATAACACATGCGCGCACGTGCTCTGGGCAGCAGACTGAAGCGCATGCGGTTGTGGTGATGAGTGGAAGGGCTTGCGATGATTCGAACCATGGGCATCATGCGCTTTGCAGACGACTTTGCCACGGACAGACACATCATCTAACCGCAGAGAAGAGCAGGCTACAGTGACGTTTGGTTCATCAAGAAAGAAGAAGAAGAAAGCAGGAGCTGAAAGAGTGCTTGGTTGCGAGACAAGAAAGCAGAATTCGCAAGTCAAGGGTGAGGAAACAGCAGTTGCGTTCCTCCGGCTTTGCGATGATGGCCGAAGCTCAACGCACCCTACGGACGCCTAGCAATGCTACCGCCAGCTTACATTCACCTCCAAGCAAGGCTATATGAAAACTGAACAGATATCTATACTGGTAACCGCTGCTTCCTCAGATGTGCCTTGTGAGGCTTCACAACCGGAAAGAGTGACGACGGCAAGGTCTGACCAGTGCTTCTTTACATCAAGGATACCTAGTCTTCATCGGACCAAGAGTACGGCAGC
>Ga0058698_10001396_pt1 | contig 10913 bp, 5 predicted proteins | sample AgamicAsSfe_FD_67288 | JGI IMG/M metagenome (GOLD analysis project Ga0058698, IMG submission 67288) | Agave microbial communities from Guanajuato, Mexico - As.Sf.e | ecosystem: Host-associated > Plants > Phyllosphere > Phylloplane/Leaf | place: Guanajuato, Mexico | collected 2012-05-30
GCCCACCCTCGTCTGACGAGAAGAACAACAACGTACAAACAAAAAGGCCTCGTATGGGTCTTGCCACGGCACCGCGACGTGTACCTCTGGGTCAGATGGAAGCTAAGAGCATGAATGCACCCGCACGCGACGTACTGGGAAACGGCGGAGGGAAGGAGAACTCCCCTCCTGGATACAGCGGAGATGAAAAACTGGCCGCGAAGAAGATTGTTTTGAAGGCTGCAGAGCCAACAAAAGCGCCAGCTGTCAAATCAAGATTGTTGGAGTCCACAGCCGCAAGCCAGTCGAAACAGGCAGTTCAGGCTAGGAAAGCGGTTCCTATGACCAGAACGAAGCAGAGTCCACGCGCGCCGATTGCTACCAACACTGCGAAGGCAAGACCTGCTGTGGTGAGAGAACCGCTGAGAACGACAAAGCAGGTCACTTCCGTTAAGGCACCTTCACCTCGTACAAAGGCACCGGCTCCACCAAAGCCCTGGAGGAAAAGTGCCAACTTCGTATCAGCCAGTGATGCCGCAAAAGCAAAGCTACAGCGCTACCAAATCTTGAATGAGGACATCTCTCGACCAGAATTGTACGAGGATAGCTGGCTGGACCAGCAAGAGGTGGCACTTACAGAAGTCATCAACCAGATCTTTGCGAATGCCGAACCAAGCACTTTCCAGAAGGATGGCAACGGAAAGTCCATTCGGGAGTCACTGCTGGCTATTTACGACCAGCCTCACGTTGCAATGCTTCACAAGCGTCTCCAGGCTTCTCTTTCCTACGGGGCTTTGAGCAAGCCGAAAGATATGCCGTCTTCGCCTGACCTGACTCAGGATCTTGGTCTGCGCAGAAGATTCGTCCAGCTCTGGATGGAATCGTACAACATGGAGACTCTTTCTGCTGCCGCGGAGGTTGTGATTGGACGCAAAATGCCGACTGCTTCAATTGAATTTACCGAAGGATCAGCTTCCAGTCCGAAGTCAATGGATCCGAAGGAGTCTCGAAGGGCAATCATTGGATTCCTTGAGACTTTCTTGGTGACTGTTGATGATGTCGAAGATAGCCATGGTGCACGCGAAGACATCGCCATGCAGCGACGCAACAAGACTGTGCTACGCAGTTTGATGCTGGTCTGGCTACTCGATCAAGCCGCAATGTCTGGTGCATCCCCGAAACGCCTCTTCAAAATCAAGTCGGCCCACAAGACATCCGCTTCTGTCCTCAACACCCTAGCAGCCATGCTTGTACCCTCTGTTGGAGATATTGGTCGAACTTTGAAGCACATGGATTACACGATCAACTATGTTCAAGATCCGCTTGATGAAGTCGTTTACCGGATCAACAACCTGGCCGTGGACTTGAGGGATGGTATTCTGCTCACCAAGCTTGTCGAGTTGCTGTTGTACCATACATCTTCAGATGTCTGGGATTGCTCAGAGTCTGCAGAAGAGACTGTTACCATTGTTTTGCCAGACTCTACAGTCCTTCAGAGTGCTTTGTACGGCGAAGACGGTTTACAACAGGGCCGAGTGCTTGTTCAGCACCTGAAGATGCCGTGCATTGGTCACGCGCAGAAGGTGTACAACGTCGACATTGCACTGCAAGCACTGGCCGGTCATCATCGCACATCAGACGCCATTACGTCAAACATCACAGCCGAGACGATTGTCAACGGGCACCGTGAAAACACTCTCAACCTCCTCTGGTCACTAGTTAGCACCATCGGATTAGACATCTTGCTAGACAAGAAAGCCCTGACCGACGACATCGCCCGTCAAGACTCAACATCCATCGAGCTCGAAACCCTCCCCATCGATGCCTTATGCCAAAAATGGGCCTCAATCTACTGCCTCCCCGACGGCATCCACATCACAAACCTAACAACCTCTTTCGCCGACGGCACCGCTTACTCCGCTATCGTTGCCTCCTTCGCCGCCTTCTTCGCCCCCACCAACACTTGCAGTTCTCTCGGCACCACCACAGCAAGCCGCCTCCGCGCCATGGGCTGCAGCGAGGCCTTCGTCAAAAACCTCACCTCCACCACAACGTCCATTCCAACCCGCCAAACCACCCTCGCGAACCTCGCGTTCCTCGCCTCGCGCTTGCTGCCGCTAGCCAAGCGCTTCCACGCCGCGGCGACGATCCAGCGCGCTTTCCGCAAGAAGCTAGGCTGGATTGTGCTGAGGCAAAGGGTGGCGGCTATGAGGGTCGCGAGAGAGTGTAAGAGGGTGGTAGAGGAGAGGCAGAGACTTGCTGCTGCGGCTGTCCTTGTGCAGAGAAGATGGAGGGCGATTGTGAAAGCTAGGGTAGACGAGTTGGATCGCGATGTGCTGGATTTCCAGGTTTTGGCGCGGGGGTGGTTGGGGAGGCGGAGAGTGGCTGTTGTGAAGAGGGCTGGACATGGTGCTGGGAGGAGGGTGGTTGGGTGGTGATTAAGATGCGGGTTCTGTATGGACATTGGTCCTGGTTGAGAGATTGGGCTGGGTTTGTGGTTGTGGGTTGGAAATGAAGAGACTCAGTAGTTTTTGCCTCAAGGTCACAGTACTTGTCAACTATACTTCCATTGCTCTGCCGCTTGACTACGTCGCAGATATTTTGTAATGAATTGGAGGTGAACCATCTGCTAAGGGTCTGTGCCAATATCGCCTTACCGTAAAGGCTGGAGATTGCCCATGTATAGCACCCCTGGCGACGGAGCGATGGTTGTTAAGACCCTAGCTCAAGTATGAAGGATCAATAAGAGTTGAGCTGTAGAGGTGACTGTGCGATGCTGAAGCAGGGATATTGAGCGCGATTTCATGTGAGTCGCTGCTTTGTCGTAACAGATGACTGTTCGCCTGCTAAGAAGTATCAGTCGCTGCGTAGGAGTTTACGTACGCGATCTTATTTGGCCATTGATGAGGTGGCATCGACAGTGTTGGGTTTGAACGGCTAGACTGACTATTGACACTCCACCTGAGCTTTGGTCGTATCTCAACAAATGGTCCACTATTATGACAGACTTGGTATTCGAACTTGGCCATATGTACCACTGAAATACTGCTGGCATCGAAATCATACGTAGACTGAAGCGCAAGGAGAGCTGCCGTATGTAAACTAGTGCGCGGCAACCTCCATTTATCGGTCTTAGCGAAAATCTGGGCTGCGGGAGCCGAGTTGTGTGGAATTTGCGACGAGGGTGGAATGTTGCGCCCGTTCATGTCGTGTTTGCTTAGAAGAGATGTGTAAGAGCTAGCTCTGTACTCAGGAATGACTGTTGTGACTCTCGCTCTTTGTGTTTGGTCGATTTGGTCGCATCTGGAAAGTCCACATACTCGGCCACCAGATCCAATGTTCCCACCAACGATACTCAACCACGAACGATCGAATCGATTCCCTGGTTCTAGGGTCGACTCAATAGACTCTCACGGACGTCCTCCTGCTGTTGCCCCTCGAAAATTCAACGATTCTGAGACTATTCACTGCAAAAATGCAAAAAATTAGGTTGTGCCCTCAATATCGTCGGTAACGATACGCCAGATAGCTAAAAAGTTGCTCCGTGAAGAGGGTTCGAACCTCTGCCTCCGAGGAGACCAGATTACTGAATAAGGATTCAAGTCTGGCGCGTTAGACCACTCCGCCATCACGGATTATGATCGGGGTGTGAATTTTCAAAATATATTCCTCAAAAAAAAATTCTTTCGACACGATGGAAGGCGACGAGCACTCGAGTCAGCTAGCATGAACCACAGGACATCCATCTTGCCAGTCATGGCCACTTTTAAACGGCAAACGATTAAAGAAGACACTGAGAGTTGTCCACACAATTACATACATCCAGCCCTCCCAGGCAACTGGCTCTTTCCTGTTCTATGGCCAATGGCACTGTTTGCCAAATTTCTCATTAGGAACTTGCGCGCAGACATACATCTTGATCTTCCCAGACACATGCAACGAAGCCTGGTGGAAACCTTCGTTGCCTCTTATGGCAAGTGCACTCTGATCCTCGGCATCAGCATCTGCAAGCTCTTGTTCGAGAACGTATTAATTCCGCCCTCACGAGGTGAAACGATCCGACCAGCCCAATTCCTGACTCGAAACCCGGACTATCGTCAGCCACACCACGTGAAGGCGTTAACATGCTTTTCCGGACCCCGAAACACATTGTCACGCTCTACAAAGGTATAGGATTTAGACTGCAAGGTCATTGAACACCAGAAGCAAAAGAAAAATGGCAATACAGCTTCATTCAACACCATTAAACGTGTTCTTCTGATCGACATTGATGCACACAGGGTCGGAGTTCTGGGGTAGTTTCAGGGGCCTCGACCTGTCAAAATGGCTTGGCAAGGTATACTTTCGGTTACCGTTCTCCTAGACGCCACGCGAAGATGAACCGGTGTCACGAAGTGCAGCCACCGGCGACGCCGTATGCGTGTGGGAACAGGAAAAATGGTCGTCGACAAAACTCTACTGGAGAGGGCTGTCTAAGCGGTCTTCTTTGCCCTATGCACGATCGCCCAATGCTCCCTTGGAATCCTGGCATGTCCCGGAAAATCACCACGATCAGGCGTGCAACACGCAGTCGAGAACTCTCCATCATTTAGGTTACAGGGGACGATCACCCGCTATAGGTATAGGCATTATTATAATGCGGCGGCAAGTGGTTTGCGCCATTCCGGTATCGTGGGTTGCTGCGAGGGTTGAGATGCGCCTGCCCTGCTTTACATTTCGCGGATCTCTGTTTCCTCGTTCTGCTTCGGTACACACACTCACACCTCAAGGATGCCGACTTCATCATCAGAAACGCTGACGCCGCTCCCTGATGTCCTCACGCATGGTCTCGCGGCCGTCTCGGCATTCGGGTTCCTGTCTTTCTTCCTGTCGTCGACGCTGCTGTTCCGATTGGCATGGCGGTTCATAAGGGGCACAGAGAAGACTCGGACGAACCAGTTCCTCATCCTCATCTTCAACCTGATCATCGCAGATGTGCAGCAGAGCATTGCTTTTATGCTGAACGCAGAATGGCTGCGCAGGAACGCCATCGAAGTGGGCACTTCGTCTTGCTGGGCACAGGGCTGGTTCGTCTCGACGGGCGATTTGTCAAGCGGTCTCTTCACCCTCGCCATTGCGATTCACAGTTATGCGGATATCGTGCACGACTACCGCCTCGGGAACCGTACTTTCCTGGCCGCGATTGGGTCTCTCTGGATCTTCAACTACTTGCTCGCAATCATAGGCGTCGTACTGCACCCTGACGATGTGTACGTCCGAGCCGGCGCCTGGTGCTGGCTGAACAACCAGTACTCCTCCGAGCGTCTCTGGCTGCACTACTTCTGGATCTTGCTAGCCGAATTTGCTACCGTCGTCATCTACGCGCTCATCTTCTCGATCATCCGCCAGCGTGTCGCCTCGTCCTTCTACGACGCCGAGACGAAAGCCCGCGCCAACAACGTAGCAAAGCTCATCGTCGCCTACCCGATCATCTACGTTATCTGCACTCTCCCACTGGTCATAGCACGTCTCATGTCCATGGCGGGCCGAGAAGTGACGTTCGTCCAACTATGCATCGCCGGCGCCATGATCACTTCCAACGGCTGGCTGGACGTCCTCCTCTATAGCATCACCCGTCGCGCTCTCCTCTTTGGCCCCGATTCCGACAAGAACCGCGCCATCGACACTTTCCGTCTGCGACCAGACGACACCTTCGGCAACGTGACCACTATCGAGGCCAGCGGCGGCACGATCAAAAGCAAGAGGAGACAGCGCTGGAATTCCACTACGGAGGTCGGAAGCCCGCACGACAGCCAGGAGAATTTGTTCGAGCTGGGCGGAGTCAAGACGGAGACGATTGTGAGGGTGCGGAGCGATGTTATCAAGCCTGCTGATCATGAAGAGTATCATAAATGAGGAATCGGCAAGATGTATGACGGCAGGAATCATAATACTCGGAAATCGAACAGCCCATTTTGTGCTTTCCACCGAGGCGAGGAGAGCAGCATGGCTATCACCGGAATTGCCTTACGCACGCTGGCATCACACGAGCGACTCAGCAGCAATCGACAAACCTCATCGGACTCGCAAGTGTCAGGCATCGCTCCATGACAACAGAACCGCAGACGAGCTCCAGTGGCTTTTGCACTTGCACCGCATGCTTCTTCATGACGCATCTCTCGCCATGCAAACAAAGCTCCTTCAAGACTCCTCTCACGCCACGGATGTCAAACCCGAAGAGCCCTCGATAGCGTCAGGCATCGCTCGCCCGATCACGATCTGCATCTGCGCTACCTTCTGCTGCTGCCACTTGTAACGAGCTGTGGCATGCCTAATGCGAAGTCGCCGCCGCATGCGCTGGTGCTTTGAAGAAGAACCGACGGCGTGGATGCAAGGCTTGTAGCTTGATTGATATTTGGGCAGAGCTACATAACGCCATTCCTTCCTCATGCGCAGTATGTACAGTACAGATACGACTATATTAGAAATACAGATAATGCAAGACTTCGATCGTACGCGCTGTCACTCTCGTGTTCTTCTTCGGTGTTATCATGGCATGTATAATCGAAGGCTGATATTGCATGGCCGTCGGCAGGCCCACCCGATGGCGCGAATTTTAGCGATTGGACAGAGTGATGGAGTCTGTATGCGAGGTCTGAAGCGAAGGAAGATGTGTTGTTTGTTCATCGACGATTGACATTGTCCTTTGACTGGCATTGAGTGTCTGCAGTCGGAGTAGTCTGGATAATTGCATGAGATACCACGTCAGCACAATGGCATCATTGGAACTTGCTGGCATGGTCCTAATCGCTCCGTGGGTTTTACAGACTGCCGATGGAGACATTGGTCATGTGACTCTTTGAGACGTCTAGAATGTTCCTTCGTTCACCCTAGATTGTTCCTTGCTTCAGGGGTCAAGGCACGATCTGAGGATGAGTTACGATGTAGCAAAGAACTTCCTTCCTAGTGCTGTGCTTCTGTGAGCATCTATATAGGACTCTCACGAATATATTTTCTCCATGAATTATCGAACATTACGATCAAGTCCTTTACGATTTCCGCTCTCGTGGTCTGTCATTAATCGACGGTCATCTGGTGGATGGATTTTGAAAACCCATGGGTGTATATTCCTTCCAAGGGATATTCTTCTAATGTGTACATTTTTCATATTACTCCTGCTCCGTCAAATCGAACAGTGCCCAGTTGAATGGCTTCTGTGTTCATGCGTACGAGGATGTGCGGTGGCCCTATGCTATAAGGATGTACTGGCACAACGCTGCGCGTAGCGAGAAGATCAAGTGTTGAGCTGGCCATCTCCAGCTGTTGAATGCCTCATGCAAGCCTGCGGCAACTTGGCGTAATCTCGACATACGCCATGTTATTTACCCAGAGTCGCCAGAGGATCAGATACGAGATCATATAGACCGAGGTAACACCATGCAATCAGGCAGCAGGAACTAGACTCGAGATGGAAGAAAACGACTCCTCTTCTCTCGGTGGCCGAGTGCTCGCTCGGTTACAAGTCGCCAAGTCTGATAGTGGAGAGATAGTGCAGCGTGGGTGTTCAGTAGGTGAGGTTGGGGTGTTCTTCAACCATACAGGAGGGGTTCATGGGTCACATAGCGGGTTCAGAAGTGTAGCCGAGTCGGACAAACTCAAATTGAGCTCGAGCTGGAGGAGGATCGAGGATTCGGCTGGACCTTGGAAAGCCTGGCTGGTGTCCGCGTGCAGAGCGAAGAACTTTGCACTGGCCGCCGCAAAGGCTGCTCTTTTCCATTTTCCACACAACACCTGACCGAACTATACCAAGTTACACCTGCCAAATACAACTGCCTTGCTACTTTTGCTTGCTCAATTGTTACGAGTACAACGACTCCAGCGCACTCGAAACTACGCACCTCCCACGCACACACATATAAAAGATCGTCATGGCTGAGCCCGAGAGCACCACTGCCATCATGCTCGACCAGGCCGAGGTCGATGCCGCTGAGGCTGCTGCTGCTGCTTCACAAGAAAACGGCGGCGAGGACGGCGAGTACATTGGCCGTCGACCCTCGTCGTCGGGTCGTGATTCCAAGCGCCATCGTAAGTGCTGCTTGCTTGCTTGCTCTGCGCTCCATTCTCGCATGCCCATGCCCCTCTATATGGCTTAGAGCGGGCAGGTGCATTCGTGCATTCACTCCGCAGTCTCCCTTCCTTCCACACCCAACCTCTCCAAATTCTTTCTGCTGCGCAACCAGCACGAATCAAATGCACCACACTCCTTCTCCCGCGCAGTCACCTTTCAACAAGGTCTTTGCAATGGCTGACCACGCTTCTTCCGACACCGCAGGCACCCAGACACAGTCTCTCCCACCTCCCACGCTCCCTCAGCTCGTCTCTGAGCAGCATGTACCCATCGCCTCCAGCGACAAGGACACCAAGCGCCTGATTGTTGTCCTATCCAACGCCAGTCTCGAGACCTACAAGGCCGCACACGGTGGCCGCAACGGCATGAAGGATGACAAATACTCGCTGCTCAACAGCGACGAGCACATTGGAGTCATGCGCAAGATGAACCGCGACATCTCTGATGCGCGTCCCGACATCACCCACCAGTGTCTCTTGACCCTGCTGGATTCGCCTATCAACAAGGCCGGCAGACTCCAAATCTACATCCACACCGCCAAGGGCGTGCTCATCGAGGTTTCGCCTACCGTGCGTATTCCGCGTACTTTCAAGCGTTTCGCCGGTCTTATGGTCCAGCTCCTGCACAAACTGTCTATTCGCTCCACCACTTCGCAAGAGAAGCTGCTCAAGGTCATCAAGAACCCCATCACCGACCACCTTCCGCCCAACTGCCGCAAGGTCACTCTGTCTTTCGATGCCCCTGTGGTGAGAGTGCGTGATTACGTGGCCGACCTCGGTCCCAAGGAGAGCATTTGCGTCTTCGTTGGAGCCATGGCCAAGGGCAACGATAGCTTCGCCGACCAGTACAAGGACGACGCGATTTCTATCAGTAACTTCTCCCTCAGTGCCAGTGTTGCATGCAGCAAGTTCTGTCACGCAGCAGAGGACATCTGGGATGTCATCTGAGCAAGTCTTTCTTCATGACCAACGAACACTGAACCGCGCACTCACGGTTGGTGGCTTGACGAAGCACTCTTTGGGGAAATGCAGAAAAAGAAAAAGAGTTGGAGAGGGATGTGCGCTTTCCTTGACGCCTTCATTGCACGTTGCGACTGGCAGCAACTTTGGTTGCATCATTGGAATTTTGATCTGCCCCACGGCACGAGTGTGATCTGCCTAGTTGATCGGGGTATTGATCTAGCACGCGAGAACCTCAGCAAGTTTGCGCATTTCGCACGATTGTGTTGACACCACCAGCCAAATTCGGCATAGCCACGAAGATATTGTAACACCAGAAAATAACGAGAAAACACGTCTAATACTGACTCATGATTCCTGTAAACACGTGCATTTCTTTTTACTGCAAGTCAAATCGATTCACAACCTGTACGGCGATCAAATAATGAGGAGGCTGGAGATGAACGGGGACTCTCTCGGGTCATTCCTAGCGGTGAACGCTTGCATATATGAAATGAGGGCATGCGGTGGCAAAAATGTGTCGTGTCAAGACCACATACATTCTCGATGACACCACACATGCAAGCGTCAGTATCTCTAGGGGCGGCGCAGTTCACCAACAGATCGTAGATCGCGTGCGATTAAATTGATACGCGTGAGGAAGTGGGTATACGCGATCGTGCAAACAGCTATGCGAGATGCCCTTGGGGATTGGGCTTGAGCTTGAGCTTGGTGCAGAAGAGTGACGATGCTATACATGCACACTATAACAGCCTGGTGGGTGGTGGCTTCGACCTTGGGATCGGGTAGCGACGCCGACGACGTGGTAGTATTGCTATTTGTGAAGACACACACATGACTACGTGAGCTGCGGCGCGCCGGCAGTCTAATCTGGATGCTCGGAAGTGCGCATGGCGAGGACGGCCTTGGGTGTTTTGACCGTGGATTTATTATCTAGCGCTGTTGCATGGATGAGGTGGGACCTTGGTCGGGTTCCAGGCGTCGGTGAGAGGATTTTGGATTTGCGACCCTTGGACACCGACTTTGTGTGAAGATCAAGATCGGCTTTCTCCCATCTACCTACAACCATCGCGACTTGATAACGACTTATGGCGATTTAACTTGATGCACTCCGGGATACCCTTCCTGCAAGGCATTTATAGGCCAGGTTCCATATAGGCGCGCGCCTTCTACACGTGATCGTCTGCAGAGTGTAGACATCGCCATCGAAGTCCAGCAATGCGGTCTCCACTCGTCCAGCCCACTCCGGCGGGATCCACCGACAAACGCATTATTCGTGCCGTGCCGGTTTCTGACACCAGCCCTCCTGCCTTAGTCCTGCATAAGACTTCAACGTGGCATGCGGTGTATGCTCGCCTGATCAGACGTCTCCAGGCATAGCTGCTTACCCAGCCAGTAGGCGGTTATTCCACCGCCCCATACGCAACTAGGCCTTGGCCGCCTTCTTTGAGCACCCCTGGGCCAGCACCGGTGGGGCTCTGTAGTCGTGGACAGACCATCTAACTCCTACTGGAACAGTGGAAGTACCTCGACGGCCACCTGGGAGCCTGGCCGTGAGCTCTTACGGTCTGGCAAGCGTGCCGACTGCCTGCCTCACCGTTTGGCGTCTTCGCGGCTGCCGTGCATACGCCGCCAGCGACTTGTCCTCCGGTGATGGGTCGGGACGGTGTGGAGTGGACGGTAGGCGGATGTCTCTGATTACGTCCAACACCTCATGAGTAGCATGTGCTCCTGTTACACTGCTATCCTTCCAGCATCCCAAGTCCTTCTACATTTTTCTGTTAACCTTCTCCAACACTCTCGTGCGACCACCCGGGGTTCCCCTAACCAACTGCACGATACAACTTCACTCACGCATATCTTTGCTC
>Ga0058698_10001397_pt1 | contig 10907 bp, 15 predicted proteins | sample AgamicAsSfe_FD_67288 | JGI IMG/M metagenome (GOLD analysis project Ga0058698, IMG submission 67288) | Agave microbial communities from Guanajuato, Mexico - As.Sf.e | ecosystem: Host-associated > Plants > Phyllosphere > Phylloplane/Leaf | place: Guanajuato, Mexico | collected 2012-05-30
ACAAATTCGACTAATCATGGAATCCCACGCAATACACAGAGACATGGCCTTTACCAGTACGATCATTTTTGCCCGACCACACTCGCCCCATGCCCTTCTCCGATCGTGATGCAAACACCCAGATGATAGCCTGCGGAACAGACCGCTTACCTCTAAGTCATCGCATAAAGTAAGTCTAAGCTTCAGGCAAGCCTTAGCGACGACAGAGGGACGAGATCGCGCCTGTTTCCGATTCGTCTGAAGATCCGATCATATCCGCCGGCCACTGCAGTAGTCCGTGCCAGTGTGGGATGCGGATCGTTCACGTTAGTCGATTTTCTCAACCACTCATCATGCATTTCTTACTTTTCATACCACCCCCTCTTATACCACGATGACACTTACACCGATACACACACCATCATCTTGCAGATACTGCTCGGTACCACTCTGTTCTCTAAAGCTTAGTTCTCAATGCTTCTCTACTTCCTTCTGTTTCATCACCTTTCACCTTCTTCCTCACCAACCATATCCTTGCCACAATGTGACGACTTCCAATCTTCTCCTCTTCCTTGTATCTTCGATCTGTGCTACAAAGCTTCTGTTCCACTCTATCACCTCCGTCCAATACAGCCTAGTTCTTGGTTGCAAGTACTGCCCCGATTCCTGGCTCCTGCTTCCTCTACCTGTATACTGGACAAGTAAGGTTTGGCGAGATGCGTGACTCCATGCAGTATGCAGCAGATCCTCCACAATGCGCCCCATCTGCATGCTTACGTCCGTGCTCCGTGTGACTCCGCTCGCTCGCTGAGAAAGAATACCATCCCGCCAGTGGTCCATGCCTGTGCCTAATTGATTGACTATTAAGGATTCTTCGTCCCGTCATCTACGTCTATTTCGTATATCCTTTGCTATCTGTCTTTGTCCTGACACTGCTACGTCCCATTATTAACCCTACCAACACCACCACAATGTCCTCTTCCAACTCCTCCTCCTCCCAATCCTCCACCGGAATCCACCTAAACCTCTGCTCCATCCCCCTCCTCAACATAATGTATTCCACAACCAGCACCTTAGCTTCCGAAGCAGTCGAAGCAGTCTCGCACCTCCCCTCTGCAGCAGCAGACATGCTACCCTCCACAAACTCCTCCTCCTCCTCCTCCTCAAAGCCACCCGCCCTCATCTCAAACAACACCGACACCTCCGACGACAGCCTCATATCCGAAGACGAAGACTCCATCATCGCCCCGGTACCAGCCTCTCTCCCAGCCGCTCATCCCACACCTTCACCTTCCCTCAATACCACCAGCACACCCCCCACGACCCCCAAGAAAAAGCACGGCGCACAGCGCACAACACAGATGATGCATCAACAAACGCAGCAAATGCAAGATCTCTCGCTCGTGGAGCAATCAGCCACGATTCTGAATGTTGAGGAAGTCATGATGGTGGCAGCAGCGGCGGAAAATGGAGAAGTCGGTGGGGTTGCTGGTGGCGGTGGTATTCTTGGAGAAGTTGTCGCTGGCGCTGATGATGGTGTTGGTGCTATTGAAGACGTTGGCGCTGGTGCTGGCATCAGTGCGATTGGACAAGCTCAGCATCCGGTGATGGAGGAGAATTTCGGTATTGTCAGCCCGGAGACGCTGATTGTTCCTGCGTGAAGCAAGGCAGCTATCGAGAAGCGGTGATAATACATGGAAGACGAACGATGGTAATGGGAGACACGACACGCATTGGGACTGTAGGGCATATTCAGCAGGGAAACATTGTTGGATTCGATGAAGATACTCGTTGTATTAGACGGCCGGCCGTCCTGCGACTATGTATATAATCTGTTATCAATGCTCATAATACATATCGTTCCAAGTCATCGTCATGCCATTGCTTGACCTCATGAGACTTGCCTCTCCGTCTGTTCCACGATCATGACAGCCATCACTCAAGACACAACAACCTCAACCGGCCCAGCCAGTGTCGCGTTCCCACTGAGCTGATCCAAAGTCAGGTTTCCCGCAGACCTAGTCAACGCAGCAAACACCACTCCATCCACTCCCATCTCCGGGAGCGCCACCGAACCCATGCCCATCACCCCGCTGACATTCTGCAGCTGCACAAACACCGGCGCAGACACATTCTGCGAAACAAAGGCAATGTAGATAGGGGTCAACTCGGTGCTGTTCATCATCGTCGGATCCCAGCTGAAATGCAGAAGAGTAGGTGGAAGAGCAACAGGGAGGATCGTTGTGTTGAATGGGTTGAGAGCGTTGAGAGCGTTGGTCATGGCGGTCGTGTTGGCGTAAGGCGCGAGCTCGGGAGGGTTGTTGACCACGGTGGTCGTGTTCATGGATGGTGGAAAGACGAGCCTGTTTGGCCCAGGGGCAGCTTGTCGACGAGCCAGAGTGCCGTTGGGGAACGTGGTGTTGACGTACGGTGCGAGGTAAGTTGTGGTGTGGTTCACAACAGCCGGGGCCGAGATATTCAAAATGGGCATTGACGTGACGTTGAGTGTAGGTAAGATCGGAAGACCAAGCGTCTGGTTCATGGGACAGCTGACGATGTACCGCTGAGCGAGATTGTAAGCCCATGCTGGGCTCAATCCGGTGTCGAAAGAGGTTGGAAAGGGCGACGCATTGATGCCAGCGCGCAAGTAAGTTGAGTGACGAGCCTCAACAGTCAGGATTGTGGCGGACGCTTCCAAGAGGACGGCATTGTCGGCGAGGTATTGAGAAGCGCCGAGCTATGCTCCAATGCCGACGCTATGCAGGCACTTAGTATGATAGCTCTCTATAGCATCGGGGCATGGCTCACCTTGTGATCATGTTCGCGAGATTGGTAAACTCGGTGGCATTGGTGTAAGGAAAGGTATAATTGCAGGCAGTAACAGGTGTCGCTCCATCAGAGGTGAGAATGTTGCTGATGGTCTTGAGATGAACAGCCTCTTGCTCCGCAATGAGGCATACGTTCTCATGAAATCCAGCAGGGAAACCTTCAGCGGTGAACTGGGCATCGGTAAAGTTGACACAAGCCTGTCTATGTGCATCGTCAGTATGTTGTTGCCCAAACAGACTGCATGGATGCTACATACGAGTAGAGAGCGAACTCGATATGCTCGAGGTACAGAGCCAGCTGCAGGGTCGAGGTATCATTCATGGAAACAGGTTCACGTCGCTGCAACATGGGAGTTGCATTGACCACGGAGGAAGTGGCAATGAGGGCCACAAGGAAGGAAGCGTGATGCATCTCTTTTTGGCGAGGTACGCAAAGAGAGTAATCCAAAAAGGGAAGCCGTGCAAAAAGGTAGTCGTTCAAAAGGTGATGGTCCAAAAGCCAAAGAGTGTACGGCAAGGTATTGCAAAAGGTGATTTTTGCGAGAGGATAGTAGTGGTGAGGTGAAGGTGGAAGTGGAGGTGAGAGAGGACGGGAGGAAAGGAAAGAGGTTTGTGAGTAGATAGACAATCTCAGGTCGCTCGGTGGCTCATAAATGCCGACTGGAAGGTACAGGAATCCCGGTTGAAGTGACATGCGAGGGAAGGAGCAGCTGAGGTCTCGTGCAGGCGCAGATACACCTCCAATATGATATGATTTTACCGTCGCGACCGATAAAGCGCGAATGCCTGATATCAACACACCCTAAACCATACAATCCATATCTCCGAACAATTCTTAGTGTTTCGCCACTTCCATAAACGAGATCTAGTCGGCCGTCAAACATGATCAACAACCGCCACGAAAGCCGGAGCTAGCAGACTTGTCTCGACAACAAGCCTACATAGGGGCTCTGTCGGACAGTTCAGAGTCATTGTGGTACTCCTCGATCTCTCTGACCTTGGTCAGGCGTGCGGACGGAAGCCACGACTCGGCAGGTGTGAACCACCATGTCAGAAAACCCAGTATTGTGATGGCCCCCAAAATGACTGGCGAATCTGCATCCAGTCAGTGCCTGCACAAGACACGGATAGAGCAAGGGACTTACAGTTGAAGTTCTCGCCAGTTACGGGGAACTCGAGAGGTGAGATAAGCACTGCCGCGAGATAGGTATTCCAGACAAACGCAATGAGCGAGAAAGGCCAAGAGAACTTCCCCAAAGACCAGCGAGCATTCTTGAACTCTCCTGGAGTGATAAACGTGCGGCCGAAGCAGATCAAGGCATAGGCGGTAATGGTGGGCACGGCAGCAGCGCTCACCAACGATTCGAAAGCCTCGCCGGAAGGTAAGATTGTGCAAAGAAGCAAGGCGGCCACTGCATGCATCGTGATCACAGCATTGCGGGGCTCCTTGTTCTTTGAGACTCGAGAGATCCAGCTGCTACCTGGGAGAACACCATCGCGAGCTACGGCCCAGATCAAGCGAGAGGATGCGACACCAGCAACAGTGGTGTTGAACATGAGACCGAGGATGCAGACAATGTTCATGAAAATGTGGCCTCCCATTCCCATCGTCAAGGCGTAAAGCTCGACGAAAGGTTGAGGTGCACCGAAGCTGTAGAGAGTGTCTACATCCGGCGTGCAGTACAAGAACAAGATAACAACGGGGAATCCAAGGACTCCTGAGACAACAGCAGACGAAAAGATACCTCGTGCAGCTGTTAGACTGGCATCCTTGGTCTCCTCACTGATGTGACCACTAGCTTCGAATCCGACAAGAACACCAGCGGTGACATAAAATGAAAGCATCCAGTTCCACACTAGAATCACGTTAGCATGTTCACGAATCTTATGTCAAGCTTTAAACCTCTACCTGGAGGTGCACCAGTTTCGTTGGCCGTTGACGTCCACACAAACGAGTTGCTCTGGAATCCATAGGTCTTCGACACAGCGATTGGCAACCAGATGATGTTCAGGAAAAAGTCGAGCAAGATGATACCAGTTGCAAGCTTGAAGATCGTCTTGTACGTTCTAGGATTCGCGTAGTTCATCCCGACCGAAAGGAAGAGGATCACTTCAGCGACAATCCACTGTACAGCACGAAATTTGATGTCGCCCGTATCGGTCGAGAAGTTCAGGTTGAAAACTGTGATCTCGGAGAGAAGGAAGTTGGCAGCACTTTGGCAGTTGTAGGCAACAAAAGTCGTCCAGGCCGTGCATGACCACCATGCAACAATGAAACCAAAAAGTCTGCCAAATCGTCTCCCACCAGATTCTGCTGCCCAGCTAAGGACATGTTGGTCAGTCTAGCGCCGTCTTCCTTTGACATCGGCACCTACAAGTAAATCGAGCCAGCTGCAGGTAGAGCAGAACAGATCTCGGCGAGAACGGCAGCCGTAATGAAGACAAAGACACAGCAGATAATGTAAGAGCTCCAGTATGCTGCGGGTCCACCAGTTCCGACACCGATTGAGAATGTACCACGGACACCTCCAACGAAGTACAATGCCGCTGATGGCGTCAGTCGAGGTCAAGGTTACAGCGAGGATATGGTCATACCAAAACTTGCGGAAAAACTGTCAAAGAGTTTCCATTGGCGGTGTAGAACCTGAAGAATTGATATTAGCATACATTCTCGAACCAGAGAGTAAGAGCCGTACCTGCTTGTAGCCAAGCGACTCCTGATGAGATTATTAGCATGCACAGACAAAAACGCCACCCCATACTACGATGAAGTACAGGGTGGCAAGGACTTGGAGCTGAAGATCAATCCAAACATCATAGCATCTCCTTCCGCACTAATTAAAGTGATCAAGTTCGGCGGTACATCTCAGCCCTGCCCATCTGACAGCCTCTCTTGGCTGCAAAGCGATCAAGGTGGAGGAGTGAGACGGTCAGGGCGCCCGCGTGCCATGAATTCTTTCTGTTCCTCCCATTCCAGCCTCGATCTGAACTTACTGAACACGAGATGCTAGATGTGTCTGGTTGACTCCGGAGCTCCACAGATGCATTTCCTCACCAGCAATCGTTCGTCCGAATCCATAGATGAAGCATCGACTTCTGTTAAAGTCGACTGGAGAGGATTATTCGGCTTTAGATCCGAAGTGCCTGCGGCTACAGAGCCACGATTACGAAAGAAAGACATGACGCTGAACGTCTGTGCTAGTGCAGTACAACAATTTCCTCGCAGTCTGTTGATTGATTATGAGGCGATTATTTATCGGAAAGAAAAATATGTGAGCGACTTCCACTGTTGCACCCTTCGATTACCCGGACACGCCGAAACACCACGTGCTAGACCTGCAACTTGAAGATCACTCCAGGGCTGGCATCAAGCGCCTACGTACTTAGCTCTCCAGCTTGGTTTGCCACAACTTTCACAGGAACACCATTTCCAATCTCGAATGAATGTAGCATCTGCCCACAGTCGACATGCTGCTGCTCGTGGTTCGCGATTTTGCTACAGCAACCACGGGCTCGCTCACGTGAGCACAGGTTTCAGCCGAGCTTATAGCACGCCACCAACAAGTTTGGCTGGCATATCTGCAGATGAGGTCAATGGTGCAAGAACATATTGTTTAGAGCTTCTCCGGTATGACAGTGTTGCATTCGAGTATCTCCACAAGACTGATACTTCGAAGCAAATATGATGCACCTTCATACACCCTTCGAGCATTCGTGCCAGCAGATGCTCAGGATGCATACCTTGCCCTCCGAGCACTGAACATTGATGTTGCGCGTATAGCAGATATTGCATCGAGCTCGATGGTTGGTGCTATGCGAATGCAATTCTGGCGGGACAGTATAACCAAAGCCCTTACCTTTGCACCGCCCAAGGAGCCCATTGCGCTTCTGCTTGCATCTGCAGCTGCCTCACTCTCAGCTCGTACGAATCAACGAGCACGTCTCAGTCGACCTTGGCTGCACCGTCTTGTTACGACGCGGGAGCAGTACCTCTCTAACCCACCATTCCCGGACCTTGCTACACTCGAAGCCTATTCCGAAAATACATATTCTACCCTGATGTACCTCACGCTTTCAGCGATACCTATGACATCAGTCACCGCCGACCATATAGCATCGCATATTGGTAAAGCACAGGGTATTACGGCAGTCCTGCGGGGATTGCCACACATGGCTTTCCCACCAGCACCCAAGACTCATTCTCCACAAAACGCTATAGGTGGTGCAATACCTGGCGGACGTCAAGGAAGTGTTCCTTTGCCGCTGGATGTCATGGCCGACTTTGGAGTACGTGAGGAGGAAGTCATGCGTAAAGGGAGTGAAGCCGCCGGCCTTCGTGACGCAGTGTTTGCTGTTGCGACACGCGCGAATGACCACTTGATTACGGCTCGGGAGATGCTAAAGAATGTGCAGGCAGGGCAAGAGGTTGGGCACGACTTCGAGCACAGCGACGATGTTGAGCATGCTCGTGGACGAGAGAATGTTCCACAACCAGCATTATCTGCGCAAGCTGTTGAAGTCCAGCGAGCATTTGGCGTCTTCATGCCTGCGATCTCGACTCAGATGTGGCTGGATGCGCTGCAAAAGGCTGACTTTGACACTTTCGACAGAAGCCTGCTGTCGGTTGGGTCAGACTGGAAGTTGCCATGGAAAGCATATTGGGCATTCTCGAGGAGGAAGCTTTAGCTGTACAACTACTACATCCCAGTATGAGGCTGCAATCGTGATGAGGCTTCCACGCGCCTATGCCACCTCCTTAGCGATAGTTTTAGAGTTTAAGACAGATACAGTCCCCACTTTTTCTTGGTGCACCCTGCACCCAGCAGTACGGGCCAAGGCCTTGCTTCCACGCTGCTGCCATTCTGCCATACCGCTTTTCTTTCTGTTCCCAATGCGCGCTGTGAAGACACTGATTCCTGACATCTGCGGAGCAAAGACACGATTTCAATAGTCAGGCTGGGCCGTTGCTTGATCGACTCGGGAAAGCTACGCTACGGTTCTAGCTACCAAGGAAATCCGGACCAGCAACCTCACCCACCTGCGCTGGAGAAGCCGAGCTGAAGTCAAGAGTGCACTACATCTTTGGCGGCTTTGCCTCTCATACGGTGCAATCAGCAATCACGCAAGGTGTACACGAGCATCAGTCTGAACCCGGTATCGTTCGACATTCGCAAGAGATTCTGCCATAAAGACCACACTATACCTGCGCCGGATCTTTGACCCCACCGACTGCCTCGCCTCATCGCGCAAGCGCGGCATTGCACGTCGTGCCAACTTGGTTTCAGCATGTCGTTGAGACCGCAGGCGATTCGAGCAGGTCCGTCCTGTGCACGGCACCGCATATGTATGCCGCATTCAATCATGCTAACTCATTGCCCTGGCAGACACACTCGACCTGCAAGATACCGATGCGCCTTCAGCTAAAGACCATACTCATCAGCCAGCTGCCCACCCCAATGCTCTCGGTGATGGCCCTGCCGCACCACATCAGGAAGCCGAATTGCAACATGCTGCGCACGATCGGCAGATAGAGGAATATCAACTTGTGGATGCATACAGTAACAATCACTACGATTATGATGAAGCGCGAGATGCTAGTACGACGGATATAAGAAGTAGAGCCGGCACGCCGTACGGACATGGACCGCATGGCGGGGAGGACAGCGGGATCGGGGAGGAGCAGGAAGACGATGATATGGAGGATGATACAATGGACGATAAGATGTCGAGTTCAGCCTCGATTGACGAAGGTCGGTTGCTGTAATCCACAGCGCATGTTGCATTACACACCCAGGCTGGATGCCTCATGCCCAAGAAATAACCACAATGAAGCATCGTCGCTCGTAGCAACCATGTCGAAGCAATGTGATTGCGTTGGAGAACCATTGCTGATACTCTACTAATTTAGACAACATAAACTTCGACTATGTTTACGCATTACACACGTTCATCGCTACGGTGGAAGGGCAAGCAAATGCGACAAAAGGTGACAGCATGTCACTTCTGGACGACAGCAACAGCTATTGGTGGCTTGTCAGGATCCTGAAGGACAATAGTATAGGTATTTTGGCATGCATCACAGAAAGGAAAGCTCTGTCTAACACCCTCAAGGTTATCTGCCAGCGGAACATATTGAAACGCCAACAGAACGACTGGCCAGGCTGAATAAGCACAAGAACATCGATGTGAGCCAGATTTTGCTGATTTGTTACGACAATCGACTAATCCATGCAGCTCTCGGCCACGATGCTGGGAGACACCGCCGAGAAGACGAAGAACCCCTTGAAGAAGGCAATGCGAAGAAGGAACGCAAAAACAGTGACGTTCAACCCCCCTACCTATTTCGAAGCTGCCGACATCGACTGGTCAGATGTTGAGCAAGATGTCGAGGGAGCTTTAGGCGTCATCGGGAGCGGTGAGGCACGACGCAATGGTGGTCAGCTTGATCGCTCAGGTGCTGCTCGTACCAATGGCACAGGTCCAGCTCTGGATGGTCAAAGTAACGGGCCAATGGGTGGAACAGGTCCGAGACCTGTTGCAGTCGAGGCAAATGGTGGGAGAGGTGACTGCTCTCTTCTTGTGCCTCACGAATCATCCAGCTAATTACGAGCAGATTCTGGAGCCATTCGAGCCCGCAACATCGAGATCCGGCACACGGACTCATTCCTGAATGATACTAAGACTGAGCCGATAAAGAAGTCGCTAACTCCAGAGTTACTCAAGGAAGATCCGAACGGCTCAGCTCGGTCAAGCGAGTCCAGTCAAACGGGAGTGACGCAAGACATGTTTGACAATCTTCGGCCAGTAAGCCCGGCATCGGAGCGTGCTAGGAAAGATGCTCGGCTGAAAGAGAAGAAACCCGGTATGCTTAGTGGCTTATTCAAGAGGAAAGAGAAGAAGGGTAAGGACGAAGTTTCAGGCACTGCACCTGTGAAGCAAGAAGAGCCGAATCCACCAGTACAATCTCCTGCCGAGTCTGGACGAGCTTCACCTCTTACTGTCTCGCAACAACAAACAGCACCTGCAGCAAAGCGGCAAATCAGCAAACTTGTGAAAAATCCACCTCCAAGTACTGCAACCCCTTCTGCGAGTATACTTAAACAACCGGCACAGTCTGCCGAGAAGATCGTATCATTGCGGACACGGGCATCTAACACGAACATCACGAAGCCGACAGCATCGTCACCAATCGAGCAAAGCACCACTACTGGCATTGAACGGGCATTATCACCAGAACCTCAATACCAGAGAGTGCTCTCGCCAGAGCCTGACAGAGGTGGATCTCCAGAACCCCCACGGGCTAGCTCTCCAGAACCACAGCACGAACGTATCATGTCACCCGAACCACCTGAGCGCGTCTTGTCCCCTGAACCTACTTTACCTAAAGGAGCTGCTACAGTTGCCAGTCGGAACGCATTCACTACACATACTTTTGGGTCGATGGGTCCAGTTACACCACCTTCAAGGACTTTGCCAATACCTGCGCCGCAATCCGCACCACCTGCACCGCCGGGCTTTGCCCAAGCATCGATTCAGCAGGGTCCAAATGGCGCGAGATCAAACAATCCATTCACCAGACCTTCACAACCGCAGATATCGACCTCTATAGCGGAGGTAGCAGGGAAAGACTCTATAGACTCCACGGTACCACCCTCGCTAGCAAACTCGTCCTCGACAGATACACTTGGCAATTTGTCCGGCCTGCCATTGCATGCAGCAATATCGGGCACACAGGGAGCTGCGGATCAGCAGCTATCAATCAATACCCGAGATGCGCTATCTACAATGGACGAAGCAGCAACATCTACGGAACCGGAAAACAGCGAGCCGCTCCTCGAATGGGATGACGAAGCCTTGTACAACTATTTCGACAGCTCGACTAGCATGAACGACGTTCGCGATATGCTGCTTATTGTCCAGGATCCCACGGGCGTGGTCCCTCTACCCCAAGACCACCCCGAGATGCTTGAACTTGGGTTTGAAGCGCAGCGGAAGAAGTTGGAAGCTATGGAGCAGGAGCTGGATGGGCTGCTGCAAGGGTTTCTTGCGAGAAGAGAAGGGAGGATTTTATGATGGGGAGGAGTATTGGGATAGGTGTGG
>Ga0058698_10001399_pt1 | contig 10902 bp, 7 predicted proteins | sample AgamicAsSfe_FD_67288 | JGI IMG/M metagenome (GOLD analysis project Ga0058698, IMG submission 67288) | Agave microbial communities from Guanajuato, Mexico - As.Sf.e | ecosystem: Host-associated > Plants > Phyllosphere > Phylloplane/Leaf | place: Guanajuato, Mexico | collected 2012-05-30
GGCCTTTGCTGCTTCCGGAGAAGCTGCTGTCGCTCCGATAGATAAGGAGAACGATCGTTTGTACCTTCGAGACTTCATACCACCAGCCAGACGTCTCACCGGAGAAGACGGACGTCTAGTCGATAGTGTCAAGTTTGGCAAGTTTCTGATCGACTGGGAGGGCAAGGAGTATGTCGTCTACATCGCTGAGGGTCGTGACGGCCAGAATTCTTATCCAATCATCCGCAACCAGTACATCTTGTCGTCCTCGATCCACGCAACCGAGAAGCTCCTTCTTGAGGCTGGACGCTTCACCAACAATGTCAATGGAGCGGTCCTGGTTTTTGATCAAGGCTACTGGCAAAAGAACCACGAGCTATGGGATAGTATCCAGCAAGCTGAATGGAGCGACGTCATCCTCGACGAAGATATGAAAAAAGATCTGATCAGGACTGTCGACAACTTCTACAACGGCCAAGATACATACCAGAAGCTCAAGGTACCTTGGAAGAGAGGATCGATCTTTTGGGTAGGTCTTCAATCAAGCCAAACACTGCTCCTATTTAGCTTACGACGTCAGGGTCCTCCGGGCAATGGAAAAACGATTAGTATCAAGGCTCTGATGCACACGCTCTACAAACGCAAGGACCCGGTTCCTACTCTCTACGTCAAATCCCTCGTCAGGTAGGCACACCTCTCCGTCGAACGTGCCTTGAAGCTTACAATTCGCAGTTACGGCGGCCCTGAGTACTCACTCTCCTTGATCTTTGGACAAGCTCGACGTTACGCGCCCTGTTTTCTCATATTTGAGGACCTTGACTCCATCATTACCGATCAAACGCGCAGTTACTTCCTGAACGAGGTGGATGGTTTGCGTTCAAATGATGGAATCTTCATGGTTGGATCCACAAAGTACGTACAACAAACGCTTATTGAGTCGGTCCGGCTAGCGGAGTCTTGGGCACCAACCCATACGCCGCGAGCACGATATATGGAATAGGCGCATTGAGAAGTTGACACCTCATTTCGGGATTTCGCTGACTGTCTCTTGTAGCCACCTTGATCGTCTGGACCCTGGAATCTCCAAGCGTCCAAGTCGTTTCGATCGCAAGTACCTATTCCCAAATCCGAATCATGAGCAGCGCGTAAAGTATGCGCAGTTTTGGCAGGCAAAACTGAAGGACAACAAAGATGTTGAATTTCCGGACAGAGTCTGTGAGGCAGTCTCGTCTATTACGGATGGTTTCTCCTTTGCATACATGCAAGAAGCCTTTGTAGCATCTTTACTCGCTCTTGCAGTCAACGACAAGGAAGAAGGGCACCACGACACCGACCTGGACAAGCTTCCCTTGTGGCAACAGCTCAAGAAGCAGATCAAGATTCTCAGAGACGAGCTTGAGCAGGATCCAGAACAGGCAATAAAAGATCTGAGGATCTGATGACGACGATTTCAGAGTGAGTCGTTTGTATGACAATCGCTAGCCAGATTGAGGAGCTTCCATCCTCGTTAATGAAACAGCTTATTTGACATGTCTCGTGCAACATAGCAATGTTCTGCCGTGAGTGTAGGGATGGCGAGTGGGAGAACAAGCGAAGAAACAAATTCGAGTCGATATGGATGTACGAAGGAAGCTCGAGGAGAAACGGAGTGGCTTTTTTGGGGGTACTACACCTCGGTGACGCGAAGGACGAAGTTCCCTAGACACATGAGCCATGATGTCTAATCTTGTCTGTCGTAGTTGATTGCTTGCAAAGTGCAAATCGGAAGTGTTTATACCCTTGCCAATGGCCAAGAACCATGACCATGTGACATACCGAACAGCGATGACGGTCTCATGTAGGTACTTGCCAAAATGGGCCCGCGTCCACTTACATGTGAAGACATGACGCAGCTGCTGGCGATGTGTTTGTGACGGCAGCACCGGCGGGCACGAGATGTGAGATTGGTCTACACGCAGACACACATGGCTCCTCGGTGTAACGTGTTCTCAAAATCCGAGTGGAAAGACTTAACCACCCGTGTTCTATTCTTGATAGAATCCTCTGTCAGAGAAGGTTGTCTGAAACAGGGCACATTGGGTTTCGTGTTGGCCGCGTGCTCGGTGCACGGGCCACCAACGCGATTTGACTCCATCTTTGGCAGCTTCACCTCAACTGCGCCGCCCTCTGAATGTAGCACCGCCTCTATCGAAACCACATCACCGAAGTGCTGTTCTGATGACGATGCTGCCATTTCGCCGTTGCATTCTGCGGGAAGTGTACGCTGTCGAAAGTACCCCAGGCAGCCACTAGCCTGAGGATGCGGGTTGGCGGCAGCCTAAACATCAGCTCTCTCTCCCATTGAGCTGCTCGTTCCTTGCATCATATCCTAACAACCGAGTTGTGCCTGGAGTACTGCAGGTACCCCCTTAGATTGTGTAACGCGGTCAACATTCGAGTCTTCAACGCTCTAGTCCTCGACGGCTGCCTTTGGAATCATGCCATTGGTCTTTCGGCCTTGCTGTCGTTGGTCTGTCACCGCGAGAGTATGACTCTTCGGTCTTTGGGGCTGTGTTCTGGTAGGTCAGTGGCCGAGCAAGGTCACGATGTCGTTGCCTGTTAGTTCGGGCCCCCCGAAGTTCCTCACCATGGTGCGGTCGCAACGGCGGCGGCCGAGGTTTGCTTGCGTCAACTTGTTCCTTTTCACCATTGTGGCACACGTCGTCGAGAGGGTAGGAGTGCCTTGGCTGCATAGCCACTGACCTCTTGGGTTTTCCCTCTGTTCCTTTGCCTTCCTCACAGGTATAAAGACCTCGTCTGGGCCGCAAGAGTTTGACCTTTTGTTCCCTCTGCCATCTGCCATCAATCACCTGCCTACCATCCAGCAACCAACATCACAGACAGCAACACCCCAAACAAGCAACAGTACAACAACATTAACCAACCCATCCCCGACACCCGCCATCATGCCCTCAAACAACACCTCCTCCAAATCTTCGGGCGGCAAGACTCCTTCGTCCAACTCGTCCGGCGGCAAACCGATCATATCTAGTCCCAAGGTCATAGTTCACAATCACGGCTCTGGTGTTAGATACGGACCCTCTGAGCCGTCCTCTCGGGATGCTCACTACGTCAACAAATGGCGATGAGACATTCTCAGCATTCAAAGCCAACCTTACTGAGAACAACAGCAACAAAAAATTCTAGTTATCGTCATGGACACTTCCTACGCTTCCCACATTTGCTGGGTAACGAATCACCACCGACTGACATCGGATTGCAATTGTGTCACACATGCCCTCGGCTCAAAACCCGACAAGAAGATCCATGAGATCCAAGCTATCAGTTTGAGCCTCACGATGGATGTCCGACCATTGCACAAAGATGAGACGACTCAAGTCATGCCCTGCACACAAGCAACCGTCACCCCTGTTCACGCGTTTTGATTATTACAGTCAGTCTTGCAACTTCTTGATTGGACGTCGTTTGTTTCGCACATGTCTTTTTTCCAACGGGAAGCAATGTAGACGGAAACACTCATTTGTCAGCGGATGGGCATGAGGTGTGAAGACGGAGAGAGACGGAGGACACGGAAAGATAGGAACAGGCAAGACGGAAAGGGACATGAACTACATGCGAGTCAACCCTTTGTTGTGCGACGGGTTCCTGAATAGCAATTTGGAATACGATGGCCAAGCTGACACAGAGGAGAAGACGTGGGGTCTGCAGTCGAGTCACGTTTTTTTGACAGCATCATTTGACGCAATTGAACTCAAGCTTGATTTGGCTCAATATCTAGAAATTCGTCCACAGCATCTCACTATCGTGTCTTTGTGATGCCGAGTCTCATGATGAGCTCTTGCTTCCTTGTGAGAAGGGGAAGTTCGGGCTTGACATATGTGAGAGCTGAAGTGCAGGACAGAGGGATGATTACACGGCGTTCGGGGGTTCTCTGGCTGTCAGGGCGAATCTCAATATGTGTTCGATGGTCATTGGCGGCTTTGATGGGTCGACGTTGTGTCGTTGTAGTGTTTTGACAGGCTCGGGGATGGTGTCTACCATATCCACGTCCATATCGAGGTGTTTGTCGTCTTTTGCTTTGGCTTGTGCCTCGCCTTGTTCGTCGTCGTCGTCCTCATCGTCGCTATCCCACAGCTTGCGACGCAGGCCAGTAACGACGTTCTCGATGCCTAGTTCGTGTTCTTCGAAGGTGAAGACGTCGTCGAAGGCCTCCTCGCCCATTTCGCTACCGATACGGTTGCCTTCCTGAGCGGCCCATTTCCAGAGATCAGTCATCTGGGTTGTGCTCATGGGTTGCGGTTCGGAAGCAGTGGGATCCGCAGAGGAGCCATTGGTGTGATTCGGGTCGATAGTGTTGTTTGCAGCGTGTCGCTCTCCATTGGCGATCCAGTCTTCGACCTGTGGTTGTAACTTTTTGCGCAGCAGTTGAGTGAGTAGGTCTTCCTGGGTGCGGCCTGGGTACGAGGGCAGAGGGTAGACGTGGGCATTTGCAAGGAGTGGTTGAGCACCGGCGAGGACCTTGTGAAGCGAGTCGAGGTTGTGATAGAGAAGATTGGCAGAGTTTTGCAGTGAAGGCCTGTGTTCAAGGGCTTGGGCATTAGTGAGCAGTTGGATGGGTACGAGGATGAGCTTGTCGCATACCACGATGGTAGTGGGTCGTTGGTGTCTAGATCGTGCAGCAGCTTGCCAATAGTGTTGGCAAGGGTGTTCAGCCGCTGGCGCACCTGCTCTAAGGAGCGCAGCGATTCGACCGACATGGCGTATGGTATGAGAGCAAAAGAGAGTGGATGGTCGGAATGCTCAATCTAGATGGCGCTGCATAAGTTGTGGAGCGGAGGTTTGCACAAGGCCGCACAATTCTGGCGGCCGACTATGCGCGATGACGCTCGCGGCTTCTCGATTGACACTCTCCAAAGTGGACGAGCTGGTGTTGATCAGCAAACACAAGGCCGCTTCTTTCTTCCGACACTCGCTGGACTCGCACTCGCTATGCTGCACATATAATGCTGGTATCGATATAGGACCATACACCCATCTTTGCGACCGCACTCAATCTCGCGTGACGCCTTGTAGGCCCACAGCGCAATCATGTAGGCTTCAGCACCATGCGACTATGGCCATAGCATAGCCCGCTTACTACGACCAGGTTCGAAAAAGATCTCTACGCCCTCATCCGGGGCATGCGGAACCACAAGGGCAATGAGAAAGAATACATCCAGAACAGCCTGAAGGAATGCCGTCGCGAGGTTCGCAGTCCCGACATGGACAACAAGGCCACCGCTCTGCTCAAGCTCGTCTACCTCGAAATGTTCGGCCACGACATGTCTTGGGCCTCGTTCAACGTCCTCGAAGTCATGTCCAGCCAGAAGTACCTGCAGAAACGCGTCGGCTATCTCGCTGCTGTCCAGACCTTCCGTCCAGACACCGAGGTCTTGATGCTGGCCGAGAACCTGCTTAAGAAGGACCTGAACTCGCCCCAACTGCCTACCATCGGCCTTCCACTCGTCACCATCCCTCATGTCGTCAACCCGTCCATGGCCAACTCGCTCCTGACCGACCTTCTACCCCGCCTCACCCACTCCTCGCCCGCAATCCGTAAGAAGACAATCGTCACCTTATATCGTCTGGCCCTTGTCTACCCCGAGACCCTTCGCCCGGCATGGCCAAAGATAAAAGAACGTCTGCTTGACGAGAACGAGGATTCGAGCGTTACTGCTGCCATCATCAACGTCGTGTGCGAGCTAGGCTGGAGAAGGCCACATGATTTCCTACCCCTAGCTCCCCGTCTGTTTGAATTGCTGGTTCAAGGCTCTAACAACTGGATGGCTATCAAGATCATCAAACTCTTCGCTACTCTGGTTCCTCTGGAGCCCAGGTTGATCAAGAAGCTGCTCCCTCCCCTAACCACTTTGATCAAAACAACCCCAGCCATGAGTCTTCTCTATGAGTGTATCAATGGTATCATTCAGGGCGGTATCCTGGACGGCGCTGAAGGAACTGTCGAAGGTGATGAGATCGCTCGTCTTTGTGTCAGCAAGCTCCGTGGTATGCTTGTCGTCGAGGGAGATCCTAACCTGAAGTACGTCGCTCTGCTCGCCTTCAACAAGATCGTTGCTTCTCATCCTCAACTCGTCGCACTACATTCTGATGTTGTTGTCGAGTGTATCGATGACCCTGACATCTCAATCCGCACAAGAGCTCTGGATTTAGTCTCTGGAATGGTTGACTCTAGCAACCTCATGCCTATTGTAGAACGTCTTCTTCGACAGCTTAGAGAAGCTACTCCAGCCTCTGCTGCCGACGATCCGACCAACGACAGAGGCATGCATGCTGGCGTGGTTCCTTCAGGAGATTCGGACGACGAAGAGGCAGCCGAATCGTTGCGCAGACGAGAAGCCCGCTCTTCAGAGGCTCCTCCGCTCCCCGAAGATTACCGCCAAAGTGTCATCGAAAAGATACTCGACATGTGCTCGCGAGACACATATTCGAATATCACCGACTTTGAGTGGTACGTTGGCATTTTGGTCGACCTTGTTGGCCATTGTCCAACCGTGGGCACTCTGACTTCGGACTCCTCTTCAAAATCAACGAGAGATGTCGCGCAGACCATCGGTTTCGAACTTCAAAACGTTGCTGTTCGCGTGAAGAGCGTGCGCCCTGAAGTGGTGGCTGCAGCTCAATCGCTCATAATTGTCGAGCGAAGAAGAGAAATGTTCCCTGCTTCCGGTAATGGAGCCCAGGCTGTGCTCGCTTCTGTAGCTTGGATGGTCGGCGAATACCCTGATCTGCTTCCCGATCCGCAATCTGTCTTGAGTTCGCTACTTCATTCTTCGAGCGCTCAATTGCCTGCCAATATCCTTGCCATTTACGTCCAGGCTATACCTAAAGTCTTTGCTCGTCTAACCTCGAACCAAGAACGGTCATGGACTGCTTCTCGAAAGTCACAATCTGATCTGCTAATGGCTAGGATTATTCACTTCTTGGAACCGCTTGTGCAACATCCTAATCTCGAAGTTCAAGAACGAGCTGTTGAATATCTGGAATTGATGCGTGTCACTTCCGAAGCAATTCAGGCACATGCTGTCGAGGGCGAAGACGACGGATTCGTTGATGCTCCGTTGTTGCTTACCCAGGCTATACCCTCGCTTTTCATGGGACAGGAATTAAATCCTGTTGCTCCTGGTGCTCTCACCAAAGTACCACTTACCGAAGGATTGGATCTCGACACTCCGATCAATGACAATCTGCAAATACTTTTGTCCCAAGCGGACTACGACGACATGTCATATCCTGACGAAGACAATGTTTCCAAGTTCTACTTTGAGAAGGCTTCGGCATTAGCGGTTCAGCCCACAGCAGCCGCCGATTACCTAGAGCCAAAAGAAGCGCAGAGTTCAGGATCTTATCAGTCCGAAGACCGAAATATCGATCCGAAGGATATTGCTAAGAAGAAGGCCGAGAGACGCGAACGTTACCGTGACGATCCATTCTACATTGATTCTGAGCGCGGGTCCGGAACTTCGACACCGTTGCACAATATTCTCAAGAGCAGTAATGGCGAAGATTTGGACATCGACGCCATCCCTGTTATGGACCTACAACTAGACAGCAGCAACACTGCGGCCGAAGCAGATCGTCTTCGCAAGACTAAAGCATCTAAAAAGGCACGCAATAAACGTGTCGTGATTGCACAAGACGAGACTATAGGCGACGACACACCCACTTCTATAGCGGCACCCACCAAGCCATCTCTCCTTAGCAGGCCTAAAAAGTCTCTATTGCATGTTGACAGCAGTGGTCTCTCGTCCCTTTCTCTGTCAGAAGACGCATCTGCTCGCGAAACACAACTAGACTTTGAACGTCGCCAACAAGAGGAAGAAGAAATGGCAAAGGCGATCAAAGAAGTCGAACGTGCCCGCTTGGAAATGCAGCGAGCGCAAGAGAGAGTAGAAGCGAGTCATATACCCGAAGAAGGTACTGTAGTCAAGCGCAAAAAGAAGAAGACGAAAACAAAGACTGAAGAGGAGAAGCCGCTGGAGTCGGAAAAGTCATTAGGCGATGATGCACAAGATACTACGGTGGTCAAAAAGAAGAAGAAAAAGAAGGCTAAGGAGGAGAATGCGGAGGATGCAGCAGAGAATGCTGGTGCAGAGGTCGAGGCAGCTACGGTCAAGACAAAGCGAAAGAAGAAGAGGCATATCGATTTTGGCGAGCAAGCGGGTGCGCCAGCTGCTTGAGCTGGCTCTTGCTATGTTCCAGAATGCGAATCGTGACTTCCCGCAATCTCTAATTCTATCTACCGTGCATATCTCCTGCCTATTTCTAGGAGGTCGCCCCTTCCTGATAGTCTAATTCCAACAAACGATTCATCCAATTTCAATCTCGCCATCCTTCCTTTGGGAAGCCACATCACAAATCATTGTTCTTTCTTCAGACAGCCAGTTACGCATTTGATACCTTCTTCCCTCCGCTTCATCACTTGACAACGTCCATCTCCAAACACCTATCCACCCATCTCTTAATTACGATGTAGCATCGGATTTACAGCATCGAAGCCTCCTTGCCATCGTCCATCCCTCTAACAGACCATCCACGAGAATGCTCGACGTCGAAGCACATCGAGTCCCAAGCGTGATGCACCCAAGCTACCCGAAACCGCGATTGCCATCAACTCTCGTTCACACCGATCGACTCCTCGTCATTTATAGTCCGATACGCTTCTAATCTTGATACTATGTCGATGACAACGATACCTGCTCTCCCTTTAAACGACCGTCCATTGAACGTGCGTATCACAAGAGATGGAAACCAAAGGAAACAAATCCACAACACACCCGCACCATCTTTACAAATGCTGCCTTGAACTCTCCATACCCTCCACAAGATGCATAGCGTTCCCCATCAGCGACAGTCCACCACGCGACACTCTTTACTCCCATGACCCTACGGGGCTGGCGAGACTCGAAGATGTACCTTTGAAGCAACAACTTTCCCTCTGCTATCTTTCTGCATGGAAATTGCTGTCTTTCAACGCTTGTCTTATCTCGAGGTGCTTTTGTGTAGAAGCGGGTCGGTTGATCAAAATGGGGAGACTTTCTCTTGTGGCAGAGTGGCTGCGAACATGAGGTCTGGAGAAACTTGTCCTGATCTGCTCACGTTGTGTTGCGGTATCAGTTCAAAACTTGCATATGGTAGACTGGGGTTGTGGCAAGTTGAACTGTCACAACAAGACTGTTTCCGAGAGATCACGGGTACTAAGCTCTGCTACCTCTTCGAGCACTTTGATATCGAGTGTCTGTGGTTGCCAGCCCGATCTGAACAAGATCATGCATAGGTACAGCCACACTTCACGGTCATGAGCACACGGGACGCAAGACCTCGATGACATGCATGATTCTTTGCGGATTGTAGGCTTACACGTCTGTACTCACGAATCGCTCACATGTACGGGCAATGGAAGGACAAACGGGATTACAATTATGTCTCATTGTGGTTAAAGGGGTATATAACTCATGTGTATCGTCTCGACCCATGTACTGCTTTTTTTTTTTGCAAAGATCGCTTCGCCTGCTGTACAACAGAGTCAAAGCAAAATTGATCTTCGTCAAAAGAAGAAGTAAAAAGTAGAAAAGACAAGAAGAAGAGAAAGCCGAAAGAAGTGGAAAATGATGGAACTAGGAGGCCGAAGCATGGCATCCAAAATCTAGAACCCGAATCTCTCCAGGTGTCAAAAAGTTCGTCTACGTCGTGTTTCCGGGAAAGAGCCTTCGCGAGTGACCAGCTTGGTCTGGCAAGCTTTCTGTTGCAAAGCCCGTTTCTGCAGAATCGAACTAAGCAGCGATATGTGGACTCGGTACATGAGACTCGGAGTAAGTGGCTAGAGGCACTGTCGTAGGCTAAGCCGTGACCACGCTAGTGGGGCTGACAGATGCGATGAGACTGTCAGTACAGGCTCGCAGGCCGGTAGTAGTATTGTATTGGTTGCCAATCCATGCAGGCCGATGTATGTCGGCGAAGGATGCGACCAATCATGTAAAGTCTTGATGCTGTGTAAATTCTCGAGCCCGCCGGACTCGTGTTTAAGAGTAGTAGTGCACGAACCCTGGTACTCCAAAGTCGAGCTCGACTGCAATGAACGGCGTAAAGTACCCTCTTCATTCTTCTTTATTCAACAAGGGAGAAGGTGACCGCTTCACAGACGGAGACGAAGAAGCCTACTCGTCGTCTTCGTCCTTGCCCTCGTGCTTGCCACCATCCTTTCTGATGGGTATCTTGATGCCCTGGCCTGCAAAGCATTTGCTGAGCTCGGTACTCTCAATGACACCAGGAAACTTCTTGGCCGAGAAGACCTGGAAGGGCTCGGAGAAAACGGTAGCCAGGACAGGGCGTTTGCCAGTGGACAGCTTCGAGCCACCGTCACCGCTCCCAGCACCAACGTCAAAGAAGCTCATCTTGAGACGGAAAACGGCCTCGGTACGGACAGACAGATCTTGCAAGACGAACCAGTGTCCTTCCTTTCCATGAGGGTCGCGTAGCTGATTGGCATTCACAGTCAAACTGCCGATGAGGTTGCGGGTAAACATTCCGCTGCTTTGCTGTTGCTGAGGCATGGGAGGTTGGTATTGAGCTGGAGGATACATCTGCGGCTGGGAACCAGGATACTGTGCGTAACCGGGAGGCATGGGAGGTTGGGCGTAGTGGCCAGCAGGGGGAGGAGCACCTTGCATGTACATTGGCATATGTTGTTGTGGGTAGCCCCAGGGTCCAGGAGGGTAGTTAGGTGCAGGGCCGTAACCAGCGAATTGACCGGTGCGAGGATCAGCATAAGGCACCTGAGGAGCATAGAGAGCTGGGCGCTCCGGCGGCGGAGGATATGAGGTGGTTGTGGCGGTCGAGATGGATGTAGCAGGAGAGTTTGTAGCT
>Ga0058698_10001400_pt1 | contig 10898 bp, 13 predicted proteins | sample AgamicAsSfe_FD_67288 | JGI IMG/M metagenome (GOLD analysis project Ga0058698, IMG submission 67288) | Agave microbial communities from Guanajuato, Mexico - As.Sf.e | ecosystem: Host-associated > Plants > Phyllosphere > Phylloplane/Leaf | place: Guanajuato, Mexico | collected 2012-05-30
GTGATTGCCTAGAATCCAAGCCCCGATTCCTCCTCAGCATGGTAACGGTAGGTCCTATACAGAAACCTTTTTACTCTTCTCCCAAGACATCCCCTCACAGAATCTTGGCATAATCGATTCTCAAGCCCCTCTCCTTGAATTGTCCATCGGGTCTCGTGATCTATCCATAAAGCAGTCACCTGCCGTCCTTAACTCAGCTCGAGGAGGCGGTACCACAGGTGCTGTCGTCTGGAAGGTAACCCCGAGGTTTGCCGAGTGGTTGTCACCGCCTACTAACATATTAGCACAACATGGCATTGTTGCTGCAGAGTCGAGCGTGCTTGAGCTAGGCTCCGGCATTGCCGGTATCGTGCCTTTGACCCTGGCTCCACTGGTGCAACAGTATATTGCTACGGACCAGGTCTATGCTCTCAAGCTTCTTAAGGAAAACATCGACTCAAATACTGGCACTACAAAACAGAATGGAGCAAAGAACAAGAAGCCCCTGAAAAAAGCAAGTCCCGTAACAAGCTCGACTATACAGGTCCTGTCTCTAGACTGGGAAACCGACGATGTCGACTCGTTTCTCAAAAGTAGCAATGCAGCCGAGGGAGTGGATCTGGTCATTGCTTGCGACTGCATATACAACTATGCTCTGATCAAGCCGTTCGTGCAGACATGCGTTGACATCTGCCGAGCAAGGACAAGCGGACGACCGACAGTGTGCGTGATAGCACAACAGCTTCGACAGCCAGACGTATTTGAGGAGTGGTTGGAAGAGTTTCACAAGCACTTTAGAACATGGAGACTTTCAGACGACGTATTGACAGGCCCTCTGAGAGAGAACTCGGGGTTCATGGTGCATGTCGGCATACTCCGTGAAGGAAAACCGATGGCGGTGTGAGATGGAGAATGGATCGTTGGGACGGGCAGATATACCCATGTAGTCAGCACAGACTTGTACTACGTTGCGTTGGATCACGATGCCGAGGCGGACATGGTGATAGCATGGCAACAGCAAGGGGTCTTGAGATGGGAGGGCGGAATGCAAAATCCATAGCTGAGCCGCAATCGACTCATCATGTTTCAACAATGTTTGCTGCTCTATTGAGGACCTTATATGGACAGTCGATGACATGTCGCGATGTGATGTATTGTCAAGATGATGGGTCAACAAGGGTAAAGTCGCACAAGACCATGTCGGAGATATGGCGGGGCTTAGCTCCAGCAGATGACAGCTGCGACCAAGAGCCGGAGGAGCACCTTCCTCAGCAGACCAGACACGGACCGGTCATTCAATTCAAACTGGCGCTTACTAGAACAGTCAAGAAGCAATTCAGCTACAAGACCCTCTTCCTCCTCTCTCTCGCCCTCGTCCTGCTCACGGTGGCTTTCACACGCATCGCCTCCCGTCTCAGTCTACTGACGACTCACTTCACCCCGCTCAAGCTACCTTCAGGTCTCGCATCTACCCGAAACATTACCTCCATGACCATGGCTTCCGCAAAGTACCAGAAGCCTCCTCAGGCCCCTCCTCTCTTCACCGCTACCACCGAGTCCCTCGCCAAAGACACCAAACGCCTGCTGGACCAGTCCCGCCGCATTCAAGACCAGATCGTCAAGGACGTCACACCCGAGTCGGCCAACTTCCACAATGTCGTCCTACCAATGGCTCTCGACGACAACAAGATGGCCATCGAGTCACACATCATCGGCTTCTACTCTGCCGTCTCGACCGACTCCAAGCTGAGAGACGCCTCGATCGAGGCCGAGAAAGAAATGGACGAGTTCGGCATTGAGGCTAGCATGCGTGAGGACATCTTCAAGCTGGTTGATGCCGCTCTCAAGAACTCAAAAGACCTGGACCCCGAGAGTCAACGCTTGCTCGAGAAGGATCACAAGGGTTTCGTGCGCATGGGCTTGAATGTGCCTGCTGGTCCCAAGCGTGACCGCTTCAAGGCCATCAAGAAGCGTCTGTCTGAGCTCAGCATCACCTTCCAGAAGAACTTGAATGAGGAGAAGGGCGGTCTGTGGTTCACTGAGCAAGAGTTGGAAGGCGTGCCCAAGGATGTCCTGGATGGCCTTAAGAAGGGGGACGGCGACAATGCTGGCAAGGTCTGGCTCACATTCAAGTACCCCGACCTCTTCCCGACCTTGAAGTACTGCAAGAACCCCGACGTCCGCCGCAGGGTCTTCACGTCCAACGAGAACAAGTGCAACGAGAACGTTCCCCTCTTCAAGGAGGCCATTGTGCTACGCGACGAGGCCGCCCGCATTCTGGGCTACCCTGACCACGCCACTTTCCGCATCGAGGACAAGATGGCCAAGACACCCTCAACCGTTGATGACTTCCTCGGCGACCTTCGCACCCGTCTCTCACCTGGCGGTGTTGAGGAGATCAAGAAACTCAAGACTTTGAAGGAGAAGGATTTCAAGGACCGCGGTGTCACAGAGCAGAACGACGGCAACTACTACCTCTGGGACCACCGTTACTACGACACCTTGATGCTCGAGCACGAATACCAGCTCGAGCAAGAGGCGATTGCCGAGTACTTCCCCCTCGAGACTACTATCCGCGGCATGTTGCAGATCTTCGAAGAGCTGTTTGGTCTCCAATTTGTTGAAGTCACGGGCAAAGACCGCGACTCGCTCAGTCCTACCGGAAAGGGTGGTGACATCATCTGGCACCAAGACGTCCAAGTCTTCAGCGTCTGGGACGACGAGGGTGAAGGCAGCGGCTTCGTGGGCTACCTCTATCTTGACTTGCATCCTCGTGACGGCAAGTACGGCCATGCAGCCAACTTCAACCTCCAGCCTGGCTACATTGACGAGGATGGCAAGAGAAGATACCCTGCCACTGCATTGGTCTGCAACTTCTCGAAGCCTACTCCTAAGAAGCCCTCCCTTCTCAAGCACGACGAGGTCGTTACCCTATTCCATGAACTTGGCCATGGTATCCACGATCTCGTCTCCCGCACCACCTACTCTCGCTTCCACGGAACTTCCACCGCCCGCGACTTCGTCGAGGCCCCATCACAAATGCTCGAGAACTGGTGCTGGACCGCTTCTCAGCTGCGTAGCTTGTCTCATCACTACAGCTACCTCTCAGATAGCTACAAGGCCGCCTTCTCAGAATCAAGCAAGTCGGGCAAGCAGCCTCCGGAGACTATGCCTGACAACCTTGTTGACAGCATCATCCGCACGCGCCATGTCAACGATGCTCTCTTCAACCTTCGTCAACTCCACTTCGGTATTTTTGATATGACTGTCCACGAAGGCAAGTCTCACGATGAGGTCAAAGATCTCGAGGTGGGCAAGCTTTACAACTCTCTTCGCAAGGAGATCAGTTCTCTGGATGGTCCCGAAGCGTTGGGTGAAGGTCTTGACTGGGGTAATGGTCAAGCCACTTTCGGACACTTGATCGGAGGCTACGATGCTGGCTATTACGGCTACCTCTCATCCCAGGTCTATTCGGCTGATATGTTCTACACCGTCTTTAAGAAGGACCCTATGAACGGCAAGGAAGGTAGACGTTACAGACACACTGTTCTTGAACGCGGTGGTGCCCAGGACGAGATGCAAACGCTTGAGGACTTCCTTGGCCGCAAGCCGTCTACAGAAGCCTTCTACAAGGAGTTGGGCTTGAGCTAGAAAGGACATGTGCTCGCTGCGACTTTGTGTATGACTGACATGAAGCGCAATGCTAGATGATAAGATTTGCTGGAAGTATGAATACCAATTTTCGAAGATAGTTTGCGGCAGACTCTGTATACAATCGCATCTCGTCTCAGCTCTGCAAACACCCTTTCTTTTCCGTCTGTCTACAATATTGGAAGTCCGCGGCAGGCCGCATCTGCTTCGAGTGGCTTGCAGACGCACGAGGCTGACTTGGCACAGCCTCCTCTCCGTCGCAGTTGTGCCATCCATCATGAATAGTGCACTGCCTGTCCGTTCTAGAGCACTGCGCCATGTTGGATGCCAATAATCCTGCACTTGTGATTCGTCGGCGATATCTCGTTACAACTGCACCTGCATCCTACCGTCCATGCAAGCCTTGTGAATTGCTTAATTTGGTCTTGGTGAGCAGCGCGTCTGGTCAAAACACACTGGTCTTCCGGATATTGATCGCCCACGCTAACCATCAAATGTATCTCCAGTCTGTGATAGGACGGTGTTTTCTCCCGTGTTTCGATAGCTTGCATGGAGCGATGACCACTTTTCAGCCTTATCGTTATGAAACTCATGATGGCTGTTCAAATGTCATCTACATCTAGAGCCTTGACCCCATACGTTTCACTCCGTGCGCATCAAGTCTAATACGAGATCTTGGAAAGATTGGGCTTTCGTCGAACATCGACACTACAGGGTCTTCAATGTTCTCATTCAGCTACAGCGTCACTCGGGAGTATCCCTACAGATGGTTTACGCCGACCGCAATCGTGGGGAGCATTGTCCTGACGATCTTGTTTTCGGCTATCAACTTCTTCTCCAATGCTTATAACATGGTCACGATCACGACAGATGACCCACACGCGGTCGAAGCCAACCGCTGGTCCGGACGGGTGCCTGGAATCTTTACAAGCAAGATACAACCTAAATGCCAGGATGCCATTATTTCGGTCGGCTCGACTGTGACTACCAATCAGACTGCTCTATCGTATCAGGTCATCGCCGACTCTGCGGAAAGGCAAGCAGCACTGGCTTACCATAACCAGCCGTTTGGAAACACCAGTTGTAGTCTAGTCCAAGTGTCTGTCCAGTTCGACACCGTCAACGGTCGGCATGATCTCGCCAGAAATTGGTCAGGGTGGGGTGTCAGTGTGTCTGCTACGCTTTCATGTAGCTATCTGGGCATGGTTCACTCGGTGATGGTATTGAGTGCTCAATACGATCCCATCACTGCTGCCGATGCCATAAACTATGGCGTCAACCGCTTCATACAAGTCAATACTGCAACACCAATGTTTGTATGGGCAGAAACGCTTCTTATGGGCTTCTGGGCCGAAACTGTGACTGCGATCACACATGAAACCGCCCAACTGGATTCCACAGATTCGACTTTACCGCGATTCAATCTCTCGAGTGGAGTTGTATACTTTTCCGGTGCAGCGATGCCCAGCGACACAGGTGCAGACATCAAGACTTTGTCCTACTTCTCAGGGGGTCAGTACGCTTTTTTCGACAAGGATTCAAGTAGCTACAGCGGCGAATTCAATACTGGGTCAAATCGTTCTCTCGAGACTTTGATCAGCGATGCGGTGTGGCCAAACGTCTGGGCACCAGCCGACCGCCTTGCCAAAGCCATGTCCTCGACGGTCATTGCCGATTTCGGTCAAGCCTCCGACATGGCCATCATCAACGATGCGGTGATACGACTCGACAGATCCATGATCACGACCTCGGACCGACTGCATTACTGGACCGAGAACCTGACGCAGATATGGAATGCAAGTACCGTGAAGCACAAGGACCGGCTTCTCGTCCGTCCGATGAACAGTCAAAACCCAGCCACCGGGCAATACCAACTGCAGATGGCTCAATACAACGGGACCGACACAGATACCTCCAACTTGACGAATTCGATCATCGCCGCGACTTATACTTGTCAAGTCCCTCGTCTCAAATCTGGCTTCAACATCTTCATCTCCATTCTTGTTGCCGATCTAGTCTTGTTGAGGGTCGTGTGGACGCTGTACAATTACGTCGTGTGTTATTTTCTCAAGGATCGCCATCCGGATTCGAACTTGTGTGTCGGCTGTGCGGAACACTATCAAGATGGTGATGCTGAGACGGGAGAACTTGGAATTGTCGACACTGGCGAGGATACTGACTGTCATGGACAAGATATCGAGATGGGTGACATTGGGAGGGACCTTGAGGAGCAGACTGATCAACAGAGTTTGCAGAAGCTATTAACCAGAGAACCTGTAGGAAGCTGAAGGAGGTGGGCTTTTGTCATGCTTGAGTTGAACGGCATAGAATGTCTGCAGAAGCATATCTGGAAGCATTCGGGTTGGCGGTTCTACATTGCGACTCACACGATGCAGTGGTGTGTGGAAATAAATCGACGTTTGATATCTTATGCATTCCATCACTATCAATTCATCATCCTCCCTATCCCAACCATATCCCCATTCATGACACATAAACTCCACAATACCTCAGTAGAACCATCTAAACTCATCATTCGCAGGCCCATCTCCCAATCTCTCCGTAGGCACATCCTTAGCCCTAAGGTGCACTCCCTGCACCCTATCCCTCTTTCTATTATCATAAATCATCCATCCTCCAAGCAGCAAAGTCAACACAATACCAGTGCCGCCAAAGGCAGCGGTTGTAGCGAGCGCAGTCATGTATCTTGGTGCTTCGGTGGGTAGGAAGATGTTGGATGATACCACGCCCATGAGGTTTGCCATGGGTACGGCGATGGAGGTGAGGACCGCGCGCTTGTTTTCGTCGGCGATGTTGTTGCAGTACCATACATCCAGCAGTACTGAGGGTGCGCTGGTGCCCCAAGTCATCATAAAGCAGGCGTAGTATGCTAGAGTCAGGGAATGCTTGACGTCAATAGCCGAGTAGATGACAAATCCGCAAAAGGTGAAGAAGAAACCCAATGCAACGAAGGGGAATCTCCAGCGTGTGTAATCCGAGGAGAAGCCGAGAATGAGCAGCATAGCTGCGCCAGTGATGTTGGGTGCCACCGTGTAGAGGTTGGTTTTGATGGTACCGTAGCCCTATATCGCGATCGTCAGTAACGGGAACACAGATGTTGAGGGACTAAGAAAGAACAAACCAATCTCTGCACGATCTGCGGGAGGAAGAGGTTCACCGACTGCAGCGGTACACCCAGGCAGATCTCAATGATCAAGAATGCCCACGTGGAGGGGTGCTTGAAGATCGTCATGGCCCTGCCCAATTTGAATTCTTCGTTGACCACAGATGAACTATCCACCTGAACGCGGTGGACGGCAATTTCCCTTTCCTCGGGGGTCAAGAAATGGGCTGTGGCTGCGTTCAAAGGCAGATACCAGAAAGCGAAGAAGGAAACAATGATAGTGGCAGATCCCTCGATGACAAACAGGTAGCGCCATGGTCTCAGAGCACCACCTTCGATTTGGAAGACACCGAAAGAAAGAAGACCGGAGAATGCACTGGCGATTGACTGTGCGGCGTAGAAGATTGCAAGTCTGCGGGCGAGCTCGCCCCTGCGGTAGAACCTTTGCATATCGTTAGCAACCTCAAATAAATCCCAGTATGGAAGTAAGAAACTTACATCGTCTGGTAGTAGATGACAAGCGGGAAAAATGCTGACTCGCACATTCCGAGGAACCAACGAATAGCCATCAACCCGCCAAAGTTTTGAACCACAACGACCATCAACGTGCAGGTTCCAAAACCAAACATCATGCAAGGCAACACTCTACTAGGCCCGTACTTCTTTCCCAACGCCGCAAGGAAAGGTGCAGTAAGCACATACGGCACGTAAAAGATCGACAAGATGGTATTGTATTGCAGTCCCTTGAGGTGGAGGTCCTTGGCCAATCCAGCAGTTTTGGCATTGCCCATGTTGGATTTGTCGAGCGAGTTGAAGAGGTACATGATGGCCAACAGAGGCAAGAGGTGCAAGTCGAGTTTCCAGACTACTGCTCTTTCCTTTTTTGCGTCGATGGTGGTGACGATGCCGGTTTGGGTGATGGAGATGTTGTCTTTGTTGATGGAGTCCAGTGAGGGTTTCCTCTCCGGGTCGGTGTAGTGTGTAGCCTCCATTTTTGGCGGTCTAGATTGAAATGATAGTGCGGAACAGAAATGAATGTCAAGATGTTTTTGCTGCAGAGCACATGCTACTTATAAAGTCCATCGCAATGCGACACTGTTATCTTTGACTTCCCTTTTCTTCCCGACATCTCGTACATGTTGATCCCAGCGAGTTCGTACAACTGCAACATCTCAGTGATAAGGAAACAAAAAAGCAGCAAATGATTGGACTTGTCGCGTTACGATTGCATCCGACGTCGGCTGGGAGTTCCATTGGGGGAAGAGCCGCTGGCCAAGCCCTGGATAGGGAATAAGATATAAATCACAGTCATAACCACACCTGATAGCGTGCCTCGAACTTCGCTGACAGGTCTGTCATCTTCGCATGTAGACGCTGAATACGAGCTGCGAAGACCCCGGAAATGCTTGGTTGGGGTAAGCATGAGCATTATCTATCGAGTAAAAAATGCTTTTAGAGTTGGCCGTCGGCGCGGGAAACCTGGGACTTGGCTGGGTCATTTTAGCCGACGGGGGTGAGTCCCGAGGGTACTTCTCGTCGACGTCCTTTGCTGTCTGCTTTGCTGCAATAGCATTGAACGACTGGGAATCGATTTCATGAGTATGAACAGCCGTGCTATGTCACTGATTGATTCTGCTTGTGATAGTGTAGGAGGATGATGAGACTTCGCAGGATCTGCTCAGGCGCAGAGTCAATTGAACAACGGCTAGATTCAAGCTGCGACCGCACGCAATCTGTCTCTATCAACTCCTATACCGTCTGTTCAGAAGCCGGCCATCGTGTCACAACTTTGTCCGGAAGTCGTCAAGACATCGAGACTGCGCTGCAATGGCCGAATGGGTAACCACCTCCGCCTTCGCCGCACGCGTCGATGCTCTCATGCGCGACTTCCATGTCCCCGGTCTTTCGATAGCAGTCTTGAATGGAGATATCGTAAACATACACTGCTTCGGTCAAGCTTCAATCGAGGACAACATACCGATCGATGCAGAGACCATCTTCGATATCGCATCATGCTCCAAAGCCCTGACCGCAGTGGCTATGGGTATCTTGGTAGACAGTCATCCCAAACTGAGTAAACTGGGTTGGAAAACAACAGTCGTGGAGTTGATCGGAAATGACTTTGTCATGCATCGGATTGAGGATGCCGACGTAATTACTGTCGAAAATTTGCTTAGCCATACCAGTGGCTTTTCTGGGTAAGAGCATTCTGATCATCTTTGTAGAGCGTGCCTTTGGAAGAATTCCAGGCAGGCACAGCGTTTTAGGGTAAAGCCCAAGACCAAGTGGCTGACACTCGGCACAGACACGATATGAGCGTCCTTGGTATCAATGCTGCACATCCAGACAATGTTCAGAGCATAACACGCAACTTGCGCCATCTACCCAGCACTGCTCGTCCAGGCGAAAAGTACCAATACAGTAATATCATGTATGCAGTCGCAACACACATCATCGAGACTCTATCCGGACGAACCTTCTCATCCTTTCTGCATGAGAATATCTTCAAGCCGCTGGATATGCACACTACATTCCTACAGCCTAGTGAGGTTTACGCTGCCAATCTCGACCCTCGCTTTGCAAAGCCGTATTACTTCGAGAACGGACATTATCACCAAGCCGCACATCAAGAGGTGCCAGAGTTTCAAGGTGCAGGTTCCATTCAGACAACACCAAGTGACTATCTAAAATTCATCGCCGCCATGCTACACCCCAATAAACCTCCCATCACAAAAACTATCTGCGACGGCGTTACAAAACCACGGATCATGCGCAACTCGACGCACACTCTCGATGAGTTCAGTCCTACTTCATCAGCAGTAGCCTACGCACTAGGTTGGGACATCAAATACCGCTGCACTCAACAAATCATCTCCCACGACGGGGTCATCACTGGCTTTGGGTCTAGCATGTTCTTCCTACCTGGCCGTTCTTTCGGCGCAGTATTCGTGGGTAATTCCTCTGCTGCATTTGTAGTCTCGCAGATACTGCAGAATGAGATGATAGATGAGTTTCTCGAGGTACCACAAGAGCAAAGATATGATATCTCGCGTGGGCGATTGAAGAGGCAAGTCGCTCAGGAAGCAAGGAAAGCAAAAAAATTGAAGGGGAATCAAGAGAGGAGAAAACAAGCGCGAGGCACGCTCGAAGTGCCAGAAGAGAAGTATTGTGGTACATTTTATAACGCAGCATATCGTGGTATCACCATTGGATTGCTGAAAGGTGAGTTGTACATTGATGCAGCGGATCGTTCTGAGCCGTTTAGCATGGTACTTGAGCATGTGAAGGACAATAGAGAGTTTCGAGGATATATTACTGCGGACGACGGGGGTGGAGAGGATGGAATTGCCGTGGAGTTTCGATTGGATGGTGAGGATAATGTTGTAGCTGTGGGGTTCAACTGGGAAGCTGAGCTGGGGAACAAGTATTTCTTTTGGCATGATAGAATCGCTTCGTAGACAAATCGGTATATACATAAATGGCCTAATAATGAACAAGGCAAACCAGACCAGATTCTCTGGAATCGAGAACTGTATGCGCTCTTTCGAACAGAAAGATCAGTCTACTCCTGCACTTTATCAACATGCTCCGAAGCCATTTTGAAATCCGCAGCATAACTCTCCTTCTCCACATGCGCCGCAGTCACAAAGGAATCAACACTAGTCTCCTTGAACTTGCGAGCGGACACCTTAGCATCAAACAGCATATCCATCTCAGCATACGTCCTGCCCTTTGGCTCAGGAACTCTGAAGTAAGTCCAAATCGCACACAGCATACCCGTGCCTGCCCAAAAGAAGCCGGCCTTAGCACCCCAGTTCCAAGCATCGGGGTTGAGCATATGAGGAGTGAGGACATTGGCAATCACACCAGTGATGTTGTAGAGATTGCGAGCGAGGACGACGGTCTTGTTGCGAAGACGCGTGGAGGAGATTTCGGCGACGAGGGAGTAGCAGACTGGTCCTACGGTCATGTCGTAGACGAAGGTGTAGATGAGAATCATGGCTCCAATGCCCCATTGAGTGTTCTCCGCAGATGCAGGTGCGATGCCCAGGAAACCGACGACGAGCAAGATCAACGCCATGGCGATTTGGCCATAGAGATAGAGAGTGCGACGTCCGAACTTCATCATCAAGAACCAAGAGAG
>Ga0058698_10001401_pt1 | contig 10898 bp, 14 predicted proteins | sample AgamicAsSfe_FD_67288 | JGI IMG/M metagenome (GOLD analysis project Ga0058698, IMG submission 67288) | Agave microbial communities from Guanajuato, Mexico - As.Sf.e | ecosystem: Host-associated > Plants > Phyllosphere > Phylloplane/Leaf | place: Guanajuato, Mexico | collected 2012-05-30
GAATAGTGGCTCTTCTTAAGACAGACCTTCAACATCGTAGTTATGTCGTCGAATTGCACAGTCCAGATATCATGACCCATTCCTTTTCGCTCCACTGTTGAGAAGAAATTAGCACGGTCCATCTATTTCGGAAAGATGAGAGCAACGAACTAGTATGAAGGAGGATGGTCGAGGGAATTAGTAGGACCAGGGATACGAGAATCGTCCAGTCATCCCACCAGACGTAGCTATCTGGCACGAGCCATCGTGACAGGAAGCGAAGTATAACACACGCTCCTGCGATTATGACTAGAGCTATGCTAACTCGCGAGGTCAAAAGGCCAGTATTACGGACCGGTGCCTGACAGGCCGCTTTTTGCCATCTTTGGGTGACTGGGTTGGGAGTCAGTATGACTGGCGGGTTTATGAATCCAGGATTTGTGGTTGGAGCTTACGCAAAGCCTCTCTAATTGTGCAGGTCGATACAATACACGTCTCGCTAGTTGTGAGATATCTCTTATCGCTGCACAGACAATCAAGGTCGTCAAGAGCGCATTGCGAAGTCGGGAGTGACTTAGCTACGCATGCTTGCTAACAACGCTGTCAGTTACGCTCATGACCTTGATCCAATGGAAACACATACGGCGCACGGAGGTAGTTTTGCTACCTCCGCCAGAAGTTGGTTCAGAGCGGTACTCGAATCGGTCGTCTGTGCGGAGACGAACAATGCCGAGAAGAACAGACTGGCTATTGTCAAGAAACGCATAATGAAGCGGTATAATCGAAGCCCTGCGGCTTCCGTTGAATGCAAGAGATCCCCTCTGGGGGAGCTGAATAGATGGACATACTTAGGGCTTGTATATAAGCGCTCAGACGACGGTACGGGCAGTAGGCTATCGTTCTAGTCTGGTCTGGCATCAAATCTATGCTGCAAGCAGAAAGGCGCAGCGTTGTTAGCTTCGACGTCCGACTCTTTAGACGATTCTGAACACGCAATGCGGGCTTAAGGTTACTACTCTCAGACGACGGGCTCGTAGCTATCGCTCCACCGAGATCTTGGGTGCCCCTGGTTGCGAATGGAAATAGGGAGCGAGAAGAGGTCTGTGGTGTCCAGTTTTCACCAGGTAGCTGGAAGGATTCTGGGACGGACCATCCGCCAGCTGAGCAGAGACCAGGGTATGGTAGCGAAAGAGGCTCATGGACCATGGTGAGCTTGGAAGCCGACTTGACGTCCTCGTGTCTGATTGGGGATTAAACACTTTCGGGAAAGAGATAGACCCTTGGGTCTTCACAACTTATTCGTGGCTATGACTTTAGGTTCGGTGCGTGGATGAGCGATGTTTCGCAAGTTAGCTGCCTGTTCCCTGCATGCCATGCAGACTGCGGTTCATCTGCTGCTACACCTTTCCCGGTGAGCCGATGTCAGGCCATTAGCCGTGTTGCTGTTCAGGTTGAAAAGCGCTCAACATCCATCGCGACCCAGTTCTAGCTCAAAGACGCGGTTGAATCACGCGATTCATTGGATTCAGCTTTCAGTGTCCTCGGCTCCGAATCTCGTCTCTGATAGTAGCAATTATGCGAGGCGTGGACTGCAGTAGCTCGTGAATACCGATTGCCGCCACAACATGGCTATGTCTATGCCCAGCATCGACGATCTTTTCCAAGCCACAGGCGCGGCAATGATTTCGGTGGGCTTGTCATCTGGGCTTGACAGTGCAGTAGTGACCTGTAGTCGGGCGTTGCGTTGGGAGATGTGATGACGAGAGTCGTGTCCCCTTGGTCCTTGCTCTTCACTCTCGCATACCCAGATTAATCAGCTCCGTGGGGATGTGGAAGCGCTTAGGTCATGAATCGCTACCTCCTAGCCATCAACGTTTCCAGATCGAGCTTGCCAGTAGCGATGAATGCCAAGCACTGGTGGACATGATATAGTCTCGATCTATCTTCCATACTAGCTGACCTCGCTCGTTTCGCTGTCAGGGACATCATCTACTCACTATTTAAAACGTAGTCACCTACCCGCTGCGTCACTATTCCGGATTGTCATATTCTCCACAACAGTTCGGTTTTCCGTGAAGATCTGGGGACATCAACATTCGCGGCTACAAATTCAAAGCCATTAATTACCATGCCTGATCATTACAAGCCACCCCTGCTGATGGTAATATTCCGAGTGGATGGACATGTTCGCTGGTGGCGCTTAGCGACAGGGAGCTGAAACTTGAGCCCAGCACGAATATTTACTACCTGAGCACCTCCTTTGTAGGATATCCGGTAACCGAGTCAGTGCCAGATCGGAGAGAACGTCCGGGTAGCCCTCAGTTTCACCGAGCCGTGATTGCTCTACGAACTTTAATTATATAGCATGTGAAGCTCTAGAGCGAACATGGTTGTTGGACCCTGTGTCTTCTGATATGTACTCGTTACGAGGCAGACAACACTTCATTTTCTCTCAGCAAAAAAGCGAGTCTATCTTAGGTTACAAATATTGATTCGAAGAAATACTACCAATAATGGTCTGGTCCATCATTTATCGCAGCTTAAGAAGTTGTGTGAAGTACGATCTGCTTTGTACAGTATGCACAGAGTCTGGTCGCAAGTGCCTGCTCACACGTGGGTGCGTATCACCCTAGTCGTCCCAGATGTTCTCCATCACGTCACCACCCTAGTCACTCTCTTCGACAAAGCCATGTCTGCTCTCGTCCAGATTCGCGTGTCCGTTTTCGTGAAGAGTATCATCCGAGACGCGAATTCGACTCTCTTCGACGAAATTCATCCAGTTCACATTTTCTGGCGGTCCCAACGGCTCATGATCTGCAACTTCGCGCATCATGAACACCTGTTTGATCCAAATGGTGAAAACGTAGTCAGCGTCCGGTTTGCGGAATCGATACCCCCATCCGATGAGACGATTTTGAGGATCTTCAGGATCGGGTAGAGGGCCGATTTGGTTGCCGTTGAAGAATTCCATTCCCTCTGCATCGACTGCGGCTACTGGTCCAGAATGAATGAGCAAGCGTAAGCGTCTGAGAGCTGCAACAGCATGCGCCGGTCTCTCGTAGACGCCAACAACGCCGAGCCGTCTGCTGTCATCGTTGCGCTTCTCATATGACAGTGTGTAGCAGAGCGATGACGAAAGGTGTGGTGACAAGCTTAGAACTGAGTTCATTCCAACTTTCTGAGGCAGAGATAAGGTTAGGTTGACAAGAATCGCGACCGTTCAACTGGACCGCGTTGAACGTTATGAAGCTGGAACTGAATGACTGGAATCTTCTCAATCGAGATATGCTTTGTTTGCGTCGCAGAGCATCTCTGAGGTGGAGATCCCTTCTCGCTGAGTGCACACCAATCTAACAAGCGAACAATCTGGCGCGATGTCACGATTGTCGCCGCCATCCGGTCAGTTTTTGTAATGAACCCCCAAAAGGCGCTTCCAGTAGACACCGGCTGCGAACTCGACTCGGTTTTAGCAGTTTCCCTAGGCTTTGGCAATGAGGGTTTCTTGCGTTTGACACAGGGTTTACCAGCTTTAGAACTCGCGCTAAGCGACGACGACGGGAATGGCTTGGGCTCAATATATTGTTGCTCAGCTCCAGCACTCGCCTCAGGCGTTAACAATGGGAGTGTCATGAGCTCGACATGCTTTCTCAGAGACGGCTGGTGTTTTCTCTTCTAATTTGCTGTCTTCAAGCCCCGGGTGCAACTCTTCTAGTGTGCTGCCATGAGATTCCGACCGCAAGTCTGATTGCCGCTTAGTATCATCGGCGGGAAGAGACACGGTACGCCTGGGGACTATCTCCTCCCAGCGGATGGCGTACATCAACAAAGCCATCATTGCGTAAGCAGCATCATTGCCCGCGTTATGGCAACCTATGACAGACTCGAAGTGTCGGTATTGAGGATGCACACCAAGCCGATTGACAAGCCGACCGAGTTCACGCCACCTGATCTCGGCCCCGTGTTTGTTGGCAGCGACCGTAAGCATAAAGGTATCGAAAACCGTAGTTGGTTTCGTGAGGAACACGTCCGTGCCGAGGAAGTCCAGTTCTAGACCTGGTGACCGGTATAGCGATTGTAGATCCCTGACTACAGAATGCCCGACTAGCACTACCTTCCGTGGACCGTGACCGTTTTGCCCACTAGGGTTGGAACGTGGGTACTCTGCTCGCTGAAGGATTTTTCTGATGTGTTTCCTGATCGCGGAAACATTTCCGTACCTGTCGTCGCTGAAAAGACAAGTACGCATCCGCTGCCAGGGCCGCCACGTGACATCTACCACATAGTGGTAAGTTTTCGCCCTGGCAAACCAGTCGCGGCCATATTGACCGGGGAGAACGTCGACTATATCCCGCGTATCTAGAATCGTGATGCCAATTTCGACGATACGCTCCCGACGCCCTCGACGCTCCCATTCCACATCGATAGATACAATGAGAGCGTCTTGAGGAAGAGTTGCGGCGGTAGGAGCGTCCTGGGGTGTATGGAGTGGCGCAAGTCCGAGTAGCTCACGCAACTGTGTGATTGATCCATAGTCCAGGGGATTGGGGTCTGGAGAGACGGAGGTGGATTCAACCGCCTTCTTCTTCTTTGGAGGACACAAAGCTCGTCGTTCACGTCCACGGGTTACACCTTCAGCCTCTACCACTTGCGTTGTCACTGGTAGAATATTGACTGCTGGTCGTGGCAAGTTCGGAAGCGAAGCTGTGGTCTTATCGTAAGGCAATGTAGTTATGGCATTTCCTCGCACTACTTACGATTACCCCTTCTCTCGTCACGTTTCCCTGGAGAACGAATCTCCTTGGTCCTGGAAACCAAGATAGGCTTTCGTGCTGCAGCTTCGGCCTCACCCAATGGTAGCTCACGTATGGATTTCGGTACGCCTTTCAACGCAAGTCGCTTTGCAGCCAACTTGGCCTTGCTAAGCACTCCCATTTCAGACGCGTAGAGTTCCAGCTCGCCATCATCGCATGTCGATGTTGGAAGAGTGCCATCAATTGCGTGGCCGTGGAAGATGGAAGCTGGCTCACCCGCGGCCTTTGTCTCGTCTTGTCGCACCACCGCACGCACCAAGTCCGTCCGTTCAAAAGCCAATCTGCGCCGATCGGCCAAACATATCGTCATTGCGACAGGAGCATTGACATGGTCTCCATGCGCATACTCTTGCGTCCATTGATACCGTGATGTGTCCTACACGCACACAAACCAGGGAAACTCACTATGCAGCCGTGGGCACTGGTCAGTCCTGCATCCCGTGGCATCGGCCTTGAGCTTGCGCGTCGGCTCCTACAGACAACAAAGGTGCCTATCGTCGCAACCGCGAGGAAGGACTTGGACCAGACGCGAGAGAACATTCTTCAAGGTCTGGATGGCGTTAGTGAGGATAGGCTACATGTCCTCAAGATTGACGTATTAGGTAGGTGCCTTGCCTTGTTCATGTTTTGGGCCACACCACATTACATCGCAATCACTTGAAAAACCACATCTCACACCTGATAGATGAACAAACCATCGCCGACGCTGCATCAAAACTATCCTCCACTTTTCCTCAGAAGGAATCCTACCTCCGTCTCGCCCTAGCCATCCCTGGCATCCTGTATCCAGAGAAGGCACCCAGTCAAATAGACTACAACAATGCCCTGCGCACATTCCAGACGAACACTCTCGGACCTATGATGCTAATCAAGCATCTCTCGCCGTTCTTGCCGCGCAAAGCGACAACACTGGAAGAATTGGAGAACCTGCCTCCACGAGCCGTCTGGGCCAACATGAGCGCACGAGTAGGAAGTATCACGGACAACGGGCTGGGAGGATGGTACTCGTATCGAGCCTCAAAGGCTGCGGTGAATCAGGTCACCAAGACATTTGACAATCACTTGAAGACGAGTGCGGGTGAGAAGGCTATGGCTATCAGCCTGCACCCGGGTACGGTCAAGACGGAGTTCAGCAAGGAGTTTTGGGGCAATGTGAAAGAGGAGAAGCTGTTCAGTCCGGAGTTCTCGGCGGAGAAGCTGATGGAAGTGATTTGTGGGCGAAGTCTGGAAGACCGAGGGAAGTTCTGGGATTGGAAGGGAGAGGAAGTGCCGCCTTGAGTTGGAGAGGATGATTCAAAGGAACATTACAATGATGACGGGAATAGAAGCTTGTGCTTGCATTATGCTATCTCGTGCTCAATCATGTCTCATGGCCGTCACATACATCGTCCTGTGTACCGACCTCTTGATATCTTCATTGCTTCGTGACACAGCTTTACTTCTTGTTCAGCTCGTCGGAGCGCTTCTTGAGCTCCTCCTTGCTGGCAGGCTCGCCAAGGTTGTCGGCGATGACAGGGCCAGGGTTGGCCTTGTGGTGCTCGAGGGTGGCGGCACCGCCGCTGGTGGCCTTGGTATCAACGTCGTGGTTGGGGTGCGAAGATGCGTTCGAGTCGCTGGACTCCTTTGCGACCTGGTCGGTGATGCCTATAGTAGTGTCAATTATGCATTCATTATCTGCAGAGCTGTTGATTGTGAGCTTACTGCCAGTGGCCTCTTCTTCCTTAGGGTGGACAGGCATGTTGATGGATTTGATTGGTTTTTTTGGACGTTGATAAAGTGTTGTTTGGTTGAGTTAGGATGATGAGCGTCAAGTGTTGTTTTGATGTTGTGAGAACCCCAAGAGCATCACATCATGCCCTCATGCTCTCATCAAGGCAGCACAGCCCACTACTCCATAAACCCCACTATGGGGTCATGAACGATCGGTGACGACATACAGGTTGACGACGACCCTTCTTTACCCGCTGCCAGGCACGTGAGCAGATAGCAGACAGCTCATGACCAGCTGCAGTAACGTCGCATATAGCTCCCATGCAAATAACAGAGAGCCCGAGCTGGTCACGGGACTCTTGACCGCAGGAGATAAGGAAGTCAACCAAACTGCGCTACTTTGATCAAAAACACCTTGATGACAAGCAACACCTTGATGGCAGGTCCGAGAAGAGAGCAAGGAAAAGACACATATAAGATGGGAGAAACCTCAGATTTCATTTCACGACTGCGCTCTCTCACAAGATACCAACAATCCCAGCTTCGATCCCTCCCATTTTCTGTTCCGTCATTCCGTCGTTGTCTTGCCTGCAAGGTTCCATTGTCCATCCCGGTGTCGAAGCGAATGATGGCAGGCGAAGATCATGTTGTCGTGGCTGTCATACTGCTGACTTGTGGTGGTCAGCATCCAAAATGGACTTCCAACAGAGAAGGTATCTCATGGAGAGGGTGCAAGACTTACTCTAGCAGTTGCAGTTGCCGGTTGTGCAAGCACAGTTGGAGTTAGAGCACTGACCGCAGCCACCCATGTTGATTGAGTTGAAGGAGTTGGTGGTTGGAAAAGGTTGGTATTGGTGTGAAGTGGTTGTTGTTGATGATGATTGAGCTTGTTTGATTGCGTGATGGTGAAGAAAGAAAAGGCACTTTCAGCGTGCTCGCTTGCCGCTTCTTATACCCTTCTTCGGCGCCTCTCGAATCTGCCTCTCTTGATAACCGCGCGGAGTTCCACGCTGCGGCAAAGCAGTAAACAGCAAAGGTGGAGAGCTGTCGTTCACAAGACCACAAGATCAAGGTCCACACAAGTCCGCCCACACTACGCAGCGCGCCTAGAGGTCATCCCACGCTTCCTGCGATACATGTCGTGGTCGATATAGCCGGGCTGGCGAATTGCATAGACGGACGTTCTACGAAGCTGCACGTGCTGTGTCGCAGCCTCTGCGGCTAGAGAACGCCGTGCGTATCGGTCCGTTGTGAAGGCGCGGCGAAACATGGGAATGGTGAGGTGGAGACGCACGTGAGTGGTAGGAGCTCTTCTGCAGGAGCTGGGTGCGAGCTCTGCTATACGACAGCCTGTTAAGGGTGGATGCCAGTAGTTTTGGGTATGCCCGAGACGGTGGGTCTGAAGACCATTATTTGCTCCTGATCTTAACCACTTTAGTGGAGCGCTAGTAAGCGACTGTCAGAACGATTGCATTAGCCAACGATCGTGGCTGTTCCTTCGTGAGTCGAGCGTGGGATTGTGTAGAAATCAAGGCGGCTGGCATCAGCTGGCTGGTGAATGCATGATACCGTTCGCCTTATTATATTAACCATGCTATATCACGTAACTATCATGTATGGTACTTACAGAAGCTTGCTCACAACTGCCGGAGTAAGCTCCCTCGGTTTGGCACCAAATAGCGGCAACCACAGGAGTGGGGTGACAGAGTTCGGCGAATCGATACACTGAGGCCTTCATGCATGCGTGTTGCGTTGTCAGATAGGCATCTGCAGCGTGCATGAGCTTCACGACAAGTCGCTCACTAGAAGCGCCGAAGTCGCCTCGCCGACCAGTCACATGCCCACGAGCCTCTTCACGCCGGCGAATGTCCTCGGCCAGCTCTCGCCGTACCCAAGCTCAATCACTCCCTTGCCCATCTGGAAAGCTCCTTCACGCATGGGGTAATCCAGTTTCCCCGGGATAGCGGTCTTGATCAGACCGGGCCATCGATCTTCACAGACACTTTTCGCGTTGCAAAGCCCTCTGAGCCCCTCGTAGCCAGCGAAACGACCATAACCAGATCCACGCACGCCGCCAAACGGCAGTTGCACTGCATAAAACACTGCGAAATCGTTGATAGCCACCATACCCGTCTGCGAGTTCTTCGCGACCCACTGAAGTTGAGCGCGAGCTGCAACGCTGCCTGTTGGGCCGAACACGCTGCAGCCTAGACCGTATATCGTGCCGTTTGCTATGGTGACCGCATGTTGCGGGCTTTCTGCGCGCATCAGCACGGCCACAGGTGCGAACAGTTCTTCCTGTGCTATGTCCATATCAGGCGTAACGTCTACGAGAAGTGTCGGCTCGAAGTAATGACCTGCTGGGTACTTCGGGTGTTTGTGCCGGTGTCCGCCAGCAAGCAGCCTCGCGCCCTGAGCAACAGCTGCGCTGATGAGGCTCTCGAGCTTGTCGAAAGATGCAGCTGAGACCATAGCGCCGACATCAACGTCACCGCCAGCTTTGGCATCGAGATCGTTGCCGAGACGAAGTGACTTGATGCGAGGCTCGAGCATGTTGATGAGGCGTTCGTAAGCTTGAGGCATCGCCACAACACGTTCGATGCCAATACAGTTTTGACCGGCAGATTGAAAGACACCACGCATGATGATACTGGCGACGCGGTTCATCTCTCCTTGAGAAGTGACTTTGCCCGAAGGGTCGTCCAATATCATCGCAGCATCCTTCCCGCCTAGCTCGACACATAGAGGCATGAGGACTTTGGCGGCACTTTTGGCCACGAAGTGGGCAACAGGCTTACTTCCGATGAATGTCATGTGACTGATACCAGGGTGAGATGTCAGGTGATCTGCAGTCTGCGGCCAACAGGTGATGGCATGTACCAGATCGGGATCGTGACCACAGGCAATCAGTGCTGAGCGTGCGATGTTGGCGTAGTAAACGGAAGACCAGGCAGTGTTCTCGCTGTTCTTGACGACGATCGCATTTCCAGTGAACAAGGCACTGATAATTGGACCGAGCAGGTTGTGGAGTGGGTAACTATGTTGTATTAGCTTCCTGTGCTTCTCGAGAATAAGGCAAGCATAGACTCACTTCCAGCTGATGCAAGCGGACACAACACCAAGCGGCTCATAGCGGACCTCATTCTTCTTGTAGAACATCAGGAAATTTGTTGGTCTTCTCTCAGCCTTGAGGGCCTTCTCGCCATGCTGGATAGTCCACTTGAGCTTCTCTGCAGTGACCAAGATTTCGCCAAAGATAGCATCGACTCGAGTCTTGCCACTGTCAAGGCACGCTGCTCGAACAATTGTGTCTTGGTTATTGAAAAGGAACCTGTCATGTCAGTTAAATGCATGTATATTCCACTTATGTAAGACACATACTTCAATAGGCTTTGCAGGACCTGTCTCCGTTCAGCGAACGAGGTCTTTGCCCAGGTCTGTTGAGCTTTCGCAGCCTTCGCGATAATACGATCAATGCCGTCAGGAGTGACTGGATTCACGAGGCCAAGTGATTGGCCAGTAGCTGGACTGTAGCATTGCACGGCTGTGCTTCCGGAAATCTAAGCTATAGGTATCAGCGAATGCCTTCCATCGATTTCCCAAACATGACATGTCGTACCTTGATCGAAGGCTCATCGAGTTGTTTGCCTTCCCATCCAGGTCTGCATGCCTCAGGCACAGGCACACTGAATTCAATGGCATCTTCAGCATCACTGCGTAGGAGTATCTTGAACACCAATAGCGTGAGCACAGAGAAACAAGACCACCATATCAGTTCCTGCCTGCTCGCCGGAAGCGCAGCAGCAAGATATGAGAGGTCCATCGTTCCAATGAGGCGATACCCAAAGTCTAAGACATTCTTGCTGTACTTTGTGGATTCGAGGGGTTTCCGACTACGGTGGACCATAGCGGGCTCTTTTCGCGAACAGAAGTGAAGGGTCAACCCACTTCCGGCTTAGCTCCAACGCGTTCTCGCGCGTTGAAACGCTCCAACTTCGCGATCATCCCACTCCATCAGTGCAAGACAACGCATACACCGCGGTTGCCCACGATGTCGGGTAGTGTGACTCCAGCAAGACGGCGACGGAGTACCGATGATGAAGAGGAGGAGGAAGACGACATCTCCGTCGACGGCGAGGCGACTCCTCAGAGCCGCACCAACAAACGCGCCCGGATAAGCAACGGTGGACCTGTTCTACCACAAAGCTACCTTCGCAGCCCAAATGGCAGAGCCTCAGGGTCAGACGACATGGCGATTGAACCTCACCAGCCCGGCTCACTCGTGCGAGTCACCATGACCAACTTCGTCACCTACGAGAAAGCCGAATTTGTCCTTGGGCCGAACCTGAACATGATTATCGGACCAAACGGAATCGGCAAGAGTACGCTTGTCTGTGC
>Ga0058698_10001402_pt1 | contig 10898 bp, 8 predicted proteins | sample AgamicAsSfe_FD_67288 | JGI IMG/M metagenome (GOLD analysis project Ga0058698, IMG submission 67288) | Agave microbial communities from Guanajuato, Mexico - As.Sf.e | ecosystem: Host-associated > Plants > Phyllosphere > Phylloplane/Leaf | place: Guanajuato, Mexico | collected 2012-05-30
TACATACATACATACATACATACATACATACATACATACATACATACATACATACATAGACAAAACAGAGTAAAAAACAGGAAGCAAGATCGTGAAACAAAGCAACAAACATCCTTGTCTGATTCTCCATGAAGCGGCCTTTTCGAGAACAAACTCATTGCAAAATAGCCAAAGGAATGCTTTTCAACGCTCATGTCTCTCAATACTAGAGCCGCCATCTATGCCCTCACTCGCTCTCCGAAGCAGAGCTTTCTTCTTCCGTAGATGAGATCTCGAAAGAATCCCGTGGGTCTTGTTCGCTTGAAGTGTACCCAATCTCCTGATCGACAGCAACACCATAGGTCTCTTCTTCGCTCAGGTCGTTCGCGCTTCGCTTTTTTGGGACGAGAGCCATGGTACAGCCACCTCGAGAGTTGCGACGACATTTGGTTCTCTTTCTGTCGACTTCGCTTGTGTTGACAGAATCCTTTCTTGTAGCACCGCTTGAAGTACTCGGCTTTCCCAATGCCTCTGGGCCTTGACTCCCACCTTGCTTGTCATGTCGCTTCATCTTACTCTCCTATTTCTTGTCCAGCTCACTGTCGACTCTCTCTACCGCAAGCCGCAAAGCTTCTTCTGCTTCGTATCCGTTGGCAACAAGACTAAAGTATACATTGGCACACATTTGATTGTGGGTGACCAGTTCTCTCTTCGTGGCGGTAGATTTGCTCAGCTTGTACGGCTTACGAGGCTTGAATTTTGATAAACCAGGTGCTTCTTGTCGGACAATGACCCCCGATGGGAGATAGAAATCCATCTCTTTATGCTTGCCACGACCTTTCTGACTGGATCCGCACCCTGGGCAAGTCTTCCTGTCACCCGCTAGGTAATAACGTCCAAGACCGTGGTTGACATCACATCGCCAGGCATGTTCCTCGTTTGACTTTCGCTTTTCCCAGTAGTAACCATCGGGAATATCTTGCCCATGCTCCATCGTGGTCGAACTGCTTGGATGGGGGCCAAGATCGGGCTCTGATTCTGGGGTCGGTTCGGGTGTGGGTGCTTTTGGAAGCGGCTTCGGTTTGATGTATTCGACTACTGCGTCAATACCCGTTTTTTGAGCTTCTTCTTCCGACGCACCACAATTAATAGCTTTCCAGTAAGCGTCTTTCGCAACAGCATCATGGGAAGAGAAGCCGCATTTACGAGGTTGGCTTAATTGTTTGGAAGGTTTCCAGCGCATACCTTGCGCGGGTTGGAAGTAAAAGGTCCTCGGAGGCATGTAAAAGTCCATCAAGACAACACGGACGTTATCGCTAAGAGCGGTGTTGCAGCCCCTACAAGATTTGCGGTCTCCAGCGTTGTAGTAGTGACCCATTGCGTGCTTGAAGGCACAACGCCAGACGAATTTCTCGTCTCTCGAGATTGGCTTGAAATAAGCGTTGGGAGGAAGATGCTGATGAGACTCCAGAGTTCTTGATTTCTGAAGACTAGGATATGGCGACTGGCCAGTAGATGAGGTCTCATCGTTCGAGTGAAGTGTAGATTCTCTGCAAGGCTTGGAGGCAGTCTTCCAATTCTCTGCAGAGGACATGGCTGGAACCTGCTCGACTGCAGCTATATTCCTTCTCCTCCTCTTCTTTAATCGTGCCAGAGGCGCCGTTCTCGGTAGCTCAGTCGAGGTTAGTTGGTCTGGGATGGGTTCTGATAGAGCCGCTGTTGAGCCTGTAAGACGAGTACGCGACACATGCGTCTTGGGGGCGGCTCCCTCAGTGAATTCTGAACCACCTTTGTTCCGGGACTGATTGGAGCGTCTGACATACTTCTGGTGTTGTTTACTTGTTGTGATAGGCTCGATTTTCTTCGGGTAGTCATGTGCGATAGGGTGGATGCCCATAGAGATAGCCGCAGTAACGGCTTGCTTGAAGCTTCGAACTGCACAATCGATAGTCTGTGGTGGGTTGCCCCATTTCCGCGTCAGCCTCCGCTTGTGGTCGTTGACCAGTCTCATTCGCCATGGGTTTACCTTCTCTGTGTACTCAATACTTTGCATGGCATTATCGCTGTTCGAAGTCTCCACATCACAATGGCCGAAGGAAATCTCGGGGTGGGTGGGAGATGAGTACGATAGCCTGTCATGCGCATATGCTGGAGAGATAGAAGCTCCATACTCTTGGCGAGCACCATCTAAGTCTGCTTGGTGGATAATACTGACTGGAGTATCTGCGATGGGCTGAGATACGTGGGAACCAGAGGCTGAATCTAACGGCGCAAATGGGAGCCAACTACCACAAGGCGGGTTGGCTCGATCTTCCCTGACCGCTGCTCCAGGTATACTCTGACCTTCGCGCTTCCCGGATGTCGACAACTTGACGGCGCGTCCAGTGGGCAAGACGCCACCGATGTTTATTCTGCGGAATACTGTGTTATTGAAATCGTCAATCTCCTCCAGAGGACTTGCTTGACAGCCAAGCTCGTACTCCTTGGTTGAGTACTGAACCATGAGAGGACTTGGACTGGTAAGATGCCAAGATGCGTCCATTCTTTTTGCCGCAGGAAAGAGATTGCTGGGACCGTAATCGGAGAAAGGTTTCGTGTCGAATGCGTTTATATCGAGAAATGGGGCGCCATCCTTGCCGTCTTTTGCGAGCAGATGGACCGTACGACAGTGGGCATTCCAGATCATCCTTCTCGTGATGCTATCGACCTCATGAATCACCGATTCCATATATTCCACAACAGTTGGGATACTACCAGTTGGATCTTCAGAACATTGGGCTATGCGATCGGGATGCAAGGCATGTGCTATGAAGGTGTTCAAAAAGGTGGCCTCGTAAGCTTTCTGGTTAGCTTGGTAGAGTACATAATTCACGTAATCTTCCTTGGAAGGTAGACGCTGGTTGAGATGAACACTTATGCCGGCTCGCTGAACACGCGAAGGGTCCTGGGCCGTGCTGTTTCCATCCGCGGAAACTATAGAGTGTAAATAAGCGGCTTTCGATGGGGCCTGGCTTCTTACCTGATTCGGGTGGAAGGCTGCAGGATGTCCGGTGTTGACCATGTACCTCTGATACAAGTAGATAGTCTTGATCGTTCTGTATTTCTGCAGATGGGCTGGATTGAGTCGGACGAGCAAAGGTATCGATACCCTTCTGAGGTGGATCATCGAAAGAACCATCACTCCAATCGATCTCGTCCTCATCAGCGTATGTCATCACGTTAGAGAACCTGCTTGGAGCCAGAAATGATACAGACTAGAGTTATGTCGGGATAGAAGAATGGTGTGTAAAGGAGTGGAAGATCACGTTGGAATGCTCTTTTCACATAGTCCATGCACGCGATTCGTATATATGCAAACGACAGAGGTCGTTCGAGAGTGCGAGCTCGGCCATTCTGGTGCATGATCTTGATTTCCGAGACTCAAAACGAAGCAATGAGACTGCGTGCACAGCGTTTGCTTGAAGCGCAGACATGGGCGGCCGCCCAAAAGCCACATCTATTGCCCGATACATGACCGATATTGGATAGAAGATGGCCTAAATTTGATTGAATGCCATTACTGAGCGTAGCTTCTGTATTGGGACAGGAGCATGAGGCTGTTGTTTGTTTGATGCCCAGAAGTGTCGGTATGTCCAGGGTATGCAACAAACGCTCTCTTGTAAGCGTAGGCGTTCCTTGCTATTTGAATAAAAGAGAAGACGGCGACAAAGATACTATCTGCTTGGAGGGGTGATAGAAGAAGATGTCATTAGTCGCTCAGGATGGCATCACGCGCCGTTGTGGAGAGTTGACATTGCGGAGGCGGAGGTGAGGGCTGGAGATAGCTCAGGCGGTTGCGCACGGGCCACTGGACCCTGAAACTATGTCGATGTGGCATTTCGAGCATGTTGGAGTCTCCAGCTCCAATTGCTCTCTCCATATTCAAAATGGGAAGGAAGCACGTGTCTTCGCTAGCATTTATACTCCCCCTCTTAGCCAGCACCGCAGATGCGGCGTCAGACCCCGCCCGGCCGCGGGGTGTTGGTCCGGAGTGTATGTTGCACCCGTTACAGCTCGTGGAGAGCTTCCAGACGCACGACTGAGCACAGCTGACAGCCAGTGTCTAGTTGCAAAGTACTACAAGGATGCCGAGACATTCACTTGTATCTCGAATCCGGCCATCAAGCTTCCCATTGCACGCTTGAACGACGACTACTGCGACTGCCCCGATGGCTCTGACGAGCCAGGCACATCGGCATGCTCCTACCTCTCGCCCCTCTCCCCACCGCAGCCCTTGGGCTTCCAAGGCAAAGACGTCAATTCCACGCCGGCTCTGCCTGGCTTTTACTGCAAGAACAAAGGCCACCAGCCGAGCTACATTCCCTTTACCAACGTGAACGACGGCGCATGCGACTACGAACTATGCTGTGACGGCAGCGACGAATATGAGCGTGTAGGAGGTGTCAAGTGTGAAGACAAATGTGCGACCATCGGTAAAGAATGGAGGAAGGCGGACGAGGCGAGACAAAAGAGCCTGACTTCTGCAAGACAGAAACGGAAGGAGCTGGTGGCTGAGGCTGGTCGTATGCGCAAGGAGGTCGAGGACCGCATACAGACGCTCAAGACACAGATCGAAGGCGCGACACTCAAGGTAGATGGCCTGACAAAGAGCCTCGCCGAGATTGAGAGGGCGGAGCGAGGCAAGGTCGTCAAAGGCGCAGGAAAGGGCGGCAAAGTCACTGTGCTGGCCAGTTTGGCCAAAGAGAGGATCCAAGAGCTCACTGAGAACGTCAACCGTGTGCGAGACGAGAGGAACGCAGCACAAGCCAGGATCGAGGAGCTCGAGGGCATGTTGAAGCGCTTCAAAGAGGAGTACAACCCCAACTTCAACGACGAGGGTGTAAAGCGTGCCGTGCAGGCCTGGGAGAACTACGCAGCACAAGAGCGTACAGGTCCCAACACCGCTCTGGATCGCGATCTCGATGAGATTCTGAAGCCAGACTCTGAGAGCGCTATCAAGTGGGAAGAGTTCGAGACAGTTGAAGAGTCTGATGTAGAGCTTCGTAAGTACATATTCGCTCACTCACCCTATAAATTCACTGACCATGGACGCAGTCTACAAATTCGAAGAATACCTCCCCGACTCTATCCGTAGCTGGGTGGACAGCAAGCTTCGCGACTTGCGCGTCATGCTCATCGAGAACGGTATCCTTGCAGACTCTACGACTGGCGACGCACCTGAATCCAAGGCCGTTACCGACGCCAAGTCGCAGCTAGACTCTGCGAAGAAGGAACTCGAGGGAGACAAGTCGGAACTTTCAAAGCACGAGGAAGATCTCACCAAAGACTACGGCCCAGACTCTATCTTCCGCGCCCTGAGAGACCGGTGCACATCCACCGACTCCGGCGAATACACATACGAGCACTGCTTCCTTTCAAAGACCACTCAGAAGCCTAAGAAGGGTGGCGGTCACACTGGCATGGGTAACTTTGCACGCATTGAATCCATCACCGTCGATGAAGAGCTTCCTGCCGACGGAAGGGGCCTGGGCAGCGGTGAAAGGATCGCGCTCAAGTACGAGAACGGCCAGCATTGCTGGAACGGACCGAACAGAAGCACCATGGTCATCTTGGCCTGTGCGGAGAAGGATGAGATCTGGAAGATCGTCGAAGAGGAGAAGTGTGTATACCGAATGGAAGTAGGTACGCCTGCCGTTTGTGGTGTCGACGTACAGAAGGCTGCGCCGGCGCACAACGAGCTGTGAAGAGATGAATCGACGTTGAAATGAATTAGGCAGGTGAGCATTTTCATGTTCTGGAACATGCATTGCTGTCTTGCGACCCATACGATTAGCACGTAGAGCGCTTTTGTAGTAGATAAGAACTCAATCACCACCAATCAGCGCCCAGTTACACAGTTCCTAGTTTCCCCGCTTTCGACGTCTCTTCATCCAGCCGGATATACCATCCCTACCAGGCCATTCCCGTGAGGAGCTTACCCAGCGCGATGTCAAATACATGCGGCTTTACATCAGCTCGCATTAGTCTCATGACCCGCAAGCTGATCGACAATAATCCGAGGCACGTATTCAATGATCCCAAACGTGGCCTTGCGAAAGCACAACTGGATATTGAGGTACCCTGAGCGTGACTTGATCAAGACAAAATGTCGCCCGGAGACGGATTGACCAAGACTGCTTTCAGAAACCATGAGACTTTTCCGATAGCAATTGTCGGTGGCGGTCTTGGTGGCCTTGCCCTTGCAATCGGTCTGCTCAGACATGGTGTCAAGGTACACATCTACGAAGCTTCCGCAGCCTTCTCAGAGATAGGCGCTGGTGTCACATTCGGCGCCAACGCCACGACTGCGTTACACTTGATCGACCCTCGATTGCTGGAAGGCTTCATGAAACATGCAACTTTCAATACAGATCCTGAGCGGGATGATACTTTCAACACGATTAGATGGGGTATGGATGAGAGACGAACCCATGGATCTAAGGCTGGAGACCTCGCGTTCCATCAGAACGACTCATATCAGCCACAGGGTGCGCTAGCCGGACTTCGAATGCGAGGCGTAAGTGTCCTTGTACGAACTGCATGTGGAACACGTGCTGACTTTGTACACTCATATATAGCGTATACACCGAGCGCGATTGCTCGACGAGATGGTTGCACTACTTCCTACGGACATAACAAGCTTCAGCAAGAGCTTCGAAAGCGTCGAAGAAGTGGGTGATGGAGTCCTCAAGCTAACATTTACCGACGGGACGACTTCACTAGCTAGCGCAGTCATTGGCTGTGACGGCATTAAAAGTAGAGTACGGGGCTTTGTATGTGGTCCAGACATCCAGCCGGAATATGCCCACGAAGTAGCGATGAGAGCGATGGTCCCAGGAGAGGAAGCCAAGAGGGCACTTGGAGAAGAGATGGCTATGAACAGCCAGCTGTACTGTGGCTACGGAGGATACATCGTAACATATCCTGTCGAGCATGGTCAATTTGTCAACATGGTCGCCATGCCGCACGACCAATCCTTCACCAGTACTTGGGGTCAGGACGATTGGACAGTATCGACAAATGGGGACGAGGTTCGCGAAAAGTTTAAAGACTATTATCCGCCGCTCATCGATCTCATTGCCAAATACCATCTGCCCTCGAAATGGGCACTCTTCACCCTCCAACACAATGCATCATACTTCAAGAACCGTAAGTGTCTCCTGGGTGATAGTGCACACGCCACGACACCTCACATGGGAGCTGGGGCTGGCATGGCTATGGAAGATGCATATATACTTAGCCACCTAATTGTTACTGCTGGAAGCATCGACAACATCGAGGCTGCATTCAAGGCCTACGACGCTGTAAGACGGCCAAGGACGCAGGAGCTGATTCAACGGAGCATGGACGCTGCTCTAGCATACGATCTCATGATTGAAGGAGTAAAGGATGATATGAGCAAGATCGAAGATAGGATCAATGAGAGCTTTCAATGGCTCTGGCATGCTGATTTGGAAGCGCAGTTGAACAGTGCGACAATGCTCTTGAAAGGAGTGACGTCGGATTTCAAAGTCCACGAGTTGCTAAGATTCGGTTGAGTAATTGACAATGTGCTCTTCTATGGCTTCCAAGGTTTTCTCATCTTGTCCCTCACGTATCTATCTCTTCATCCGACTTTGGTTGATGTTCGGTAGAGCTTCGGCTTTCGCTGTTCCACAGTACTATTCTGACAAATGTAGATTACGTCATAAGCTTCGGCGTTACCGCCACTGCCGACAGCATTTCTCATGCCCTGCCAAGCTCAGGTACCATCTCGCTTTCAGCGGCTACGTATCTTGATTCAGGCGTTCCTTGCCGTCTATAGCTAACGGAGCCTTAGGACCATGCACATCAGGGTCTACACCGGTGTAGAATACAGCGGAAAGTTCTATGGGGTTAGTTTACCGCGCAGTTGCCGAGATCGACCGAACGATGATTTCAAACCATCGACAGGATGTTTTTTTAGTATGAGGCGTATATAGGTATATTGACGCCTCTCCGTCCTCACTACTCAACAATCTCAACTGCCATTCCTATTGTCCAACTTTTCTCACATGTCCGCCGAATCGTCAAACCTTCCCAAATCAAACACACACAACACCAAGATGTCCGCTGAACGCCTTTTCCAGCCACTCAAGGTGGGCTCTATGGAGCTCAAGAACCGCATTGCTATGGCACCTCTAACACGTTTCCGTGTTAACGACAACCACGAAATCCTGCCCATGGCCGCACAGTACTATGGTCAGCGTGCTGTCGTGCCAGGAACTCTTCTCATCACAGAAGCTACACTAGTTTCGAAACAATCTGGTGGATACCCCAACGTACCCGGTATCTACACACAAGCCCAGATCGACGCATGGAAACCGGTCACCAAGGCTGTGCACGACAAGGGCTCGTACATCTACCTTCAGCTTTGGGCCCTCGGTCGTGTAGCGAACAAGGATTTTGCACAAGCGAACGACATTACCATCAAGTCTTCCAGCGCGACATCCCTAGGCGAGGGCTACGCTACCCCCAAGGAGATGACCGTCGAGGAAATTAAGCAGAGTGTCTCTGACTACGCTCAAGCAGCTAAGAACGCCATTGAAGCTGGCTTCGACGGTGTAGAGATTCACGCCGCGAACGGCTACCTTATCGATCAGTTCCTGCAGGATACTTGCAACAAGCGCACAGACTCTTATGGCGGCTCTGTTGAGAACCGCTCCAGGTTCGCCGTCGAGGTTACTCAGGCTGTTTCGGAAGCCGTTGGCGCGGATAAGACTGGTATCCGGTTGAGTCCTTTCTCAGAGTTCCAGGGCATGAAGATGCAAGATCCTCTTCCCCAGTTCACAGACATCATGAAGAGGCTGGATGCGTTCAACCTGGCCTACCTTCACCTTGTTGAGGCCCGCGTTGCCGGTAACGCCGACGTTGAGGGATCCGACTCTCTTGACCCCCTGCTGCCCCATTACTCAGGCAAGCTACTCATCGCTGGTGGACTCAAGGCTGAGGACGCGAAGAAGTTGGTCGAGGAGCACAAGGACCGTGACGTTGTAGCGGTATTCGGACGATACTTCATCAGCACCCCCGACCTTGTTTTCCGGATAGAGAAGGGCATTGAGCTCAACCCTTACGACCGCGACACTTTCTATATCCCCAAGAGTGAGAAGGGATACGTCGATTACCCTTACAGCAAGGAGTTCAAGGAGGCGCACCCAAACTTGTAGAGGCAATGTTCAGAGATACCCAATAGAATTTACGCCCATGTTAGCATAATAGACGAACATTGAAATATATTATCATAAAAACATGTGCGCTGCTAAGTGTTTGCTTGTATGTCATTGATCGACATGTTTCTGATGTTGACATACGATGCTGGCAGAAACACAGTCAAGTGTTGTTGCACGGTAAACAAGAACGGCAACTCCACAATAAAACAAAACAAGTGACGTGGACGTGAAAGAAGCTACTGCTGCACGCAACTAGCATCGGAGCCAACCTCGGTAGTAGGTTAATTTATTTGGCGGGACTTCATCCGGGGTAAACATCCGAGATCCCTGATCCCCTACAGCAAGTCCACACGAGTTCCCCTGATATCTAACCTCAGTAGGCACGAAAGCCTCGAAAACTCGTCCAGAAACGCAGATGATCCGTTTCACTTGCTCATGATTGGATCGAGAAAGTGTTTGAAACAAGCAACTACCTTTATATATGGACTTGCGCATGGCCGTGCCTCCCAGATTCGGCAACTTGGTAAATTGACACTATGCCAGCGTTCAAGCACGGCTAGCATCCACGGGGAATAACCTCACAATGTTTCGCGCTAGTGAATATCTCCATACGAGCATAGCAGGTCTATAAGAAGGATGTGACTCGCAGGAGACTCATTCCTTACGAACTCGCACGGCAATCAAGATGCACTTCTCCACCTCTGTACTCGGCAGCATTGTTGCTTTCTGCGCAACTGCCAATGCCGCTCTTACTCGTGTCAATGACTTTGGAGCCAACCCTTCCAACCTCCAGATGAACATTTATGTTCCTGCGAAACTTGCGACCAAGCCCGCTATCATTCTGGCCGTACGTGCTTTTATACCTTTCCAAGATTTACCTAACGAGGCTTGCGCTAACCTATCGATAGCTGCACTACTGCGGCGGTACTGGAGAAGCTTACGCTCAGTCCACAAAATACAACAGCCTAGCTGAGCAGAAAGGTTTCATCAACATCTTCCCGTCCACCAAGAAGGACAACAACTGTTGGGAAGTCAACACTGCCAAGGGCCTCTCTCGCGATGCCGGCGGTGACAACCAAGGCCTGAACAACATGATCCAGTACACCATCAAGAAGTACGGTGCCGACCCGGCCAAGGTCTTTGTCACTGGAAGCAGCTCCGGATGTATGATGACCAACGTCATGATGGCGACCTACCCCGATGTCATCGCTGCAGGATCATGCTATTCCGGTGTCGCAGCGGGCTGTGTAGCAGGCAGCCCCGGCGCCAGCCCAAGCACTGCAGACCCGCGATGCGCAAACGGCCAAGTCATCAAGACGCAAGCGGAATGGGTGGCACAAGTCAAGGCCATGTACCCAGGCTACACTGGCACCTATCCTCGCATGGCGACATGGCACGGTACTGCTGATACTCTGGTCAAGATTCCAAACTTGGGCGAGCAACTTAAGGAGTGGAGCGGACTGTTGGGTGTTTCGTTCACAAAGAACGTGACGAACACCCCGCAGAGCGGATATACACAAATGGTGTATGGAGATGGAACCAAACTTGTAGGATACAGCGCGTTGAACGTGGGACACACTGTGCCAGTACACGAAGCGGAGGACATGAAATGGTTTGGACTCTGAGTGAAGGATGTCGAGAACATGACGGAATATGTTCGCCTGATTCGTTTGTATATACTTTCCAATCCTG
>Ga0058698_10001403_pt1 | contig 10895 bp, 7 predicted proteins | sample AgamicAsSfe_FD_67288 | JGI IMG/M metagenome (GOLD analysis project Ga0058698, IMG submission 67288) | Agave microbial communities from Guanajuato, Mexico - As.Sf.e | ecosystem: Host-associated > Plants > Phyllosphere > Phylloplane/Leaf | place: Guanajuato, Mexico | collected 2012-05-30
ACTGTCTCGTTGAACAGCAAGTGGTTGTATGAGAGAGGAAAGGGCAGTCCCACTGGTGCAAGAGCTGTCTTTTCATGATTGTACAATAGTCTCTGGAAGTTCACTAACCTAAGTCGTGGCCATTCAAGAATAAGATTCACTGTAACCTTATCTGGAACTGTATTCCCAACATCATTATATGTGTTGATGTCTTCCATACATTGTTACTTATGCGGAACGGGTCGCTGAGTATCTGCAATCGTGTATGCGCATACCAAGTGAGAATTCATTATATTACCTTGCATTATGGTATAGCACCATCTATCTCCAACCTCCCTCTCTCAGCCCCATCATTTCATCTCTAAACCTCTGTAGCAGTCTGCCTGACCGCATACTTCTTCTTATCTTCCTCAGAGGGCACCGCCTCAGCCAACTCACTCACATCCTCAAACTTCTTAGGCCCCTCAATAGGCACATGTTCCTGCAACGCGATCCACGTAGGCACAACCGCCAATCCCAAAAGAATAGTGTTGACAGCCAGAGGAACTCTACCACCCTTCCAATCTTTAGTGTTGATGCCAAAGGACACGGCTTGGGAGAAACTCTCTTGGCCGCGGAGGATACCCGAGAAGCGAGACAATTCAGAGATGTTGTCCGTCTTTGTCGACAAGAAGTAGTACAGGAAGTTTTGGAGGGATTGTTGTGCAAAGCCCCAGAATACGAGGACGAAGAAGCCTTCGACGAAACCGGGGTCGGTCCAATCCCAGACGGGTTCGTTGCGGGTGTATTTTTCTTGGATGGCCCAGCCGTAGGACCAGGCTAGCAGGTGCCAGAAAAGAACGTAGAAGAAGCTATGGCTTGTTAGGGATGGTTCGGGTCTTGACAAGATAGTGATGATTGCTTACCAGACATTCAATCTCTTCTTGACGGGCCAAGGCTTGTAGTCGAGAAGAGTGCTGACCAAGAATGAAGAAATAATACCGCTAAAGTTGGTCAAGAAGCCAATTAGACATCTTGCGCGGAGACCGAAGTAGTAAGTTTGGAAGTCTAATGGTCGTTAGATCTCGTGCCTTACTGCATTGCAGTTGATGTACTTACTGCCAGAGTACTGGTTAAAGTATGCGGCCCAGAAGACGGGAAGCAAGAGAAGGATATCACGTCTCTTGGAAGCTGCGATCAGAGCACGCATCTCAGCGCCGAATGACTTTTCTTGGACGATCTTGACTTTGCTGCCGTCGGAACGTTGAACCTTCTCTGGGGGTGATAGCAATAATCCGACAGGCACAGCAAGACACTGCAAAGCGATGAACACAAGATATGTTTCTGAGCAGGTATTAGTAAGTTGGCCATGTAGACATCGAAATCAGACTTACGATAGCCCACTTTGCCTTTGGCTTTCTGATTAGGTGAGCTGAGCAGAGGTTAGCCTGGCAATGACTCGCTTGTGAGGATCTCATGCGCCAAGAGATATCACACAGTAGCTATCAAAACTGCACAGTAGCTTCGACAGGGAGCCAACATCCATCGAGAGCCGCACTACGGTCGACTCTCCGCGGAGCCGTCGACTACCCGCAGAGCATTGTGCATTCTTGTAGTTGTCGTGTGGGATCCCTGTGCACGCGGAGATGAGGAACTTACTGATTGAGAGCAAGGAGAATAGCACCTCCCAAGATGGGACCTCCCGTTCTGAAGACGAGCCAGATGTTCATATATTGTCCACGCTTGGCCGGTGGAGGGTAGCCCAGAGCGACAGCTCCCTCTGAAGCCCAGAACAAACCAGCCGACACACCACAGGCGACAGCACCAACAAGAACAAACCAGACGTTTCCATATCTGTTATTTGTGTAGAGGCCAGCACTGTAAACTGGATAGCCCACAGCACCCAGAACCAGTGTCCATTTGAGGCCTATGCGATTGGCAATTGGTCCGCCGAACAGACAGAAGAAGCCCATCAAGCCGAACACCAAGGCGTTTGCAGCATTGATCAAGAAGGGCTTTTGAGCACCTATCACTCAGATCAGTAACAGGATACCATCGGAACACGGCTCTAACTCACCTCCAGCTCCCAGAGAGTTCATAGCATTCCACAATCCTGGCGCCTTTGGGTATGATTAGCTTGTTTCTTTCAAGATAGACAACCTCTCGGATCGTAGAGAGTCAAGATTCTAAGGCTTTACTCACCATGAAGCCAACCATGCCAATGACGCAGGCATTGAACATGCTCGATCGATACCATCTCTTGGTCTCGACTGTGTTGTGCTCCTCATGGCCCTCGGCCAGGTCCGAGTTGGTCGACTTTGAAGACGACATTTTTCAAGTAAAGATGAAATAAAACCGATAAGAGATAGAACGAGAGAGCATAGCAACCTACATCTTGGTACTTATTCTATATAGAAATATGTTGGGGTTACATCTGTATACGAAAATTTGCAGAAGTACATTGGATGGACGATTGTGCCATATTGCGCGAGGAAAGGTCTCCACTCTATGACAGCGGATAATGTGAAGCGGGCGCAAGCGACAGCAAGACGACAGCAAAATGCGAGGTGTTTAGGCAATTGTGTCGATTAATAGGGCGTGAACGAGATGATCGGCAGCATGTAGGATCAACAAGGAGCGACATCTCCGTTGAGAGCGATGGTGTGATTTCGCCCAGACAATCCTTTCCGCCCTTCACGATCATTGCCGCGCGCAAAAAATATGTAATGCGTGCAGCTGTAGAAATGCACAATAGAATGGAAAACAGGGTGGTATCCATCGGGATGCGACATATCCTGGGCTCTCATTGAACACGTCTGTGACCTGGAAACGATTATGCATTGTTATAGTGAGGAGGTTGTCCTAGACCTTCGAAGGAGAAGAGTGCGAGTTGCGCATTTGCAGTTGCAAGTCGATGGACAGCAACTTAGCACATCAGGTCTTCCTCTACTAACGATGACTGTCATCGGTTCTGTGTAGTAGATACACGCGATATGCAATGCTCAAGTCGAAGAGATTGTAAACATACATTGAAGATAGAGTCGAGAGTGGTTGATGGCAACGAGGTCGATGGACACCTCAAACGTCATGCCAAGATGTTGCGAAGAGTGACATGTGAAAGTGCTCTCAACCAGTCAATTGTCAACACAACAGTAGAAGGAAAGACTGTTGAAGATGCCTGCGATTCCGGACAGAGCGCAGACCGAGGACTCGACGAGCTTCAGCCCGGATGCCTACTTTGATACATGGGAGAAGGGCGACATCCCGGGCCTTTACGACAACGACTTCCGCAAGTTCATCCTGACCACATTCGGTCTGCCTCAGGATGATACATATACCTATGCCGCAGTGGCCGAAGTGACTCTGCTCCAAGCTCAGACATATATCGAGTTTGGTGGTCAGGGAGGACTGCACGCCTGGTACAAAGACAGTGAGGGCAAGCCAGTAAGAAGCCCGCCATAAGACACCACACGCACTCGTCCATGAGCCAACATCATCTCCCATTCAGCTACCACCCCCGACTGCCGCCGACATCGCCGCATACACAAACATCTTCAAAAGCACAACCAACACCCAAAAGGCCCTCGTTGGTCTGGCGTCGAATGCGAAAAAGGATTCGGTCCGCGCCTCGATTGGCAAACACCTGCAGACTCTTTATCAACCTCCTTCGCCCGAACGCAAGATTGTCATATCAAAGTTGAAGAAAGAACACACAAATCCCTACTTCGATGTCTGGGCTTGGTCATGTCAGAACCTCGAGTGGGCTGGCCCCGAGGACGCCACGAGCAAGGTCCGCCACTCGCACGCCATCCTGCCCATCCTTTACCACCACTTTGGCTGTATTTGCCCATCTTACGAGTCGCTATCCATCATCTACCAATTGGCCAAGGGTCGGTCTGTCATTGACCTGGGAAGTGGAAATGGTTATTGGTCTTACATGCTGAGAGTCTTCAACAAGCAGAAGCCTCTGACTGTCATCCCCGTTGACAACGGTATCAGCGAGTGGAGAACTGTTTGGGTGCCCGACACCCTTCAGATAGATGGTGTTGACTACCTCAAAAAGAACGCCGACGGCAAGGATCAGGTATTACTCCTGGTCTACCCTCAAGTCGGTCTCGAGTTCACTTCAAGGATCCTCAAAGCATATAGTACGTTAAGCTCCACGTCACATGCATCAAACGCGCCCACTGACCTTTCCCACAGAGGGTGATACCATCATCTGCGCTGGAACTCAAAACTCCAACGGCTATACCGCATTTGCCAAAGAGACCATTGCGGATTGGATCGCCAGAGAGATGCCCACGTTCGAAAAAGTCTGCCAGATTCCATTGCCCAGTTTTGCTGCCAAGGACGAGGCCCTATTTGCGTTCCAGAGAAAAGCTACCTAGACTCGAGCAAACTAACTCTTCTTCTCTCAACACCACCCGCGTTGCGCAGTGACCACCACCCAGAATGAGGTCGTATCATACTGCTCCCACTCTGCTACAGAAGCGCGATTTATCAATTCAATCGCTGCACGTACCGAAAGTAGATGCTTATTGAGAAAGATCGACTGGACATGGAGCCATATACGGGAAAGCTACAAACTTTGTATGTACGAACTACATCGAGAACCACACACAACGAAAAATCAGGACACCTCTGCGCTGCGTAAGCGTGCACGAGCGTAGTTGGTCTCGACTACTTAATGAGATGCATTCTCTCTTTCCCTTTCTGCCTTCTATCCATACGTGACAACTTCTATCATGAAGGTTTCTACTTCGACCCTCCTGGCGGCCCTATGGGGCGGCGTGAGCGTTCTGGCCGCTCCCGTTGACCCACCTGCTGAAACCCAGGACTTGAGCAATGTCAGTCTGTTCTTAACATATACACAACGCAGTTACTGACTTGTCACAGTACATGTCAAGCCTGATCTCCCAGTACTCTCACTTGGGACCTTACCCCACTTCCAACTCATCGACTATTGCTCATCACACGTCGAAGCACCACAAGTCTGGTAAGGGCAAGCACAAGACCAAGACTGTGACTGTGACCGAAGACTGTGATGACGACGATGATGATGAGAGCATCACCTCTTCTGTGGAAGTTTCTTCAACTCCAGTGACCGTGACTGCCCAGGCAACTGTCACCAAGACCGTTATTCGTATTGATTTCGAGACTACCAAGTCTCTGCACAAGCCAAAGCACACCAAGCACCACTTGACTGAGACTGAGGTTGAGACCGAGACTGTCGAGTCGACTTCTCCCACTGTCACCGAGTCTTCCGAGACGCACACTAAGCACCACAAGTCCAAGCACAGCAAGTCCAAGCACCACAAGTCTAAGCACCACACCAAGAACAGCTCAACCGAGACTGTTGTGGAGACACCTGTGCCAACCTCAGTCCAGTCATCGTCCCAGTCCTTGTCTAAATCAGCGTCCGACACCTCCAAGGAAGAGGTTGTTGTCGTCACGACCGAGGAAGTCGAAGTGATCACTACCGGTGTCGAGGAGATTGTCTCGACCATCACTCTCAGCGAAGGCGATACTACACTGTCCACCCTGTCCAAGGCATCCCCTACCTCGAGCAGCACTGTGACAACTTCCGACTTCGAAGAGTTCTATCCTTTTTTGACCTCTGATCTTCCTCATCCTACTGAGACACCTGAGTTCGACCCATTCTTTAACCCACCACGTACTCCGACTTTCCCTTCAGAATTGTTCCCTTACCCTACGACTCAATCTTCTGAAGATGACACAACCACTCATACTCGCTCAGGCCACAAGACAAAGGAACCGCCTAGCATCTTTAGCGAGGTGTATCCCTTTACAAGTATCCTTGAGAAGGTACCTCCCCCTTCGAGTATCTCCAGCGAGGAACCTTTCCAACCAAGCTTCCCCCCAGAGATTGTGAACACCATGGTAGACCCAACCAGCATCATCACGACAGCACCCGAGTTCCCTCCCGCTGTAACCTGGAGCGCTGCTGATGCCACTGAGACCCTTGTTGCCCGTGACTCCGCCGGCGATCCAAAGAAGAAGCACGACAAGATGGTCAAACCCGACAAGGCAATGTCCAAGCGCATGTCCAGATGGAGCAAGCACCACTCCAAACTCCTCGAGAAGTCCTGGTCAGCCCACACAAAATACATGGTCAAATCTCTCGAACAGCAAATGGAATACGATGCAAAACACAGCAAGAAAAACCACAAGACCACTCTCGCTGCAGTCCTCCCAGCCGCCAGTGCCATTGCAGACGCCAACGCAGCAGCCCTCGTCGCCCGCGAGGAAGCCGCAGCAGACAAAGGCGACCCGGAAAAGGACTACCAGCGCAAAATGAGCCTCGCCAACAAAGTCTACAACAAATTCTCTTCTTATGCCGAAAACGACTTTCAAGAGGAAAACTCAAAGGAACAGAAAAAGGCCTCCAAGAAGCGCGCAAAGTCGATCGCAAAGCAAAACAAAAAGGAAGAAAAGTCTCGCAAGAAAGCTATCAAGTCTAGAATCAAGCATCATAAAGGTGATGATTATGAAGAGTCTTATGATGGTGGGGACGAGGACTTTGTTGTGTTTGCTGACGTGGAGATGAGGGATATGACGACTCCTGCCACTGGTGTTCCTGCCAGGGCGACTGTGACTGCTACGGTTACTACGGTTGTTGGAGGACCTGCTGGAAATGGCACTCTCTCGACTTCGTGGAGAAGCCATCATGCTAGCCAGACTGCTAGTGTGTCGACCGCTGGTTGGTGAACAAGGAAAAAAATGATGGACTCGCGGAGGAGATACAGAATAGGTAGGATGGAGGGAGAGAGGAAAGGAAGGACAGATCGAGAAAGGGAGGATCAGAGAGGGGAATGGAGATAGGGAGAGGATAAGTGGAGAGGGAAGAAAAGTTGATAATGTTTAGTTCTGGAGGATCGTCGATTTGGGTTGAATTACTTGATTTACTGTTTTATGCACAAAAGCGAATAAAAAAGATACCGTCTTTGGTCATCTGTCTTCCCTTGACTGTCCGTGACAATCACAATCCATCTGTTTCCACGAGCTGTCGTCTGCGACAGCTCGCCCGTTCTTCGTGATATACTCTTCTGAGCTTTCTGTTGTGAGCAATGTTTCATCTGTCTGAGAGCTAATTTCCACCTCGATGCGAGCAAAAGTTTGTAGCTGTAACAATGCACGAATCTTTCCGACTGGCAGTCATTGCCACGGAGGTGAATCAATCCTCCATACCCGAGTAGTCGACTGCCTTGGTCTTGCGCCCAGCTCTGGTCTTGATAGGCGAACCTCTTTTGATGGCCTCCTTCTTGGCCTCCGCTTTGTCAATTTCCTTGTCGATGTCGTGACGCAGCTTCTTGCGGAAGTTTTCGTAGGCTTTGATTGCATTCTTGCAATCCTTGTCGAGATCAATTCTGAATGTGCCGTGTGCTGGACAGCTTCCTCTCACCGCTCCCTGGATGGTGATCATGTCGAAGACCTCGTCGCGGCTTCTGCCTGCTGAGCAAAGAGACTGGAATACAGGCAACAACACGGAGGGCCATTCGAGCAGAATGTGGGCGCCATACGGATACCAGTACGAGGTAGTGATCTCGAGCTTAGTGAGAGAAGTGGCAACTGACAATAAGTCATATGCTTGTCTGATCGAGATAGCATACTGCTGATTGACCACGACAGAGACCAAGGACTTGGTACGTTCGGGACCAAGATATTCGAGAAATCTTTGCATCATGGTGGAGTCTGTGAACTCGAATGTGTGACGACTGAACAGGTAAGGGGTCGATTCAACACTGATTTGTTTGTTCACACGCATCAAACTAGTGCTGTAAACCTGGTCTCTCGGTATGTATCTGCCTTTGGGGTTGTACCAGAAAGTCTGGATGGTTCCAGAGTGCTTGCCCGAGAGGCGGATGTGATAGCCAGGGCGCTCGAGGACCAGGGAGTAGATCATGTTGCGAATCTCGGCAGGCAGATCGAGGAAGGGGAACTTTTCGTGCTCATCAGGCTCAGGTTGCAACACAAGGACGTGAAGACCGGCGTAGGGGCCATGGGTCATGAGAACGGGCTCCACCGAGAAGGGCTTCTTGGACGTGAGTCTGATGTTCTGAGCAAAATCTCTCTTCTGCTTCTTCTTCTGTAGCCACCATGATTGTCAGGAGGGCGAGGTCAAAGGCATTGCACGGAAGAACTCACGACTGCAGAAGTGCCATCGGGCATAGCACAGTGAATCTTCCGGACCATACGATCGCGCTTGGACGTGAGAGTGTCCTTGAATGGCTCAGTACGTTCAACATCATCATCATCAGACGCGTCGAGTGGAGCTGGAGCTGGGGCTGGATCCGGATCTTTCTTGACTGTCTTCTTTGCCTTCTTCGATGGTGTAGACTTGGTGGCAGTGGGAGTAGCCTTTGATTTCTGCGATTGTTAATCATGAGCCATGTCATACGGATGGAACACGGGGCCTACCTTGGACGCAGCAGCGGCCGAACCGCCAGACGAGCGAGCCATGATCAAAGACGTTAGGTCGATGGCAGACACTAAAGCAAGAAGCTGGATGATGTTCACAGGTCGGCGCGAAGGTAGAGAACGAGGCTTGGAAGTGTTGTGGCTTCCGAGTTGCGCGTCGTGAAGTGACCAAGGCAGGTGTTGGAGCCTAGATGCCATAGCACCTTCCCTCCAAGTGAAAGTTGACGCGCCCCTTCAAAAAGCTCCGGCTCACTTTCAAAACGCGGCGGGCGTGCTGCGCACTTCGATGGCTTCGACTCTCAACCTCCTCGTGTACCATGCGGCTACCTATAAAACTGCATAATGTTCTCAAGGACTGGATCGAATCCATTGAGATACAGTATCCTTCAAAGCTCTCTTTGGATCCATCTTTGATCTAGAAATCACTGTGCCTTTTGATAGCGAGCGTTGTGTTCTACAGGAGAGAGGAGCGTAGGGTACTGGAGTTACAAAGTTTAGCACCCGGAGAGGAACAAAGACATCAGAGCTCAGCTGCAATCGATAACACCTTCAAATGTCCCAATCAAGATTTGTAACACCATTGGGGTAAGAAGATGCGAGTGTGATGTGTCGGTAGGTATGGAGATGGGGGACGTTGCTCACCACAATATCTTGCATATTGCTTGTTTTCAGCTGTGAGAGCCGGGCCAGAGAGTGACCCAATGTGCAGAACGTCTTGATATACAAGTTTACTTTTGGTTCTTGGTCTAACTGCTTATCATCAAGCAAGGTGTATCACAACAAGACGACACCATACCACTCCTCAACGCCTCTGTACATATTCTACAAGCCCAACGCTGACCAAACAATTAATCTCACCCCTCACGACTTCCTCTGCTCGAACGACGCCCACTGAACATGGACGGTCTAGTAGGGCTGGCTAACCCCGAGGCTTTTCTATGAGCGAATGTCTTCACCCCAAATTTGATCTCGGTGACACGAGCCCAAAGTCCTTGTACTGCCCGCTGAAGCTCAGCGCCCATATCGCGATTCATGAGGCCAACAGCGAGCGGTGCGAATGTGGTAGCATGACGTTCGAAGTCTTCGGCATGGAACGCCGTGTACCCCTCGAGCACGTCGACAACGACAGGGCGCCATGTGATGATGTTGCGTTGTTGTGTCTCCTCGTCAAGCTCAATGTACGAGTTGACGATATCCGCACACAGAGGAATCAGTGCCTGCTCAGTCTCGGCGCGTGATGCTTTGCGCTCTTCTCCTTCATCCGAGAACATGCGCAGAAGAATACTCACGTAGACCGAAGCCGACCCTGACTCTTGCTTGAGCAGGTTTGGTGGCTGGCGCATGAAGCCCTCTCTGAATAACTTCGTACGTAGATCGCGATCCTCATTGAAGCGTTTGGCAAAGTGATAAGACTTCTTGAGTAGCGACATCAAGCGCAGCAGAAGATGGGATGGGATGGCCGTGTAAACGGAGTCGTTGGAGAATAGCTCGCTAACCGTGTCAATCATCAGCAATTGCAAGACACACTTGGTGATGATCTGGTTAAAGAAGCGGCGGCGTGCTGCAGTGACGACGACCGGTGCATTGGGTGTTTGCGATGTGTTGTTGAAGGACTCAAGCTCATTGGTATCGCCGATCTGTGCCTGCTTCGAAGGTGACAGGCTTCGATCAGACTGCATAGTAGCCGTGGTGTTTCCACGAGAACGTCTGGGTGTTCCCTCGTTCGGCGAGGGTTCTTCACCATTGAGTCCGAGAGGGCTTTCAGGAACCATAGATGCTGGGTCCGCAGAAGAAGGCTCGCCCATTTGTAGACCATCCATTGATGCTGGGGTAGCCTTGGAACCGTTCGAGGCACTCGAGTCTTTCCTGTAGGAGGAAGATGTTGCTGCAGAAAAGAGAGCGGTTGCCTCAGTTCTTGCGAACAAGTCAACGAAAGCACCAACGACCTTCTCCCAGTGCTCAGGTGTGAACTTGTGAACGTTCTGAAGGATCAACTGTTGCAAGCAGTTGCTGCCAATTCTAGCCAGAGTGTCGTTCTCTTGGCATATGCAAAGTGCTAGGAGATCCAAGAATCTGTCAAGCATGTACTCAAGAGAGTCGAAGAAATGCGTAAAGAGACTGATCATGTTGCGGAGTGCTTGAATCATGGTTGTCGATAGCCAGACTGAGAGCTCTTCATGGTTGAGGGCTTTCGACATTTCCGACTTCGACTTGAGAACCATGAAGATGGGGTACAGCAATTGGCGCCACAAAGTATCCCAGAACTCGCGAGGAAATTCGCCGCCGTAACGTGTCAATGTCTCAAACAAGTAGTTGAGTGCCCTATATCATCAGCATACGCACGTTAGTGGCACAAGAAAGTTGACATACCTAGATCGGACTTCAAGGTCATCACCAGTCATCAACACATCGTGGAAGGCAAACAGAACAGGGAACCAGAACTGCTCTTCTTGAGTTTGTCTGGTAGGCTGCTTGGGCATGCCCTCCGCCGTAGGAGC
>Ga0058698_10001405_pt1 | contig 10888 bp, 9 predicted proteins | sample AgamicAsSfe_FD_67288 | JGI IMG/M metagenome (GOLD analysis project Ga0058698, IMG submission 67288) | Agave microbial communities from Guanajuato, Mexico - As.Sf.e | ecosystem: Host-associated > Plants > Phyllosphere > Phylloplane/Leaf | place: Guanajuato, Mexico | collected 2012-05-30
AGGTGAGGTCGAAATGGCGGGCCGAGCCATGTGTGTGCCGATCGCAGTGGAGTAAGTTTGGTTCATGCTCTCGAGCTGTCAAGCATCGAAACACAGGTGTGTTGTGCTGTGCCACGCTGTGTTGGCTGTCTCAAGGCTGTCATCAACAAATAAACTCATCTCCAGCTCGGCCCAAGCGTATCAGGAAGGTGCATTTTAGCATTTCACGGGGTGCAGCTTCTAGATACCGTCTACCCCGTGGTCTCGTGATAGTGATATCCGGGGAGAAATTTCCAAAAGAACGGGAATTGATTCGTCTAGCTTCGTCCGAGGGCTGACGTTACATCGGTGAAACCGAACATCCTTGCCGAGTTTTGCCACGCTGCATTGGCGATCTCGTCCACCGTACAGCCTCTGAGGCCAGCGACCACAAAGGCCACGGTATGCATGTTGCAACTCTCGTTGCGTTCCTTGACCGTAAAGTTGGCATCCCATTTGTCCTTCTTCTTACTCGGCAGAGCCGGTGGCGCGTTTTTGCAGTACCGTTTTGCCAGATCTGAGGAAGCCTTGATTTCGCCCCACGGGGCATCGGTCTCGATTTGTAGTCGCTCCAATGGAATTGACGTTACCATCTCCAAACTCTCGCGGTCTTGGAAGCTGAACCCGTTCACACTGATATCCAGTCCGAGGTCCACCAGGCTTTTCATCTCAGCTGTAGAACCGACGAAACTGTGAACCAGACCTCCCTTGGGTAATTTTGCCAGGTATGGCTTGATGATATTCGCGAAGTCCTCAAAAGCTGCGCGGCAGTGTAAGAATAGTGGAAGTTGCCATCCATGAGCAACGAAAAGGTCCAGCTGAGCTTTGAAGACACGAACTTGATCCTCTTTGCTGGCATGGTTGACACGATCGTAGTCGAGACCTAGCTCGCCGAACGCGGAGATCGGACACGGAGTCTGCGCAAGAGCTTGCGAAACTTGCTTAGCCAATTCATCCATTGTGGATTCAATGTCGCCCTCAGGTATGGCGGCGTGGTAAGGATGGATGCCGATGGTCAGTGTGCACTGGCTCGGGTGTGCCGCGACGAGTGAGCTATTGAGCTCGACATCCTGTACGGACATGCCTGTCAACATGACTTTCTCAACTCCGGCCTTAGCAGCACGCTCAAGGGTAGACGGAAAGTCAGGAGGGTGGTTTTGCTTGCCGCGGTATATGCCTTGGAACTCTTTGGCGGTTGCTGTTACTGCGACCTATGGCGTGTCAGTGTTGATCGCGCCGAATTTGATCGACTTCGAGTACTCACGTCTGCAAACCGCAATGGTCCTTTCGGGGCTGCTGGTGCTGCAGTTGGCAACCCGCTGAGGTCAACATCTTTCGAAGCCATTGGGATGATTTCGATAAATGAAGTGAATAATTGAATAGCAGTCTCTAAAGGAAGGAACGAACAACGACTTCGAGTCATTACCCCAAAGTGCTAGAATGCTTACCCCAGGCTTCAGCTTCAACGCGGTGTCTCCATTCGACTACCGAATGTGATGCCAAGTACCACTATTAAATCCAATCTTGGCTCCACCGAACATGCGACCTTTGTTTGTATCAGAATGTCTTCCGATTGACCGCTTCTGCTTTGCTTGCGGATTTGTACACCAAGGGAGAAGCAGAAGGTGCAGATTGGCTCCAGTGGCTGCTTCCCCATGGCAAAGGTTTTCATATCCTCGGAGGTCGAATGTGACTATACTAGCATGCTCTTACCGTCATACGAGTTGAGCTTTAGTGGTACTCCAAAGATGAGTCTACTAGCCTCTAGAGATGTAAAGTTGAATACATGTATTATTGCATAGGCATGTGTACATGTACACGTACAATGTAGCTCAGTAGGGTTGTTTAGGGTTTGGGGTACGTTCAGGACAACAAGAACAGAAATCATCCAGTGCAACGATACAGTATAAGTACACGTGCGATCCGACACTCAACGATTACCACATAGACGTACATGTATGCGATGCTTCCGGCTGATATGAGATGTACACACACATCCTCTTTGTTACTGTGTGTTTGCATTGCTCTTCGAACCTAGCCCTGTTGATCGGCTTGATATACGTTCAACCGAATTGCGAAGGCTAGGATGTTTACCTTGTCAATACATGTTTTGGACCCATTGCGACGATACAGCATGTTATCCAGCGCAGTAAATTCAACCTTACCCTTGCGATATCGCTACGATGACATGCTAGAGTCTCGTGCAGATCATCTTCAGGAGTGCCACACGAGATCGAAAACAAGATTCTGATTATACAACAAAACAATCTCCGTTTGATGTCTCGATGGCCTAACGTTCAGAACAATATTTCCACTAATCCTGTCCGCTACGCCAATCGTAGGACCATTGCAAAGTCGCTGAACTAAATGGCAGTGCTGACAGCTCACGGCGACTTCCCTCTTTCGTTCGGCACCGCGCGAAGAGTTTTGGTCCATCGAGGGTCGATGGATGCCAGATCCCAGGAACAGAAGATCAGTCGTATTTGCTGAGCGATGTGACCAAGTGTTCGTGTCTTGTGCAACCTGCAGGACGGGGAGCAGAGATGCGTGAAGTATTGACGGCTTTGCAGCGTACACAACACGTCGCGCTCCACTTGGTACGGCTGCGAGAACGGATCTAAAGATAAGATGGCCGACAGCGTGATATCTCAGTCTTCTAGCGAATTCATGCTAGCCCATTCATGATAATCTCGAATCTAGTCGCGTACTTGAAGTGAGATCATGGCGGATCTGCCGTCATCTAGAAGGTGCTCCGGCTTGGATCGAGAGCATGATGACGTGTACTAAAGCTCCAGAGCTCGGAGGTCTCAATGTTAAAATTATGATCTCGTCTCGTCTGAAGCAGCGTCCTTCTTTACAGCTGGAAAAGATGCCGGTGCATCTCACTTCAGGTAGGTCTTTCTGGGAGTTTGAAGCCGCAGACCCTCCATTTTCAGCCGAACCGAGGTATTGGATCTGCTTGGGAAATGGAGCACAATCTCTTTCATACTCATCGTTCCTTAGCGGGACAGCTCTATGAGGTGGCTCATTTCCTTTTCAGTCCATTGTCTCTGGCATCGGATAGCTTCTCGCGACTCTTCAGATATGAGGTGTTTACAACGTTTCTACCATACGCGATGAATCTCGTCCACATTGCGATCGAGTTCAAGAGCGATTTCCGGTATAGTTCTGGCCTCTTTGACTCTCATGTCGATTATGCGATGGATGTCGTCATCTGAAAATCTCCGTCCTCGCATTTGTGGACTGGATGTCAGGTACGACAATCTCAAGGCTTTCTCGTTTACCGCATAGTAAGAGCGGTCAGGAAAGTAGCTAATGAGCTCCTTTCGCGACAGGCCCTGCTTGGATTTCTCCACCAGCAATGCCATCTCTTCTACACCCCAGGGACGAGCTGTCATTGCCTCTTGTGCATGATGAAGAAGCCCACCCGATAGTGCGTTGACACGATGGCGAACGGCACGGTATGTTCGATCGACCATCGCATCGGAAATTTCACCCACCTTGAGCCCTTGATGACGAAGGTGCAAGAGCTTGCGGTCTTCATCTTCAGTCCAGGGTGGGCTTTTGGGCAGTCATTGTCCGGATAGGTGACGACGTAGGGAGTGTGTCCAATTCCATGTAATTTTAGAGAAGCTGCATATGCCGGACTTCCCCAACGGAGGAAGTGAGAACCACGTTTCGCGCAGATGCAAGAGTCTTGAGTCCTCCTACCAGGCGATCCGCCTCCAGATTCGATACGCGCTGGAGTCGGTCCAAGCTGCCACTTCCAGTTCGCGTCGCGCAATAGTGTTGTCGTCTTCTTGTACGTGAGCTCCAGCCTTTGTTGGAACAATGAGTCTTCAGGAGGTTGCTTGATCAACGCGACCCATCGCATAAGGTATGTATTTCAGCTTCTTGTAGTGGCGAGGCAGTAAGGAACACGAAAGTACGCGTGTTGTGTGAAGGAGTCTCCAAGGCTCTCGACTCCGCGTGTCTCAAATCCAATCGTTGCACATAAGTTTAGATATACCGCATTCTCCATCAGAGGTTGAGGCAAACTTCTGATGACCATTTGACAGCTGAAGTAGGTACCTCTCGGACGCAACCTGCGCTCGCAAGTGATAATGCTTCAAAACCCAAAGTTCTCATCTTCTGCTACGAAATGACTGCGGCGGCATGGATTTCGGCGTCGGCTCGATCGATTCTGGTTTTGATCATCTATGGGACGAGTATGCGCAGTTGTGACATTCCTTTCACCAGATTCATAGCCTCGAACGCGGCTGCGTCTCGCTGCACAACCGTACCGATCACAAGTGCCCATACGCAATGAGCATCGTAGTGTTAGCTATATATCTAGATAAGCATCTCCCATTTGGCGAGTGATCATGAGCTTTGGAAGCTTTGGCTTGGAGCCATAGATCGAGAAGAATGGTACAACGTCACAACGAACCAGAGCTTCTGTCAGGCTTGGGATTCCAGATTCACTGTATGGAGTTGCCAGTACTTCGGATTTGCTTCGACTTAAAGACTTTCTTCTTTGTCAGAGAATCTGGGGAAACGAAGCAGCGCATGTGAACACTTTGCCCGAACAGTCGCCATGGTTTTGCTAGGAAATCGCAGCGCTGCGTGGCGAGTGCTCAGAGTTCCCTTACGGTGCAATTCCAGCAGATGCTCCTCTTCCTTTGGCGTCCAAACTCGGTACGATTCAACAAGTCTCAGAGTCTCCTCAGAGAGTAAAGGAACGCATCGAGAGCGCCAGACTTCAGTGATCGAATATAGTGAGCATTCGAGCTCAGAAGCGATCTCCGCGAGGGACATTGCTTCTTTTACTCTCATGTGGATGATACACTCGAGATCTGCACGAGTATATGTCTGTCTTTGTTGTTGGTGACCGAGGGTCCGGGACTCACAGTTGAGCAAATGATTATTGACTGCATAGTAGCTTCGCTTCGGAAAGTGGCTCGCGATCTGCTCGTGCGTTAGGCCTTGCTCTTTCAACTCAAATAGCAACGCCGTCTCTTGCGGACTCCATCTGGGCGCCATCCTCCTCTCCTTCTTCTGTCCAGGAGGTAATGCAATTTTGAGGTCTTTGCAGCGTTTTTTTACCGCACTCAATGAACGTTTGTCCATCGTGCCCGAAATCTGCTCTCTAGGCAAGCCTTGATGGCAGAGCTCTCTTAGTCTGTGGTCTTCATCGGCAGTCCAGGGTGTTGTTTTCGATACAGCCCGGCCTTGTCCAAACGACGGTTGGCGGCGAGAGCAGATGGCTATGCGTTGTTGAATCGCACAAATTGAACGATTGTCCATCATGTTTGCAATTTGCTCGATAGGCAAGCCTTGCTGGTAAAGCTCTCCGAGTCTGTAGTATTCATCGGCAGTCCAGCGTGTTCTACTTGTAGCCCGACCTTGTCCAGACTGATTGCGCACAGAGCACTTCCAGTTGCGCAGGATGCTGGAGACATTTCTAAGTCTTCCCGGTGACACAAGTGAGAGCAACATCTTACTCAGATGCACTGACTTGATGGGATTCACTCAGGTGATTGTTCTGATATAATGTCGATGTGTTCCTTTTCTGATCCCACAGCATGTGCAATTAGCTCAGTTACGGCCACCACAGAGACATAAATGTACCAAGTAGCGACGTCGACGTTCGGTGCTAATAAATGCGCCCACAGTCGGACCCTGTAAGTAAGAGTATTTATGCTCAGAGTAGTTTAAAGGACTGCGGTCATGTCGCGGGAAGTGACGGGAAAAGTACGACGAGTAGGGAGGCGTCGCGGTTGGAAGAAACACGCCTTGCACGCTACGAAGCTGGGAGTCTGGGCTCTGGTGTATCACAGCCAATCACTGCTCATAAGTTTGAGTGCATTTGCTTGTCTGACCCATCAGTTGCAGACTTTCGACGAACTACCGACCTGCGCTCATTGCCAATTATGCTGCAAGAACCATCGAGGAACGCGCTCTCTACTATTGACGTCTGTAACGTGTCGCTCCGGGGCTTCTTTCATAAGGATACCTGTGCAAGAAAAGTAGAATTGGTACTTCGACCCGCGCAGTAATCGAGGCACATTGCTCTTCCCATGGCCGTCACTATCGGAGAGACAATGTTGGCAGAAACCACATTGCTGTTCCTTCTTTCATTGGAAGTGACACCGGCTCGGTGAAGAGCCCGCCAGTATACAGTACGTGCTCGCAGAAAGAAGGAAAAACTGCGATGACCGCTAGCGCACCTGATGCAGGCATTGCGATCAATGTCCCGAGTCCGTGGTTCAAGGTTTGGACGAGAAGTCCCTCCATGTCAAGGGTGAGCTTAAGCGATTGCTGATTGCAATCATAACACAATACCAACATATGTTTTTCATCTTCGAATGACTGCGGCGAACGTGTTCCCTCCTATGTGACTGACGACTGATCCTCCACTCTTCCTCGAGACACGCAGACCCAAGTCGATTCCCATCCTACATATTTGTCACGGAAGCTTCCCTCACAAACGTGAGCCTCAATCTTAATTCCATATCAGCCACGCGAGCGCCACGACTTCGACGTCACGATACAAACCACGCGTTTCGCACCAAAGCCAGCCAGCCCGCCTCCTGCTGCGCCGTTGAACCAAGTTTCCCGTAGCTCGACGAATTAAACGCCCATGCGGTGACAGCATTTGGCTCCACGAAAACAAGGCATGCCGCTGTTGTGCTCCGAGTACAGAGGTACAAGTCTTTCTTTGCTGTAGTTATTTCTTCTCCCACCGTATACAGTACAAGTGGTTTGCTACTGCCTCGCAAGACTTCCGATACTACTCCTCATAACAGTCTCTAAACAACAACAACAACGCCAGCACTCGAACTTTAGCACCTGCCCGCGAGGCATTCCACCATAGCTCCCGAACAGAAACACCACACCCCGCGGAAACTCGAAGTCCGCGAGGGCAAATCGGCCAGTCCATCTCCAGCAAGAGTCAGAAAAACCCAGTCCCAGGACCGCAGCAGCAACAGCAACAGCAATATGGCGGAAAAAGTCAACGGCATCGCCAAAGGCGCTCAAGACAAAGTACAGGGTGCTACATCAGGCATCCTCGGCAGCATAGAGGGATGGGGAAACTGGATAGCAGCCAAGGGCAAGAGTCTGCTCGACTCGGTCTTCCCGCCTGAGAAGCGGGCGAGCTTTTTGGCCAAGTTGCAGAGCTTCATGCTGAAGAATCCGAAGCTTTCGGTGAGTTTGTTCGCGGGTGGAATACTGCTTGCGGTGCTGGGTATATGATGGCGTTGGAACAAGACTAACACCAACTGCCAGACCTTCCTGGGGATGAACTTCGCCATAACCGGCGTTCCTCTCTTCCTCTTCGTCCTCTTCTCCCTAACAGTCTTCATCTTCGCTCTCGTAGTCGGCCTGCTAGTCGGCGTCCTCGGCGCAGTAGCATTCACTCTCTTCGCCGTTGGTCTGGCCCTCACCGTCGTCCTCCCCACCGTGTTCTTCACAACCATGGGTGCAACCTTCCTCTTCCTCTGGGGTCTAGGCGGCTACTACGCGCTCAAATGGGCCAATGGCGACAGTGAACCCAGCAAGAGCTCTGACGGTGGCAACAACACGATCGGCGACAAGCTCAACTCGCTTAGCGGCGGTCGTCTCACGGGTTTCATGTCTGCGGCTAAGAAAGAAGAGTCTAAGAAAGATATCTCGGGCTACGGCGACGAGCACACGCCTGCCAAGCGCGATGAGAAACCGCAGCAGAATGGTACTGGCAAGCCGCAGAAGTTGAATGCGAATGGCAATGGTGCGAAGAGCAATGGCTCGCCTTCGCCGCAAAAGGCTGTGGGTGATGCTTCGAATGCTGTTAATGGGCATGCGAAGAAGGCTACGAACGCTACTAAGGGTGCGCAGAATGCTGTCGGGAGTACGACTGGGACTGTGACTGGTGGCTTGAGTGGTGCTACTGGCACTGCTTGAGCTTTCGGCTTGATGGGATTGGTTGGGAGGTTTCCTGGTGTCGAGATGATGTGGAAGGCTTTCCGCGACGTTTACGACTGCATAGAATGGTTATCTGGTTTTCATTTTTCTGTATTATCTTGTCTTCAAGACTGGAAGCTTGTGTGGAAAAGATTATGTTCGAGCTGGGACGAAACATGCGGTCCATGTACATTGTTGTTAGCAGCGGCGAAAGCATCCTAATGAGGTATGATGATGATGGAGGTAGATGTAATGATTGTTCATACATGACCGTCGAGTCCATTGTCCACTCTTTCACATTAACTCACACGACAAAAGTAACGAGGAATTGGAGTCTGTTAGAAGAACAAGAGTCAAAGTATGGAGCTCTAGAAACGCACACCTCAAGCATGTGACAGCATCAAGTCGCAACGGGAGCTCAAGATGACGCAGACCTTCTGCCATTCACATTCACTTCTCTCTTGCGCGCGCCTGTATAAACAGATACCTCTCGCACTCCAAGCTCAATGCGCAACCCAACACTGCATGTGTACTATCAACACCCAACACCTCGTCGCTGTCGGCCCACCGTGCAGAAGCAGCACGAAGCCGCGGATCGGCCGTGAAGCGTTCGTCATCGGCTGCAGTTGATCATGGCCGGCGGCAAGCGCAAACACCGTGGCCTGCAAACATATGGCCGTGCCAACAACGCCCACAACAATGCGAACAATCGTGTGACCCATCTGAGAGCCCAAGAGCTATTTTCTAACCAGTCAAACCAAGATTCAGATCCAGTGTCAGAGCGTGTACAAATCACTGGAGCTCCACAGCCAAAACATACCCAACCTGATCAGAAAGCTCGGCGAGGCTCTATTGTTAAGAAGAAGGAATACAAACAATCATCTTTAGCACCAAGCAGGATTGCAGGCCCCATATCAGCTACCGTCAAAGGCTCAGCACCAGCCATGGTTGCCGAACCCAGCGCGGACGATGTCGAGTCAGTCATCTCTATCATAGGCTGCGGCCGAGATCAGGCCATCCGCTACCTCAAAGTCAAGAAGGATGTCGCAGGCGCGATCGGAGCGATCATGGACGGAGAGGACATCACAAAAGAAGAGCAGTCCAACAGCTGGGATGAAAGTGCATGGAGTACAGACCGAGACGGCAATGCGAACATGGGAGACAACAGCTTGCATCCTTTAGGCGGCACAAGCACAGCACCGACGAGAGTACCATCGCCAGCTATGAACATGGGTGTCCCAGCGAACAGGGACGACGAGGATGCTCAGCTTGCGCAGGCACTTGCGGCGAGCAGAGGAGGAGACTTTCAGCAAGAATCTGGAGTCCTTCATGCGGATGGAACATCACAGCAGACCTATGGTCCAGCGAATAAAGATCAGAGCGCGCATGACAGACAATGGGGTATGGTTCTATCGTCGACACAAGGCGCAAGCAGCGAGATCGTGCCAGACGTCGAACGACCCGAAGAGCGGAAGAATGCTGAAGGCGAACCACGATTCCTGAAGACATTACCTTCTGGAGACTACCTGCCGAACTTCCTGACGATCGCCCATTCGGTTCCTGCCGTCCGGGAGGCGCTACTGATGCGAGATTATACTATGGTTCAATATGGAACGGACGCTGAATGGTGGAGAGGCAACCAGATCGCCCTGCCCAAGATCGTACACACGGAGAACGGAGCACCTGCAGACGCCGAGATCGATAGGTTCGACGCTTTCATCTCAGAGACACAGCGCTTGATGGCCGCGCTGGATGCAAGTCAACGATCCTACGCCAGTGTGAATGCGTTGACGAAAACCGAATTACTGCTGTCGGGTGGTAACATCTCATTGACAGAGAACTTCATCGAGAGGTTGTGCAACGCAGCTGATGCGCGTACGGACAATCACGACGATCTGGTGTCGCTGTTCAAGACCCGCATTGGCACCACGAACCCAGCAGGCGTCCACACGCCCCATGCTACTGTTCTTCCTTTGGACGTCAAAACACTGGGCGAGGACAAAGTTCAACTGATGGAGGTCCTTGACAGCTTGCTCTGGGACACAGACACTCAGGAGTACGAAACGAAAGACAACTTCATCGCACACGCTGGCGAGATCATCGTTATGCAGGCCAAACAGACCGATCCCTCCGCGCAAAAGCTGCAACTCGAGATACCCTCGACATTATTCATCGACAAATATCTCGAAAAGAATGTACAAATTTCTAGACCGGCGCGATTGGAGATTGCGAGAGAAAAGGAGCGCATTGCGAAGATCAACGAGATCGAGAAGAAGCTTACCAAGTGGCAAATGCCAGGGCGACAGATTGACGCGAGAGCAATGCTGCAACATACCTTGGGTCACTTCTCGGGGAAGAACATGGCGGATGCGAACAACGCGGACGGCGAGAATGGCATCGTCGTCAATGGTACAAGCACACCTGAGCAGCCACACTACGCCGATATTGCAGCTAAGCTCGAGGCGGTGATAGCGAGTGTTGACAAGAAGCTCATAAGGCTCACAGAGCAGCGCGAAAGCATTCAGAAGAACATCTCCAAGCTATCCAGATCGTCGCCGTCCCAGCTAGAACAAGAAGGCCTCAAGGAACGCTACACTCTGATGGGCGTGGCCACCAAACCCAGCATCACGTACATCCTCCGCCCCAAAGACGACCACAACGAAGATGACGACCACATGTCGACCGAAAACGACGACGAAGCAACCCCAGATGGCATGCAATGGTGGCGCATCGAGTACGCTGTCAACGGCACCCAGCCTCGCATTTCCAAAGCGAAGGTCGAAGGCGACATCGTCGTCCAAGCCGTCGAAGTCGAGCACACCTCAGCCCTACTCGTCTACGCCAGCGACCGCGCCGTCGACTTCTCAACCTACGACCCCACCCTGCCCCTCGCCCTGCAGCAATTTGTCGAAGACGACGATTTCCACTTCAACGTCGAGCTCCACGA
>Ga0058698_10001408_pt1 | contig 10870 bp, 12 predicted proteins | sample AgamicAsSfe_FD_67288 | JGI IMG/M metagenome (GOLD analysis project Ga0058698, IMG submission 67288) | Agave microbial communities from Guanajuato, Mexico - As.Sf.e | ecosystem: Host-associated > Plants > Phyllosphere > Phylloplane/Leaf | place: Guanajuato, Mexico | collected 2012-05-30
CCATATGATTCACTCGAAGTTGGTGGCTTCAGAGTGGTTCCCATGACGCAAAAAGAAGCACCCACAAGCTCCAGCTCGGTGATACATGTTCTCTCCTCTTTTTCGTGGGAGCTCATTTACTCCAACTCAAATTTCTTTTCCAATTTACCATGGACGACTTAGCCGTTGTGCTTGCAGGGCTGTGGAACGAGTTGCATGCCATCAGTGTAGCCATGTTGAATGCTACTTCCACTCGGACCCGAAGTGTTGAACTCGTCACTACTAAGATACACCTAAGAAAGTAGTAGGAGCAGCTACAGCTGCACGAACATGCATGGCAGGAATACCAGCTTGATACTTCGTATTATTCTTACAGAACAATGACAAGCAAGGTGGCAGAATATCGAACTAGATAGTCTAGGGAGTGTGCCATCAGTTCTTTGCTCGAGTCCGATCTTCCCAGGCTGAAACATAATCGAGTGTCTTCCGCCGGATGGTCGAGGGAGAGTACCGGCAAGTGGCGTATTTAGACATTACCATGAAGCACGCTGAGCTGATTATAGCCTTGATTAAGCAGATCTACTGCGAGTTGCGTCAGGCTTCTTCGATTGCATTATTTCTAGCACTCCGGTGAGCATCCTTTCGGACACGTGCTTGAGAGTTTACAACTCGTCTAGCCTTTGATGCAACCGGATCATTCATCTCAGCTTTGGTCGATCTAGTCTGAAGCATTCTCCGGAGCTCTTCGGTATGTACCTCGACTTCATAAACCCTGCCAATCTCTTCGAGAGTTAGGATGGCACCATGAAGTCGTTCAGCAGGAGCGTAAATTCCGATCCATTCAGGGTGGTCGAGTCGATAGACTTTCAGGCTTCTGCCAGTGGAAGTCTTGACAGTCGTGATTCCATCCAAGTAAACATCCTAGAAAGCTTGCGCATGTGCTCCCCAAAGAATAAGGTAGCCATCTTCTGTTGGTTTACACATGCGAACCATCCTCTGCATGTGAAGGTGGCGGAAGTGAAGGAAACAGCTATACAGCTTGTCTAGTGTCTTGCGGATACCTTGGTCGTTGTTGATCTCCTCTGCCTTCAGATCGACATCGCCGGAACGCAACAGGATCCTTCATCTTGTGCCGTGAAAACCAGTTCAATAGGTTGAAAGCCTTGGAGTTGAGAAAACCATAAGGAAGGGTGCAGTACTCAAGATCTTTTAGTTTGGAGGAATCGGCGGTGGTAACCTGATGGAGCAGTTGGATGAAGGAGGGTCTGATCTCTTCAGCACAATCGACAGTATCGTTCATGACCAGCTCTAGAAGTTCCGTCTTGGAAGTGTCGAGTGTGAGAGAGGGATCCTTAACAGACCGAGCCATGATCAAGGACTTCTTTGCGATGCGGCGAGCTAGAGGGTCCGTCTATGGATTAGTTTCAATCGTCGGTGCAGTGACCTTAGGAAGGTTGGTCTCCGGCGGGCTGGTCAGGTTGGTCTTCGGAATGGTCTCAGTAATGGTGTTCTCCATTGAAGCAGCCCATGACATAAAGCTGCCGGAATGTGCGATAGTCTGCTTGGTGACGGAAGCTGAGGCAATCGTCTTGACTTCTGGGACCACAGTGTTGTTGAGCTCTCGAGCTACAGCTGAAATAGGCTTCTGTGTGACCAAATGTCGGTTGCGCGAAGTTGAGGCAATTCTCCTGAGCCTTAGGGCTATGACAAAGTGGATCTTGTCTTTAATTGATTGCTGATAGACCAGAGCTGATCCAGTCTTCTGGAGGGTTTCGACGACGACAATTGAGCTCATTTTGGTCGAGTTCAGAGCCTCGAGCAGCTCTTCTTTGCCATTGATCTTCTGGGGTTTGGAGGGCAGGCTGGAACTGGTCTTATACGTTGATCGGGAAGACTGATGCCTAGAGCCAAGGCTTCAACATCTTCGAGCGTTCTCTTCTGTCTGAAGGTAGGTCGAGTCGAGCTTGAGACTGAGACATGATCATTAAAGGAGAGGTCAATGAGAGAGGAGGGCAAAGGTTGAGAAGCCTGCCTCTGGTCAGGAAGAGGAGGGAGGTTTGACATGACTGCACAGTGCAGCAGAAGTCAGATTGACCAAGTTAAGGGTGCCGAGGAGATGGAAGGAAGATTCTAAAGAAGGATTCAAAAGCTACTGTGCGTCGCAGCCCCAAGGCTGCCGCCGCAGATGGCAAGCATCACGTCAAGCTGGTACTTTTGCCGTAAATGGTCATGAAACTGTCTAGCTGGTCCACCCTACATGCGACTACTGCTCTGGGTATAGTAGGTGACGAATTCAGGAGCTCGAGGTTCGGAAGTGGGGTCTGGCATGGCTACATTTATTGTATACGACTCAATGGAACAGGTCGATGAGCATAGCGGAGTAGGTCTGAGTGGAGCTGCGGAGGGTAGTACATCGCACGGGATGGGTGCTAATTCCTCTTAAAGCAAAAGCAGGCTTCTGTACTTTATCCTAAAGCGTTCTCTCAACTCTCCTTATGCGTCCACTTCATACCATTGACCAAGACTACCTTCGAACACCAATTAAATTCTCGATGACGCTGGAGATAAGCAAGTTTCGAGCTCTACTCGAACTCCCCTGAGACACAAGAGGATTCTTGGAGACAGTGACGACGAGGAAGAATTGGTTCTGCCTACTAATCTCCAGACTACACACCAGAAGGCTGCTCCCAGCCTGTCTAAAAGTCTGCGCACCACACATGAGGTGGTCTCTTTCGGGCTGCGCACCAAACGTCAAAAGATTGTTCATAATCTTGACAGCAATGAGAAAAGCTGGTCGAGGCTACGGACCGTACGAAGGTGGACACTGCGGTGGTACGCGAACTGCTCAGCTTCGTGAGATTCTCAAACCTAGGCCGTCTACGGCACTCTCCAGTCTGTTCAGCTTGACATTCTCGACCACGTCTTCAGCTTGAGATAATGGTATGACAAGCACAGCAGTCTAAGAAATCATGTTACGGTACTCGGCTTAGCCTCTACTCTAATACTACTGTAGACCATGCTATCAGTTAAAGATCAGTAAATTTGGCGTAGAAGTTTAGATTATTCAGTAGATGGCACTCTTCATAGTGTTACGCTGAGATTCTTAAGCTGAGATATGGCTGCCTAAGCTTCTCAGCCTAATTCAGCGTGCCCCAGCGTAGAGTCTAGATTGAAAAGCCGACGGTACTCTTCGTCACCTATCTAGCTTGATAGAACCCGTCGTGTCTTTCAGCGTGATATCAGCAGTTTAGTATAGAAGTAAATAGATATATTGTTCACGGCACTCTCCCTGGATTAACCAATTCATCATACTATGCTAAGGTCTTTACTTTGGAGATCATGTTTGTGCAGGTAACGAATTCTATACTAAACATTCCACGGCCCCTTCCCTAAAGTATCTACTTCGATATTTTGATCATAATATCTCCGTAGTTGGACTGCTCGTTGCGAATAAGAGTTTGAATAAGAGTTTCGACGGTACTCGCCAGCAGCAGTGCGTACAGGCTATAGCCTTTCTTGTGAAGCTTTGCGAAGTCGAGTGCATTCAGAGCATCAATGGAGACGGCTTTGAGACTAGCAAGCAACTTCAACTCTCCACGATGCATTTCAAGTCTTGGGGAAAGTGCTTCCACACCTCATCCATCGATTGTTTGATCAAATTAGGGTCCCACCAGCAGCAATACAGCCACAATCTCGAAGTCTAATCATACATGTCTTTTTTGGCATTCTTGCCTGTGCTCAACCATGACTCCTTGCCACTGCTTGACTTTGAAAGTGATTCCGAGCTTGATCAGCAACGTATGAGCCTCCGCAAGTCGTTGCTCGAGTCGCGTCTTGAAATGGTCAACTCGAGTCTTGCTCAAACTGTAGTCCTGTCTTCTCCGGATCGCAGCCCAAGTCCCGCGAGGTATTGTATCAGGAAGGTACTTTTCGTAGACACCGTAAGCAGCCCGAATCGCTTCCAAGGTCCAGCCGTGTTCGTCGTCTGTGGGACTAGAAATGTACTAGGAGCCTGGTTAGATCAAAGTTGTGGGATATTAGGTCAATACCAACTGCTAAGAGTGCTTTGCAAAGACCCTGCTCTTCTTTTGACCCGTCATCCATCTCAAAGGTGCTCCGGCGTTTGATATACTCCTCACCACCACCCCTCTGCTGCCCCATGATCTTGCCTGTGCCACGTCCATTTGATAGTAGAGACGTCCGCCGAGGGCTCTGTACATAATGGAGGTTGTTGCTGCTGCTGCCGCGTCGGTTATGGAGGATACTCGTAGGGCTCCTGCTGCTGCCGAGGTGGAGATTGCTGAGAGTATCGCGATAGCCGCTGCTGCTGTCGAGCAATCGGCAATCAGCAACTGTTCCACGGTGCCCGAAGCGTGTGTTCGTTCTTAGAAGGATAATTGAGAGCGATGCCTATCCTTAGTAGCTTATTCAGATTGATGTGAGATCGCGGGTGAGCTTGGATGCAATCCGAGCACGGGAGTCTTGCGAATACTTCACGGCACTCGCCATGGCGTGACATGGAGTGGCTTTGGAATCGATTAGCAAAGTGGAAGTGAGTCCGTGGAGATGAGAGACTGACGTATCGTCGAGCCTGACGACCTTGTTCTATAAGAAGTACGCACACGAACCTCGCATGGTCAAGGTCTCGGAGAAGCCTGGCAAGAGCTCGCGGTGCGCTTCCCCATGTCTGTACTCGTCGGCTGACGTAGAAGCAAGTGTCGACAAAGCCTCTTTGCTTTCGCTTGGGGAGACATGATGCGGCGAACTCGGTTCGAGGAACAGAAGGTTTTGAGACAGCTGAGAGTGTCTCGTCAACGTGCTGCTGAGAATTCATGCTCTAGTACTTTGTGAGCTCGATAGGAGCTCGATAGTCTGCTCGGTGAAGGCAATGCGAGGACAAAGAGCAGCAGGGGAAGAGGCTACAGACTGGACCATTGGTGCCCCTACGTGTGAAACCTGAAAAAGGGGCATGAAAGATGCTTTGGTAACACAATGCGCTTCTTCAGCTATTATTGTACAGGATGATCTTTCGATCAAGCACCTTTGTTCCTTCCTCCTTCCTTTCCTTCCCCCCTTCCTTCTTCTTCCTTGTTCACACTCATTTCTCGAGGGAAGCCAAAATCTGCTCACTTTTTTACAGGTTAGCGGACATAAGATGAAGATGGAGCGCGTTCACTTACCCCTTCTTCCTTGCATGATCGATGTCCCCTACCATATAGAAAGCAGACTCTGGACTTGTAGGACGTTAGCTCAATTGGAAGTGAGAAGGATGGTGTAACATACAGGTCATCACCCTCACCAGCCATGATTGATTTGAAGGACTATTTGTCACGATCAGCTTTTGAAGGACAACAAGGACGCGGAATAACGGGAGAACATACCCGAATTGTGTCTTTGATCGGTACGAGCGTTCCTTCAATTCCCGTAAAGACTTGAGCGACGGCGAACGGCTGTGTTACTAGTGTCAGACATCCTTCTACTCTCTACAGTCTTAGAATGTATCTTACCTGGCTCAAGAATCTTTGCATCTTGCGCGCACGCTCGACGGTGAGCTTGTCGGCCTCTAAATCCAACACATCAATATGTAAAACTGTTTCCGGGGTTGGGGTATTCCATACCGCTCAGTTCGTCCATTCCGAGAATGGCAATGATATCCTGCAACGACTTGTACTCCTGAAGCATCTGTTGTGTCTTGGTGGCAGTGTCGTAGTGGTCCTGTCCGATGATACGGGGGTCCAACATGCGAGACTTGGAGTCCAGAGGGTCGACAGCGGGGTAAATGCCGAGCTCGGAAATACCACGAGACAACACAGTGGTGGCGTCCAAGTGGGCGAATGTGGTGGCAGGGGCAGGGTCGGTCAAATCGTCAGCTGGCACATAGACGGCCTGCACAGATGTGATGGATCCCTTGGTGGTGGTTGTGATACGCTCCTGCATCAGACCCATGTCGACGGCGAGTGTGGGCTGGTAACCGACGGCAGATGGAATACGTCCGAGCAAGGCAGACACCTCAGAACCGGCCTGGGTGAATCTGGACAGCTTGTCAGCAGTTGTCGCTTAACAATCAGGACGCTGTTGAATCATACCGGAAGATGTTGTCGATGAAGAGCAACACATCCTGACCCTCCTCGTCTCTGCAAGATAATTAGATGATGTCTCATGTACAAAGACTTCTCGTTACTTTCCTGAAGTATTCAGCGACGCTATTGAACATGTTAGCATGGTCCTTGCTATGTCAAGGAGAGTGCCGCAAGGCTTTTAAAACATACGTGAGACCAGTCAAGGCAACACGGGCACGGGCCCCGGGAGGCTCGTTCATCTGACCGAAAACCAATGCGACCTTGGACTCTCCCTCAAGGTTGATGACCTTGGTCTCCTGCATTTCGTGGTACAAGTCGTTACCCTCACGTGTGCGCTCTCCGACACCAGTGAAGACAGAGTAACCACCGTGAGCCTTGGCAATGTTGTTCTGGCCCAGAAGTCAGTCTCAAACTTATGACCAGCGTTCGAGAAATATCCTTACGATGAGCTCCTGGATGAAAACAGTCTTTCCGACACCAGCACCACCGAATAGACCAATCTTACCACCACGGGCGTAAGGAGCGAGCAAGTCGACGACCTTGATACCAGTGACGAGCACCTCAGCCTTGGTGGACTGCTCAGTGAACTCCGGAGGGTCGGCGTGAATGGGTCTGCGCATGTCGGTCTTGATGGGTCCACGCTCGTCAATTGGGTCACCAGTGACGTTCATGATACGTCCGAGGGTGGCAGGGCCGACGGGAATGGCGATTGGGCTTCCAGTGTCGTCGACGTTGGATCCACGAACGAGACCTTCGGTACCTGCATTTGCGTATTAGATGGTGGCTATGTCTTATGCGAGATTCCAATTTTCTTACCCTCCATGGCAATGCATCGCACAACGTTCTCACCCAAGTGTTGCTGGATAATACGTTAGTCGTCGCATTGCGTTATATGTGATTGCCAGTTCCGAAGGCTACTTACAGCGACCTCAAGAGTCAACTTGTTGTCACCGTTCTTGGTCGTAAGAGCGTTGAGAATGGCGGGAAGCTCCTCGGAGTCGAACTTGACTGTTATTGTGTATCAGTGTCGAGTTCGATGTGATGTCTTTTGAGGAGGCGCTTTTTCTCCGAGCTCCCTCATCCCCCAAGAATTATACTCACCGTCAACAATGGCACCAATGACCTGATGGATCTTTCCGTTCAAGCCACCAGCGGCGGTCGCATAGCTTGCTGTAAGAGCTGGGAGGAAATTCTTCTTGATGGGGCTGAAAGCGGCGCGGCTGACAGTAGGTTGGCGAAGAGCCCGAAGGCCTGACCGTGCGATACCACTAGAACACGAGTGTCAGCGATTCGACATTCGAAAAGGTGGGCTCGAGCTCAGAGCGTACCTCTTGAACATCTTGAGATGTCTTGAGCAATGTGAAGGAGTGGAGTGGTGTTAGGTATGAGATTAACGTGGTCAAGGAGAAGAAGAGCTGCCGTGTGAAGAGGTAGATGGTTTTGCCATTAGCGGACCCACAAAAAGTCTCCAGCGATTGAACGACATCGCCCGGATTTTAATGAAACTTCACTTCAGATCGTGGTCGACATGTATCGTACACCACCTGATTTACTGCTACTACATCTGCTATATCTCATATGTTGGTACCTCGTATCGTTATAGTATCCTCGCAGACCACCATGTACAGCCTACACTATCTTGGCCCTCGGAAAAGATATCCCAATACATCTTAACATAGCTCATTACACATTAGATTGTAGACTCAAGAGCAAGGACCTGTTTATGGTTAGCAATGGATTCAGGATCGATCGTCGACGATATCACTCACAATTGCTGTCCGTGTGGGAACGTAGACTTGAACAAAGTTCTTGCGGCCATTCCACTCAAAAGGTGTAGTGAAGAACCTTGTGTCTTCAGCCACTCTACTGAGTCCGCCATAAGCTGCGTTGTCAGTGTTGATCACGGTCTTGTAAGTGCCTTCTTGCTCCACGCCCACACGATAGTCGGCAAAGCTCTGAGTGGGGTTGAAGTTGAAGATCCACAACAAGCCGGCACGCTCGAAGACGAGGACTTTGTCCCCCTCGTGCTTCAGACTGACGTAAGCTTGCTCTGAGTGTAGCCAGCCGTATTTCTGTTCTGTCCATTGAATCTTGGCATCAAACTCGTTGAGGTACTTGTACCGAAGCATCCCATCGTCAACAAGGTTGAATTGTCTGCGGGCGTAGTGGAAGCTGTTGTTGTTTCCAGCACGAGGAAAGTCAAGCCATTCAGGATGACCAAACTCGTTACCCTCGAAGTTTAACCAACCCTCGCCACCCATCGCATGAGTCACGAGGCGAATCATCTTGTGTAGTGCCATTCCGCGCTCGATAACTGGTGTGAAGTCGGAGAGAACAGACATGTTTGTGTACATTTGCGCATCGCAAAGCTGGAACAGGAGAGTCTTGTCACCCACGAGCCTGGTGGTTCGTTAGCAAATTGGTTCTGTACCTCGCTCGCAGTGACTTACGCTTGGTCGTGGGATTCCGCGTAGGCAATGGTCTTCTCGCCATGACGACGATTTGTCAGCACGTAGGCTAAGTGGCCCATCTCCCATTCTTTGTCCTCCTTCTCCTTCAACCACTTCACGTATAGATCGGGCACTGCCATAGCCAGGCGGTAGTCAAAGCCTAGACCGCCCAAAGATAGAGCAATACAAAGGCCAGGCATACCAGAGACATCTTCGGCGATTGTCGTGACGGCTGGATAAAGCTCGTGAAGCATTTCATTAGCAAGCATAAGGTAGACAACACCTTCTTCGTCAACACCAGGACCGAAATATTCGTGGTAGCCGCCGGAAAACCCCCTGTGCGCTGATTAGTCTGAGGGTAACGACAACCGAAAGATGCATTTTACGTACGTGCCAATTCCGTGGTGGTGGTAGAGCATGCTAGTCACACCATCGAAGCGGAAGCCGTCGAACTGATACTCCTCCATCCAGAATCGCAAGTTGCTGAGCAAGAAGCGCAGTACTTCATGATGACCATAGTTGAACAGTCTGCTGTCCCAAAGCTGATGGGTACCCTTCGGGCCACCATGAAAATATTGATGATCAGATCCATCGAACTCGTTGAGCCCATCAAGTATGTTTTTCGAAGCGTGACTGTGAACGACGTCGAGTAAGACAGTGATTCCCATACCATGTGCTGTATCTACAAGCTCCATCAAGTCCTCGGGCAGACCATAACGACTGCTGGCCGCGAAGAAGCTGTTGATCTGATACCCGAAACTGGCATAGTAGGCGTGCTCCATGATTGCCATGAGCTGGATAGTGTTATAACCAAGTGATCTGATGCGAGGAAGGGTGTTCTGCGTGAACTCTTTGTATGTCGCTACCCGAGGCTCTGGCGACGAGATACCAACATGCGCTTCATAGATACGAATACTTTTCGGCTGCTGAGGGCGCTTGTTTTTGAACTGGTACTTTTGAGGTGGGCTGTAGTATCGCGCGTCGTACACAGGAGACACGTTAAGATCCTGCGTCACGTATTTGATCCACGCAGGTAGTCTCTCGGCTCTTTCGTGACTATTGGGTACGACGAGGGAAATCTTGATCTTCGAAAGATGCTCGATTGCAGGCTTTCCATTCTGCGCTGGTAGGACTATCTCGAATGCCCCGTAGTTGTCTTTCTTCATTTGGTGCGAATCGCGATTCCAGTTGTCTATGACACAATCAATCAGTATAGATTGTGCTATCGAAAATCATACTTTCTTACTAAAGTCTCCAATCAGGTACGCGCGTAGAGCAGCTGGTGCCCATTCTCTGTATGTGATGTCTCCATTCGAGCTGACATTGAAGCCGAAGCGGTCATATCCCTAGGATGTATTAGCATTTTTCACTTGACACATGCCTGCCGCATGTCACAGTACCTTTGTGAACTTGTCGAATCCGCCCTCGTCCTTCTTGATTGTGTCAATCCACTTCTGAGCTTTGGAGAATCTTGACTTCAATGCATCCTGGAATGGCTCAAGCCATGGATCGAGTGATAATATGCCTCATTGGAAGTTAGCACAGCAATATCAGAGTCTTGTTGTCCTGACGTACCAGTGCCATCATTCGCAGCACCCTTGGGTGACGCCGCAGACAAAGAGTTTGAAGCTGCTTGATTGATTGTTCCAGCCATACTTAGACCTTATGGTGTCTCTCTTAGGCTTGAGGTGCGATTTGCAAAGTTGGACTGGGGATCAAAATTGAGAGAAAGAGATTGGAGCTTATCTGAACAGGACTGAATATCAATGTCTCTGCAGAAGTCGTCAAAGTAATCGGAATTCAACTCAAAACTTACTTGCATGAGATATCCCCAACCTTATGTACCCCGCGTATCGTCATGCGCTCAATGGGAGATGGAGTATACTGCGATTAGTGCTCTCGGTCCGACAGCTGCAACCAGGTACGGTCACGACCGCCACCCTTCAGGCAAGTGAGTCAGCAATAGGAGTAGTATATGTATATCACTGCGCTGCGATGCTCTGAATGAACACTAATTATGATGTTTCCTCACTATCTTGCAATTACTTAAGTACTGAAGCATCCAGTGACTCATATGTCAGCGCTTCATGAACAAACGTGGAAAGTCTCAGCGGACCTGTGATGACGATATTTTCATCTCCTTCATGCACTGAGCCTATGCTATGATTTACTCACAACATTAGACCGACACAACTTCTTCTCCTCCCAGTGTGACAACGCGCATCAGTAGACCTGTCATGACCACCGCCCCTCCTGCCGACCTCGCCAGTGTAGCATCTTACCTAAGGTCCCACTCCATCCCCTTTGACAGCATCACAACCCGCTCGGCCGGCTTCCCCAACTACATCTTCCTCATCTCGC
>Ga0058698_10001409_pt1 | contig 10870 bp, 10 predicted proteins | sample AgamicAsSfe_FD_67288 | JGI IMG/M metagenome (GOLD analysis project Ga0058698, IMG submission 67288) | Agave microbial communities from Guanajuato, Mexico - As.Sf.e | ecosystem: Host-associated > Plants > Phyllosphere > Phylloplane/Leaf | place: Guanajuato, Mexico | collected 2012-05-30
CCTGGAATGACATATAGCGACCACGAACTCTGGTTCCTTGGCGGCACGATGACCGAAGGTGGCAGCGATACTTCGGCTTCCATCATCACAGCATTTGTGCAAGCGATGGTTGCCTACCCCGACGTGCAACGCAAAGCTCAGGCTGAGATCGATGGAGTGGTTGGTGAAGATCGCAGCCCTACATGGGAGGACTACGCTGCATTGCCATACATAGGTAAGTGTTTGGATGGAGGGTTTTGGCGAGATACCTGTGACTTCCGGCTGACTCGTGCTACCCGCTCCCTACAGCCCAGTGCGTTAAAGAAGCCATGCGATGGCGACCTGTCACACCTTTGGCTTTCCCTCATGCTCTGGCTCAGGATGACTGGGTCGATGGCTACTTGATACCCAAGGGCACAACTGTGATCATCAACGCCTGGGGAATGCAACACGACGCCACCAAGTACAAAAATCCGGAAGTGTTCGATCCGGACCATTTCGCTGGATGCACCAAACTTGCACCTGAGCTCGCCAACGGCGCATACGAAGACAGAGACCATTATGGCTATGGTGCCGGCCGCAGACTCTGCCCCGGCATCCACCTCGCTGAGCGCAATTTGTTCCTGACCATGTCGAAATTGCTCTGGGCATTCCACATATTGCCATCTGTAGACGAGTCTGGACAAGATGTGCCGGTCAACACAGATCCGCGAACTGCGTACTCGGAAGGTTTTTTGGTTTGCGCCAAGGACTTCCCAGCTAGGTTCCGTATCAGAGGTCAGGAGAGAAAAAGTACAGTCTTGCGTGAGTTTGGGGAGGTGGAGAGTGTGTTTGCGAAGTATGAGGCTTGATACTGCGCGTGCAGCAGAGCTGGCATGGCCGGATGGACTATTAGTCTGTTTGAAGATATCCCGAAGACTTCGTTCGACCAGTGTGAGCATTGATCATTCATGTTGTCTTGACTCCCGCGGCTTAGACAGAGTAACGCACAAGGCAATGTTTGGGTATCATATGCTGCATGTCATGTTTCAAATCCAGACGAGTTTTTTGATCACGCCAACTTTTGCCTTGCATCGGCCGGACGAAGCTTGTACAGACCGAACATCCTCGTCATTGCAGTTTCCTATAGACATCTGTTAGTATGTTGGCTAGGAGCGTGGACGTACAACACGTACAATGACAAACTTGGGCATGAAGCCCGTAACCCACCACACAAGCCATGACTTGGAGCCTAGAGTGAAATTTTAGCGATGTAACATTTTGAGCTTGAGACAGAGGTAGAACTCACCCTCCCAGATTGTCTGCTTCTGTGAGCCAGTCAACTGCGAGACGACAGACTTGGCGTACTTGTCGGTCTCCATTCCCAGAGATTGACTGTGCGTCAACCTCTTCTCGAAGTCCTTCTCAATAGGTAGATAGATCGAATCGCTCTTCAGCGTTCTGGAAGTCCGCGCGATCTGGCTCTTCACGCCACCCGTAATAACATTAACCACGCGCACTCCAAATGGCTTCAGCTCCAGTCTCAAAGTGTCAGTGTAGCCGTGTAACGCTGCTTTCGACGCGCAATAGACACTGCCAAAGGTATACGGCATCACACCAGCCAGCGATCCGATCATTGCAATAGTGCCCTGCGCTTTGATCAATAGCGGCGCAAACGCTTGAGTCATCCTCATGACAGCGAACACATTGACAGCAAAAGTGGCCTCGATCTCGCTCATCTCGACTTCTAACGCGGGCACGGTGTAGCTGCGGCCAGCATTGTTGATGAGAAAGTCCAGTTTGCCTCCTGTGCGCCTGACAATATTGGCTTTCAAAGCTTGAATGCTTTCGCTGCTGGTAGCTTCCAGTTTGAAAGTCTCGATCCCAAGAGCGGCCAGGTCGGCGATGGATTCTGTTTTGCGCGCTGTGGCGAAGACACGGAAGCCTTGTGATTTGAACTCGCGAGCGAGCGCGTGGCCGATGCCACTGCTGCAGCCGGTAATGAGGACTGTTTTGCTGGCCATTGCGAGCTTGAATTGCCTAGAGGTTCCGTAGAGTGATACCGTATAACTGGCGTGTCCCACTTATAGCGTGGCGGTTTTCACGTCAAGCGTCGTGTCTCTCAGAGGCTATGGACCAGACGTCGGGGAGATTTGTTGATGTTTGGTGCCGATGTGGGTCCGATTCGGCAAGAGCTGTCGTCCGAGAACGTCTAAGATTGACATGTGACATAAACAATATGGACGATCCAATATAGCGACTCGTGAGTTCTCATGTAGTGCTTTGCTATTGAGATACACTGTTGAGCACGGGGATTAAACTTCGTCTTCCGTCTGGACACTCAATACGGAGTCACAGTGAGAACTAGAGCTCCTGCTGAGCTTGACTAACAATAAAAAGTCAAACATTTCACATTCTGAAAGCAACGCAGCCTATGGGTATCCTGAAGCAAATTATCCGCCGTTCTCTCGTCCACCTTGAAGCCCACCTTATGCAGTCTTCTGCCATGCCGGGACCCACTCATGCTTCTGGTGATCGTCCAACCTCAACGCACCTATGGCACCATCAATCCTTCCCTGTTCTTGCCCCAGAAGCTCTTTCTCAAGCTTAGCCATCATATCTAGCTCACGCAGTATACCATCTACCAAAGAGCGACACGAGCCAAGTATCATTTGTAAGCTGGTCTCAACCCCGTTAGAAGCTTCCTGATCGGGTAGCGGCGGCAGTGTAGCCATCTCGCGTTGCAGAGAACGGATCTTGAGTGCAGTGGAAGCATGTCCTTCCCTCCATGATCCTGGCAGAGGCTCGACAAAGCCTTTTGAACTTGCTGCCATCTTGTCTTCTGCTGCAGTGGCCCAGTCTTCGAAGACACCAAGGAGTCCAGTGTACCTACTCTCCGAGTGCGTGATCGCAGTAACATCTTTGTGCACTCTTGCGAGCGTCTGAAGATTCTCAGCTAGAAGCGACGGATCAGGACACCAAGCCTGTAGTGCTTTCAGGTTCGCCAATTTCTGCTGTGCCATCTCAGCCGCACGGACAGCCTCGAAGTCTTTGCGTAGTCTGGCATGTCTTTTGCCTAGTTTGCGCTTTGCATCGACTGTGTACTGGCGTGTGGTCTGCGCAGAAGTCTCGTGAAGTAGGGATAGCTGCAACAACTCAACCTGTTGTTTCGCAACATCGAAGGGCACGGAGAGGTCTTCTTCGAGCGCAGGTGCGGGTGGCCGTGAGAATTTCGACGTTGGAACTGGAGGCTTTGGCAATGCAGTTTTGGCCGGCGAGTAGTGTTGTTGGAATGTACTGAACGTAGGCCGCGATGATGGCGGTAGCTGTGGTTTGCTGGCAGGCTTCAGTTCTGGTGCTTTTCTTGGTGAAGTCGGTGAAGGTGCGGGTAAAAGTTGGCTTGGAATGGACGTGTTGATCGACGTTGGCCGTACACTGTTTGTGCGTCGAAGACCGGAGGTAGGAACAGTGGCTGTAATACTACTGTTACGGGTGTGACTCTGCGGCTGTGAGGTCCTCACACTCGTTGAACGCGCGAGACCACTCGCCCGAGAGATCTGAGAGGCGGACTCGGTTGAAGGTGCTCGTCTATGGCCGCTGTCGGCAGCAGAAATGCGAACATTCGACGGTGCAGTAGTAGTCGTATTCCTTTGCGGCTCCTGCCTTGCACCCGAAGCACTGCCTTGTATTGACTGTGTACGTGTATGCGACCGCGTTGACGGTGCTCTCCCAAGCTGACTCGATGCTGGCACCCTCGTGGACAGTCCTCGAGCTAGTCTTGATGTCGGAGGTGGAGGCATAGCTCTTCGATCGGCTTGTCGCGCAGCATCCGCAGCCGAGTCATCTGAGCCATCTCTTTGTGGTATATCTGGATCGCGGTTCTCCCTTTCTACAACTTCGGCTTCTTTCTTGTGCTCTGCGGAGACACTCCTTGGTAGCTGTGGCAGTAGGCTCAGTCGTTTCGATTTGGGAGCGTCGGCTTTGGTAGGAGTCGGAAGTCCAGAGAATCCGGGCTGTCGAATGTTCAGCGGATGTTCATCGCGTAAGAGGTATGAGAGCGGTAAGTGGTACCTCGATCATTGAAGTCGGCCTACTACGACCTGCCGCAGCTCCAGGTGGACGACGTGTTGATGGGAGCCGGCTTGGAGTCGCCATGTTGGAATTGCCTCAAAGCTGTGTAGCTGCAGTCGGAAGGGAAGATCAGCATGCAGGTGTAAAGGTAATGTTGTTTACTGCTAATAATGTGCATTGTTTAGAATCCGCGCTAGCTGAGATGACGAGCAAGGGTCATGGTTGTAACGGCGGTCCTTGTCTTGACCTCCACTTTCACGTCTCTTTCCTCCACCACGACTTGGAAGGCACCTACTTCATCCTGGGTCCAGACAGCAGCGAGTATTTCAATACAATTGGTGCTAAGTCACGAATCGCTTCGGGCGAAGTACGTGATTCACAAAGTTCTAATCAGGAATGTGTGTCACAACCATTAGCACTGGCTCTCGTGAGCCGTCCGTCGAGGTACGATTAACGATATTTGCCTTCGGTCGGAGCTAGTATGCTACATGTGGTATCATCAAGCATAAGAAGCAAGCTTCGGTGGAACCTTGTCTGTAAATTGCATTTCCATCCATAGCTCTGCGCCTCTTCCAACACCTCAACTCTGACTTTCATTCTCTCCAAACCAGCTCAATCAAACGATATCCGGCTCGAACGAGTATAGCATCGAGCGAACGAGAAACGTTTTACCGGGTGCGACTGAGCTAATCAGTGGCAGCAAGGAGGCGAAGCACGAGGTTCTGCATACAAAACAGACATCTTTGGAGTTTTCTAGACTCTGAAGGGAGGTGTAAATTTGTCGGAGACGGAGCAGCCTGTAGTGTCAAGAGTGAGCTGTAGGTCTGCATTTTCAAAAGACATATCTCACATATTCAACAGCTTGACTACCTAATCTTCGACTTTGAATATTCTAAGAGTAGGGCGCCTTGCCATCCACTAATCATAGAAGAAATCGTCAACATGGTACATGTAAGGACCCACCTCTGACCCACGCTCCTTCCTGCTGTGAAGTTACCAGCAACAAACAAAGCCTGCAGGGAGCAAACGCTTCTGCCTTGTGCCGCGACAAAGCACAGTGAATTGCTTGTCCCACCTTTTTCGTCTAACACCATCAAAACCGCAACCAAGGTTGAGCACAGCGACCGGCGTCCCAGTAACGGCAGCACATGACACAAACCTGGCGAACTCTACCTATGACCAATTATATATCCTCGATCACATCAAAAAGCGACAGCTATGACCGATCGCTCAACGCCGTTGACGGCAATCACTATGGAACAAACCACAGATAACGCAACACAAGGCCTTACTGAACAGCATCATCAGGCCCCAACTCTAGGCCTTGAACACAACGATCACGACGGCGAGATTGCAGAAGTCGACAAGAACAATGCGACAAGCGATGGGCGCCACTGTGCTCTCAGCATAAGCGATGGCCACGAAGCCAAGCCACAATCGCAAGGTGGTATCTGCCAACATGAGCGCAATATCAAGAAGCTCACCCTTGAGCGCGACAGGCTTGAAAGAGACTTGAATCTCAGCCGCCGCCAGCTCGAGACTATTCGCAAAGACGACGACGCTCTGAAGCGCCAAGTTCGTGATATGCACTTGCGACTATCAGAAGGCGTCTCTCACCTGAAACAACAGGTCACCACTCTCGTCGCTGAGAAGCGCCAGCTCAAGGCGGAGCTTGCCGAAGCGTACAAACGGGGACAGATGGATGGTCTTCGTACGCAACTCGCTCAAAGCGAGAGAGTGATTCTGATACAACAAGTCGAGGCCTACAAGAACGAGGCCGCCAAGTGGAAACAAGAGGCGCTCGGAAAAGGGTCCGATTTATTGAATACATGCTGGCAAGCGAGTGTCGACGAAGCTGTCAGGAGGAAACGAGAGGCAGACAGCATGGTCGTTTCGGCGCTGCAGGCAGAACTTGCGGCGCTCAAAGCCGAGAAGAGGAAGTGATAGCTGAGATGTTGTGCAAGGTGTTCGTTCGGTTGGAACTCGCCGAGTTACTGATGGCTCTGGAACAAATGAGGATGCGATGCTTTCCCAGTGACATAAGCCATGGGCGTGGGATGAGGTGGATCGGTAGCAGCGTTGGCCGTAACCAGCTGAAATGAGTAACAGATGTGTACCTCCCATGTTCAACAACCTTGCGATTACTGTCGGAGAAGGATTCCGTACGTCGAGTGGAGATGGACAGTCCGGTCAGACTCGTAGCATGGTTAATTAACGCTCACCCATGTATAAAAACTAATAGAAAGGTAGTAGCGTGAGGCAGATTCACTAGATCGCGAGAACGGAGCTGCCCGACGATAACTAATCACCTAACACAGTACTCCGTCGATGCAGATCTCTCCCTCGCGAGCGTCTCGATACATTGAGATACGCACGATGATAGCTGCATCGTATCGGCAGATGGATCTTGCCCTGATACCGATCGCATGGACGCTGGGAATATGCAAAGCGTCCTTTGGTTTTTCACGAGTCGGGATCTAGCAATGCAGGCGAACAGATGGCGGGCCGAGACGAACCAATGCCACATCTGCCGTTGAGCTCCTCTCCAACTAGCTGGCTGCACTCAAACGCACGATCGGGTTCTTGCGACTTGGTTCAGACGACCTGGTCGGGTGTTTGACCGTGTTGGTGAGTTGGGTTCATTCAACCTCCAAAATCCCCGCTCTTGAATTCAGCCTCGCACTCGAAACTCGAAGTTCCCTTCCTCCTTCTTCTCCTCACACCTTCTCAATATCCATCAAGCGAGGATCCAATGGCAAGCACGAGTGGCTTGCACGCGAAAATCTAAGTGGCCGTCAGATAATGAACACGTCTAGGTCTCTGTTTCAGCCATGACTGCAGCCTCTGAAGGATTCACCGTTTCCACGCGTGGCGAGCGACCCGCGATGCCTGTCTACTGCAGATCCAACCATCCACCGTGCACCTGTCAAAATCCTGATCGTACGCCGGCACCCGTGGCATCGCACCCGACCTGCAGAGTAGATTGCGAAATCTGATAGATCCACAATCAACACCAAATGCAGGTCCTGCTATGGCTGGTTGCGCAAGATGGACGCCGTCCGCTTCGGGACCGGTATACCTCAGCTTGCAGGGATAAATGATTGCTAGTTGCACCGGGGAAGTGGCGTCCTCCAACCACCCTGGTCCTTGCAGGCAATTACACATCGGTAAAATGCAGGTTGCCACTTCAGTCCCGGGCGTATGGCGCTTTTAACTTCGCTGCAGCACTGCATCTTCATCGTTGGCAGGTGACACTGCATCGGACTAGAGATCTGGTACACAATCTATCCATGGCTCGTGCTACCTGTTCAACCTCATCAGCTTGGTACGCCGTGGGGAAACATCCGTCATCTCCACGGACCCTTGCTTGGTGTCTCTCAATGATTCTGTATAACATTGCGGTGCCCGTTGCAAGTGAGACGGGACGAGTTGTATCATTATCTGTTTCACTTCGAGCTGACCGCAAACATGTCTGGAAATTTGCACCGACCGGATCCTAGTGTCTATCTATCATGGCCAACGCCCAACTACATCGATCCAGTCCGTCGGTCGTGGATGCCGGCATATGCTATTACACTTCAAGCAGCGTCTACATTGGTGGTCATCTTGAGACTTTGGCTGCGAGGAAGGAAGCAAGCTGGACCGCTTGGTCTTGATGATGTATGTAGCATTGCTTTCACTTGTTCACAAGCTCAACACAGCTAACACCTGTGCAGGCTCTCCTCCTTCCGGGATGGCTATGCTCGATAGCATTCACAGTGTTTTGCCTCTTGAGCACAGAGAGGTATGGATCTGGAACCCACACCTGGGATGTCCCTTTCAGCGACTTCGTACCACTAGCCTTCATGGGATGGTGTGCAGAGGTCACCTATCTTGCCTCAACATGCTTCACAAAATGCTCGATCCTGCTGTTCTACCGACGTCTGACCAAGGGAACCTACAACATGCGTTGGAAGTATGCTATCTGGATCGCGATCACCGTTACTGTCGTGTACTCCCTCGCCTTCATTTTCTTGCTCATATTCTCATGCTCTCCGACGGCGGCTTACTGGAAGTCATTCGATCCGTACTACAAGGGAAATTTCCATTGCATCCAATCAAAATACACAAACGTCCTGTCCGGCGCCATGAGCGTCGCCAGTGATCTCTACTCGGTCCTGCTGCCCTGCGTCATGCTTCGCAAGTTCGAAGCGCCACGACGACAGAAGATCGCTCTGAATATCATCTTTTCTTTGGGCTTGATCGTCGTCGGAGCAGGCTCAGTTCGAACTTACTACCTCGAGAAAGTCGGGCACAGTGTCGACCTTACTTGGGACGGCTACGACGTCATGATTTGGGCTCAATTGGAAACGCAGCTATCGCTCATCTGTGCCAGCGCCCCAGCACTCCGCGTGTTCTTCCGAAAGTACCTCAGCAACCCACTACGTGCATTCTCCTCTTCTCGCAGTGGCAGTCGCCAGACCTCACGCCGCGCGAGCAAGAAACTGCCTGGTGAAAGCTCCGATTCCAGCCGTGGAAGTGTTGTCATACCATTGACTAGTGTCATCGCTGGCAAGTCCAATGCTTACAGGGGACCGAGCCAAGAGCGTCTCGTGGCTACATGTCCAACATGTAGCGCGCCACAAGGGGAGGCTAGAGTCGGGCGTTTGGAAGCCGAAGATCTTGTCAGAGACTTGGAGGTTTATAGGCCACCGGTGGCCTATCCATTGCGGGACAAGGAAAGTTTTGATGATCAGTCTTACGGACGACACCAGTACTATCCTGGTCGGATCTAACACAGCACAACTTGGTTCGGTCATTGAATCATAATGCAGTGTTGATGAAATGCGAGTGAAGGAGAGGATGTTGTCAATCATAGCCTCGGTTGTATGTACGAATACATAAAAGTCTGAATTTACGAAGTGACGGATTATTGTAACGGTTTGGCTCGCCCATGACTGCAACACTTGCACCTCGGGTCGCAGCTTAGAGTGCCCCGCTCTACACAGAAACCCAAGACGGTAGCTAGTAGGTATTATGGCAGCAGTGTACAAAACTGATGATGCTGCACCCTCTTTGACATACTTTGTTCATCGTCGGGATCTTCGCGCCGTCCATCACGATTGCCGCAATGGACAACCATATAGCCTTGTTCGTCACTATGCACCCAGCTTCCCTGCCTAAGCAATCGACTCTCCTCAACAACTTACAACGAGGAGCACGGGAGTACTATCGACTTCCATCATCTCGCTGTATAGCATGGTCTTATCTCACACCTCGAGCGACGGGTAGCTCTGAGAATAATGATCTAATCATTGCTGGCCTTGAGATATATACGAACAAGATTGCCCTGCAGGAACAGCTCAACGATAAAACATTCTTCCAACCCTTCGAAAAATTAGTCGTCGACGAACAACTCTATGCCAAAGAAGGGACGATGTTGGCGTGGTATCTGGCTGCAGGCTTTGTCACGAGAATTCATGAAAGGGTGAATGGCGGTGGCGGTAGCGGTATTGTTGTGAGAGTTCACCAGATGACATGTGCTGGGAGTGGCGAGCAGAAGGCTGTGGTCAAGGGCCTGGGCGAGTTTGCAAATTGGAGTCGAGAAAGCGACTCAGGAATATTGACCTTCGCTATCTTTACAAGAAAGAAGTCCGCTAGGGAGGTTTTAATCTACATGAGATATCGAGACGAAGTAGCTATGCAAAGAATCGAGGAGAGGCCTGAGTATCAGAACATCTGGTAAGACGAGTCTTCACGATTTTAATCAAGAAAGTCGCTAACGACAGCTTTTCGTAGGAAGCTGGTGGCCCCATTGCTCATTGCGGAAGAGAGCAAGGAAAGTGTATGGCGAGAAGTTGACGATAGCTTCGTTTGGCCTCTGACACATGATATCGCGAAGCTATAAGCTGTTATGACTGTCAAGATGTGCACCACTCAGTTTCGCAGTAGCAGAGTCTGGGAGAAAGCTTGGACATAGATACAAGCAGGCCGTGGCTTCGTCATTGCTAGTGGAGGTCATCTACATATCGCTAGGCTCCTGAAAGGCAAGCTATAGATGTTGACATCTACTGGGAGCCGACGATCTCGCCGCTCATGAGCTTCGGAGAAGTGTTGGCGAAGTTCTTGACATCGTCCATGACTTTCTTGGTGGAGTCGCTGCCTGCGGCCTTCTTGAAGTCGTCCATGCTGCCCCACTCGAGGGTGGCCTGGACGAGGTAGGGAGAGTCTTCATCGAACTTGAGAACCTTCGCGTTGTCAGCTGACGGAACTGGCAATATTCGACGACGAAAAAGAGGTTTGTGATATACCTTCCAGGACTTGAGGCCGTAAGGACTCCAGTTCTCTTGGACGAGGGGCATGTGGGTCTTGAGGTAGTAGTCCATGTCGAACTTGGTACCCTTCTCGTAGAGCACTACAAAGTCTGATTAGAACCATTCGAGCTATTGTTAAGTCGTCTAACATCCTTACCAGTGGTGGTTGCGGACATAGTTGCGGTTATGATTGAGCTGAGACGAGCGTTAGCTGGGCCTTTGTTTTGAGCGGTTGGCTGTGTCACCTACGTTGATGTTGTGTTGTGGTTGAAGGCGAGGATGTTGGAATCGGAGTCGTCTCGAGAATCACGAGGCTATTAAATACGTGGTGGGTACCGGAAGCAACGATGCCCCACCTCACTCGTCTTCACATCGTTGCTCCAACCGAAGGGACCCGTCTAGAACGTCATTTCGTGGAGGGGCATGTTTCAGCTTGTGTTTGTCATCACGGTAGAGATGGACAGACGTGACGTCTCTTACGTTGGTATGAGATGATGCTCTTGATACTCGTCCATGCGATGCTCGACTGAGTCCAGCGACAAAAATAC
>Ga0058698_10001411_pt1 | contig 10854 bp, 13 predicted proteins | sample AgamicAsSfe_FD_67288 | JGI IMG/M metagenome (GOLD analysis project Ga0058698, IMG submission 67288) | Agave microbial communities from Guanajuato, Mexico - As.Sf.e | ecosystem: Host-associated > Plants > Phyllosphere > Phylloplane/Leaf | place: Guanajuato, Mexico | collected 2012-05-30
CTTGTATGTGATGCGAGTAGAGTGCAGAAAGGGAGGAGAGACGTGGTGTGTCGAGCAAGATTATTCGACAAGGACACTGTGGAGTGGTGAGATTCCAGAACCAGAGCGCGTGGACAGGAGATGAATGTAGTGTAGCAGATGAAAAAGCTGGAGCATCTGTAGGTTAGCAGCAACGAGTTTCGATCGGGAACGTGGTGGTCGGGCAGTGGGCTTCTTTTGTTCTATCTAGCGACGACGCAGAGGCGGCCGACTGACTCTACGAGTACTAGTCGGTCTGCTGGTGGCACTGCGGCAGTATCGGCGGTAGCGGCAGTACTGTTTGTACCCTACTGTACGTCCAGTCCAGCAAGCACAGACTGTCAGAGTCAGGACCCAGACAAACGGGAAAAAGCGTCAAGCGTCACAGCGTCTTCTGCTGATACTGCTGCACTTCTCCAGCGTGCATTCGCTGGCGCGGCGACGGGTGAGTCGGTCGGTCGGATAGCCTTTCCACAATACGCGATGCTGACACTAAATCTCTGCTAAACAGACTAGCAGCTAAGGTTTCCTGGAGAGACCGTGGACGACGAAAAAGCGTAAAGCAACTTAACGCACGCACGCAGGCACGTTTTCGAAGAACTGTAAGCGCTGCGTGACCACAATCATCGAACCAGCCTTTTCTTCCATTCTTGTTGCTTGTTGCCATCGGTCTTGGCCAACGAAACGACCTTGTCGGATCAGTCTCACTCTCACCCACACGGCCCCGTACAGATGGATCTGCTCTTCTCTCCTCTGCTCTGCGTTGTTTGCGCTCATCTTCTCCTATCATTGTTCGCTCAGGCGGATGCATACTGTAGGTCATCGTTCTCGTTGGTTGTCTTGACACACACGCACGCACACACATGCATCACGTTGATCGTCTGGTCTGGTCTGGTCTGGTCTGGTCTTGTCGGAAACAGTCCGCCAGATTCAAGATTCACCAGATACAGCAGTATCGCCGACAGCGGGTCTCCTTGTCTTGGCAGAACGGACGTGTACGGCCGTCCCCTTCGGTTTTGGAAGGAAAACGCTTTTCTCCCGTCGGTCGGTGTTAGCGCCATCATCAGGGGCTGATTGTCTGCTGTACTGTGATAATGTCACGAATCGTGGCCCACGAACCCAGAACGGGACCATAACTTTGGTCACTGCCGACCGTCCAAACCTGAGACTTGGTCACGTTCTCTTTAATCCTTGCACGCTTGCACCCCCACGTTACTGCGCTCGCCCGGATCTGCCAATCTATCATGGCTGGCTGTCGTTCATCGCTCATACTGGTACCGTGGGAGCACTACTTTGCGATATGGCCAGCAGTGATCACGTTGTAAGCAAATCATCTTATTACAGTTATTACTTTTCTAGACCGTCAGCTGCCACTCCGTCCTCCTGACCTTCGGCAATTGATTTTAGCCTCGACTTGTTCTTGGCAGTAATTCCGCCATTTGGGCGGAGAGCAAGGTTGCCGTCTCCCACAACCCGTCACTTTTATCACATATCGATACCTGAGTTGTCATCAGGTTTTTTACTCGTCTTCTGCTTGCCATGAGTTGGTCGCATGTACTACAGCGTGCCAGTGAGCATGTCTGCCGGTCAACTGTCGGTGACTTGGCGACATGTTCCACAATATTACAATTCAGTGCTGTCAGTAACTCGCTCTATTATTATGTATGGATGCATCCACTGAAAGCTTGCGACACGTCGGACTCGTTGCATTGTTATTGCTGTCGCCGCTTGCAGCAAGTCTCATCACTTCGCGTAAGATAATTGGCCCACATCGACAACTCAGCACTTCTCCATCTATCAATATTGATGCGAGTCCTCCGGTCGAGCCGTCATCCTTGATTCGCACTACCTGATGGCGTTGATGGCGTTAACAGCTTGTTTGACAGCAACGCATTAATAAGGTAGGTTGGGGAAACGATTCATCGGCTGCAGTGTAACAAAAATGGCGATCCTACAATAGTATACATATTTCGTGTCATTTGATCAATATCGACGAGCGGTGTACGACTGCTGTGCCCAGACTACTATTTCAACAACACTGTTGCAGAGGTACTGTACATAATTTGAGTACCACCTTGTTCGACCGTTTCGAATGATCAGCAGCAGCTATCGCCAATAACATCGCTCGGCGTACTGCGTAACTCACTGTACATGATTAACTCACTGCCCATCATTCAATATGGTCCCGACGGTCAACTGTGGCTCTGTCCTGCCTTTTGCCCCCTGGAAACAATGCTTGTAACCGCAGCAAAAGGTACCACACTATACCATCGTCCAAGCCACCGCGCCGAACGTCAGCAGTGCCCGAAGCTTCACAAGGCGCCGCGGCGAACATATAATATTGTTCTACGAACAAACCTAATCTACAGCATCAACATATTTCGAACCTCGAACAATGTATTGCCACCGTATTTGGCCGCAGATGAACGGAAACTTCTGCGCAACAATAGAGTCTCGCACGAGTTTGGTACACCTCAGTACAGTAATAATCCTTCACGAAAACCGATTACTCCACGATGTGGGACTTGTTGAACGAATATAAACCGGCATCGTGCAACGTTACCTCCACACCTCGCGACTATTCCCACAATATACAGACCACTTAGCATGTGACAGAGAGAGAGCATTCGCAGCATGCCTACAAAATTGCTCACCGACGCTTCCGGCTACGAGGTGCTTTCTCGGTCCGGGTCCATGCCGGATCAGCCGAGGTCTCCTCCACCACCCACCTAATCCTTCCTTACCGCGTTTCAACAGTACAATCCATCTGTCAATCTGCTAGCAACTTAACTCGGCCGTGCTCATGCGTATCGGGTATTGCGGAGGCCTAGGAAAAGAGTCTGCTACAGGAATCACCATGCTCGCGAGAACATTTCTCGACATGTTGTCACGAGCGCAGCATTCTAAAGTACCTTTCAGTACAGACCGTCCTCATGTCACAAAGTCTATTGGGAGCTTGCTTTATGTCACTACGTCAGCCGAATACATGATTGATTGCTTCTGCATCTATCCAAGCTTCCCTAAAAAATCCACAACACCACCGAGAACAGATCAGATCCGCCGAGCGCTTCCATCGGATTTTTTGGCCACATGGCCGCCAGTGCAGTACCTGCGACGCCCAACAAGACGTTCTATCGGCCCTTCACCACGGTCAAGCAATAAAAGAAGATCTCAACGTCAAGGTTTGTATTTTGCGCTGAGAACGACGCCGTTTCGAAAACCCCCCACAACAGATCAGGGACGGCGGCGGCCACATGGGAACCACAAGAATCGAAGACAGACCACCGGTGATCAACCGCAGTCGGGCCATTCTTGGCGGTTGATGCGCTCGAGATGAGATCTGGACCCTGACGAGGAGCCACCGTCCGAGCAGAGCAGCTGCTGCTCGTCCCAAAAGCGTCCACGTCGGCTTCCGCATGCGGAAAGAGATGGGCAGGAGAAGACACTTGCCGACCTCACTGCCCTGATCTCATCTCTTGATGCGGGATGCGTTACCTCTCACGTGAACACACCCAAAAGGCTTGATCTGCTGACCATTCCATTCCACCCAGCGATCTGGTGATCAGATTTGTCTCTGAACGGACAATAAATGAAAATGGCTAGTTCATTCTCCAGGACGATCGCTTCGGCACTGCATGCCTGGATCTTCCCTACGCTCTTTCCGGGGCAACTTGAGACGACTTGCTCGACTGACCTCAATACAAAGCAATGACAACGGCTATTCACACATATGCTACAACATCAAATCTCCATGCATAGGTTCAATTATAGATCTTTCAGCACGTTGGCTTGTACTTTTTCGAAACTGCCAGCGCCGCATCCAAGATGGAGTAGTCAATCAATTTGCCGGCACCAGGAACAATCGCGTCGATGAAATCAAACCCCTTGGGTACACTTCCGAACCCAGCATACTGATTACGGACGTCAATAACATTCAACAGACCAATCTTGTCGACTGTAAAGTTACCCAGTTGGCCCGTAGCGGTCTCTCCACTGAGCGGATTCGTAGCCGCGACATACTCTGCTTCAGCCAATGCAGTCGAGATGTTGTATTGCTTAGCAAGAGCCTTGACCGAGCAAGTCTGAGCGCAAGACTCGTTGGACGCGAGGTAGTTGTTTGCGTCGTACATGGCGGCGACGAACCGAGTGGTTATATTCCGCACGGTAGTGTTCGTCAATGTGTCTTGCGCAATCGTAAAGACATCTGAAGTATACGGCGCGACGAGATCCGAGACGCGAGCCAGAACATTGAGAGCCTGGCCCTCAGGCAATGCTTCTCCGTAAGCCGTGAATGGGTATGTCAGGATGCTTGCATATACAGCACTGCCATTGAATGTCCCGTTGACCAAGTCTGCGTATCGCAGATTCGTGCCACCCACCGTCTGTTTGTTTGTCAGTCAGAGAAACGTAGGCCAATCACCACAAGACCAGATCAAGACTTACCACAAACGTGTAATCGGTCCCAAGCTCAAGTCCGTAAAGACTCAGAATCTTCCGCAGCACATAGGCAAATCCGCTCACTGGACTGTCCACCAATAGACTCTTGCCTCTGAGATCCGTGACGCTCTTTACAGATGGCACGGATACAAGCGCCTGATCGGCAGCTGCGTCAAGTTGACCGAGCACGGTAATGTTTCGTCCCTGATTAAAGCGGAGGTTGACGGCATTATCAACAGCTCCAGTAAAAATGTCATAACCTCCGCTGAGTGTGGTGTTGTATGCATACGTCGAGTTGGGTGTTTGTAGGTATTGCACGTCCAGACCGTACGCTGCGAAAAAACCTAGCTGATTGGCAATCGAGTACGTCGCTGTCTGCGTGAATGATCCATAGCGCACGAGATCGAGCTTTTTATGCTCTTGTGAAGCATTACAGATCGCTGCGAAACAGCAAGAGATTAAGACCGAGGTCTTGATGGATGGTGTCATGGTAAAAGCTGAAGGTTTTGAGTCTAGTGATATGGCTTCTGAACGACCAGCAGATGCTTTTTGTTCTATATAGACTGCCATATCAGGTCTGATAATGCAGGAAGTTGATCCAAGGCTGATTGGAGCGGTGAGTGTTGGTCGTGTACTTTTTACAGCTCTCGATTGGTCACACAATCCGGGAACGTTGATTGCGTCCTGCAAGAATCCGCGATTGATGCTCGTACAATAGGTAGGGTCCTTTGCCCAATACTATAGTACCTTGAAATCGTTCATCCCTGATTAACCGATCTCACGTCATCTATACTATCGGCTTTTCGAATCTACCTTCGACGTCTCTAAAGTAGCCTTCCTTGAAGATCTGCTGAGTCTCTTCGCGCTGCACATGCGCCTCGAACGCTGCCTTGTTCTCATAGTGCTCGAAGAAATGGAAGATGGTCTACATGCAGGGGTTTAGCTAGACAATCTGCTTCATGGTGGTCTAACTCGACATACAGGGTCTTTGCTATTTCTTGCTAGCTTGTAATAAATCACACCAGGCTCGGTTTTTGCGATTTTGGTCATTTTTGAATACAAAGCGGCGAGAGTGTCTGCATGTTCGGGCTTGCAATACACCGTACCATATACGACAAACTCTCCTTCGTCGGGGATCTTGCCGAACTTTTGGTCATCCGCGTCGTTGTCGTCTTGTGGCTGGTTCTTTTGGTCTTCAGTCATGATGATGATGGTAGTCTGCGGGAGACTCGGGATGCTGATTTAGGGTGATCTAGAGTTCAGTGAGAGAACTCAATGATGATGGTACTGTGTAAAATCCATGCGGAAGCTTGGCATGCTCCTACAATCTGATTTCACTACATATTTCACAGGACGAAACATAACAAGAAACTGCAGCAAGACTACGCGAATCTCCAAGTGATACAATACCGGCGTGACCCTTCGTTTCTCCATACCGTAACTGTCGCGTGGTCCGAGTAGCTTATCGAAAAGCAGACTATTGCCCCAGACTCTTGGTCAAACGGCTATATTTCCTCAGCACATCACCATCACTGCTGATCAAACCGTCAGCAAGTCGTGGCAGTCACGCGCGAGCTCCTTACATCTATTGACACGATAATGTTGGATGAGACGTATGATACACAAGCGAGCTGGAGCACGACCTAGAATGTAATCTGGCTAAATAGTCCGCAACATGTCCAGCCGGCTAATAAGCAAACTGACTCACTGATCATCACTCTTGCAGAAATCCCCTTGTGTCAGGATGTCAGGATCCCCGGAACAGCCTCCCCGGGATTTGACATGTCCCCGCAATTTCGGGTTGTATTACTACATTACCGTATCTGTCTTATCCTTCTTCTCCCGCCGGAGCGAACATGATCACATGTCGTGTTTTCTGTGCCGCTCCGACCTGGTCCATCAAATCACCTCGGCTTCGCATTGACTCGGTGTTTGACAATGGCATATCCCGCGGGCCATCCACAATAAAGATGGCTGAACGCCTCGTGTCTCCAAATTCATGCATTACGAGTCTAGAAGAACGCCATGCTCCGGGATGTTCTCTCCATCGAACCCTCCAAGCCTGTCTGCGCTAAGGTCGGTTAACTACTGGGATCTTGCGCTTGTCTGAAATATACGAGTGTCTCACCGTGTCCCATGGAGATCGTGGGTCTATGCCATCATCGCTATACCACTACCAAGGCTGTCAGGCCTGGGAATCTGTGATGAACTTGAGTCGTCAGCGATCGTTGTAAATTACGCGCAGCTCAAGCCATGATTCAAAAGACCTAGCAAATGCGCAGGACGCTGGTCCTTCTGGGGTTCCAACTTATGAGCACGCATCGTATTGCAGCGTCATCGCAGATGTTGTTGACAGCAACAAGCCGTTCCAGCAGTATGCGCTTCGTCAAAACATGCATGCTAAAGCTCACTCATCCATTGTAAAACTACAGACCATGGACCGGGAGCATTCCTTCTCAGGTTCCATCAATGGTAGTACCTTTCTCGTTATTCCACGAACAAATAATGCTTCCTCGAACTCATTTGAATGGCGCGTTGCAAGTACTGAAGTACCCCATGACACTGAACGAGTCGTCTGCAATCAGCAGGGAATTATTGTCTCATGAGTTGGGCAGTCATGCCTGCTCGCATGAGTATGACCGACATACCGAATACCTCTCTTCAGAGATCAGCATACGCCTACAGAAATACTTCAGAATATGTCATCACAGTGTATCCGTGGATCGTTTTATATAGAACTTCTGTCACGTCTGCTATTGTAGGAAGCAGACGAAGTAACACCGATGCGGCCGTAGGTAGTGGTTGCGCTTCATGAAAGAATGAGTTCTATTATGCCTCCTCCACCTTCGCAGCCATGGCCATGGCCGTTGTGTATGACGCTGTTCCGCTCCACGAGGCGTGGCATGTTTCCTGGTGAATTGCAAGTGTGTGGAAGAGAGGAACTGCGTCCATACACTTTGGGAGAGAGCACACACGCTCGGTCTGCTTGACCGCGGATATCCATTGATCATGATCATATTAACAAAATCCATATCACGTGCAGCCCTGAGCAAGAAATCGCGCAAATCATGATAGTACGTAGATACTACGATTGCATCTTGAGACTCCGTCAAAGCGCCAAGACAACTGACCCTCGCACGTCAGTGCTTCGCACAGTCTGCTAAGCTTTCACGTCGCTCGGAATTTATCGCGTTCACGCTTCTCCAATCGACAATTTCTCTGTCGACCGCGAATCGTGTTTCGGTACGGGGGAGATTCAATCATCTCGAAAACCACATCCGAAAAAAGGCAAAACCCGGTGTTTTCGGCCTCGCATGTCGCCCTCGAATGCACTCGTCGCAGGCGCCTTTTCGGCTCGAGGCCGCCCTTCTTCACGTGCGCTGTCGTTGAGCCCGGCTATTGCAAAACTTCTGGTCTTGCTTGTACAGATTCCGCTGTCCTATGCCGCTCCGCTCATTCCCCGAGCTCTTCGCGTCCTCGAAGCTGGAGAACCAGAGCCAAAGTCACCCGACGATCCTGACCTATGGGTCTACCTTGGAACCGCCGTCGCTCTGGTCTTGCTGGGAGGTGCATTCGCCGGGTTGACCATTGCGTTGATGGGACAAGATGAAATATACCTACAAGTCATTTCAGAATCTGGCGAGGGTTCCGAGAGGAAACACGCAAAGAAGGTGCTCAACCTTTTGAAAAAGGGAAAGCATTGGGTCTTGGTCACACTGCTGCTCAGCAACGTCATCACCAATGAGACGCTGCCTATTGTCCTCGACAGATCTCTTGGTGGTGGATGGCCTGCTGTTGTCAGCAGTACAGTCTTGATTGGTGGGAAGACGCGCAGCCGCAACGATACACAACATACTAACAGATCTCAGTCATTTTCGGTGAAATCGCTCCTCAATCCGTTTGTGTACGATATGGTCTCCCAATTGGCGCTTGGATGTCCCCATTCGTCTTGATCCTCATGTGGTTGATGGCTCCTGTCGCCTGGCCCACCGCTAAGCTTCTCGACTATCTTCTTGGTGAAGATCACGGTACCACCTACAAGAAAGCTGGTCTCAAGACTCTCGTCACGTTGCACAAGTCACTTGGCAGCGCGACCGAAAGACTCAACGAAGATGAGGTTACCATCATCAGTGCCGTTCTCGATCTCAAGGACAAGTCTGTCGGAGACATCATGACCCCAATGGGTGACGTCTTCACTATGTCTGCTGATACTGTCTTGGACGAAAAGATGATGGATACCATTCTGTCGCAGGGATATTCTCGCATCCCAGTCTATGCGCCAGAGAATCCACGCAACTTTATCGGTATGCTTCTTGTCAAGATCCTCATTACTTACGACCCCGAAGACTGCCTCCGTGTTCGCGACTTTGCTCTTGCAACTCTACCGGAAACTGCACCGCACACCAGCTGTCTCGACATTGTCAACTTTTTCCAAGAAGGCAAATCTCACATGGTTCTTGTATCTGACTTTCCAGGTCAAGATCGTGGTGCTCTTGGTGTCCTTACCCTAGAGGATGTTATTGAGGAACTCATTGGCGAAGAAATTATCGACGAATCGGACGTTTTTGTCGATGTTCACCGTGCTATCCGCAGGGTACAGCCAGCACCTCGTATGAAGTACAACAGAGACGTGAGCAGGGACACCAACAGGGACAGAAACCAGGCAGAAACTGAGCAGGAGTCGGAGGTCGAGGCGTCCGAAACTGAAGGCTTGTTGGCCAAGAAGGCTCCTAGTCGGAAATCGTCGTTGAACGAGCCTCGGGAGACGACATTCCTCATCAGACGCCCAAGCGACGGAAGTTCAAGAGAACAGAGACCTCCTGTTGCCGTTCGTTCCAACACTCAGGATCTACGCAGTCAGCTCAGACATCTCGGACCAAGCAACGTTGCAAGCAGACCAAAGACCACCAAGTATACTTCGGTCAAGATCAAGCCAGGTGTCGGGACTATCCCAGAAGGTGGGGTACCATCCGAGACTCCAAACACGGATACACCTAGAAGTGTCAGTGCGAATGGCGGACCAGACGGAGGCGCCGGAGCCGGTCTTCTTCATGATGCCGCTGGAGATGCCAAGGACGGTGCGCAAGCCGTCGCTCACGGTTATGGTACAATGGGTAATAACGAGCCTATTCGTATCGAGAACGAGCACAAGCTTGATGAGGAAATCAGTGCCGAGGGTGGATCGTCGGAGAATGCACACCACCAGTCTGCCGCTGAAGCCAGTGCTCAGGCCGCAGAAAGTGCAAAGCAGGGTCGCTCTCCCGAGCGTACGGAGTCCAGCCATCAGGAGCCAGAGCAAGAACCAGAATCACAACCAGAATCACAACCAGAGCCTCAGCCTTCCGAACGCAGGCAGTCTCCACCGGCGCCGGAGAAGCTCGTCGTGCCCAGCGGAGAGTCAAGGCCAGTGTCGCAAAACGGAAGACGAGGCTCAGAATCGTCTCAATCAACGGTCGGCGAACTGCAACCAAGACAGCAAAAACCAAAGCGCTCTACTCGGTCCGGTAGTATCACCGAGAGTGTTGTCGATGTCGGCGGCATGAAAAAGGTGGTCCTTGAGACGACCAGTTCTTCTGATGCGGAAGACGGCCAGAAGGATGCGGGTGAGGCCAACGGCGCCAATGACGATGACCAGCAGGATGACGACGGACAAGCAGAGGGTGGTAACGATAATGGTGGATCGAAAAAGAAAAAGAAGAAGAGGAGGGGCGGTAAAAAGGCTAGAGAACGGGAGGCTAAGAAGAACAATAGTGGAGACAGTACGCCTTTGCTTGGGTGAAGGAGGTGTTGATATTCATTGGTTGTACTTGAGAAGGAACGGACGAGGTGAAATGCATTTGTCTTGTATTATAGGCCTAAGAGGCTATGCATAGCGTCTACAGACGCCGGTGTGTTGTTAACTGAGCATACGAGTACATAATCGAGGGACGTTCCTACCACTATATGCAAGATTTGTTTGCCCTGTATAGCCATGACTTGTGGTTGGTGTTTCGCTCTGCGAGTAGTTGTTGACAATGGCACAAATCACTCCATCTACACCTGTAGTCGACAATTTCCCAATGTAGTCCTCGACAACCTCCTCGATGCGGGGAAGCCTGGGGAAGCAGGGCCGCGGTTATCCGCGGCGAAGCGACCTCTTCGTCCATTATCTCCCTTGGTCACCATCGTCTCTTTATACCGACAACAATGAGCTGACCATGAATCGCCTGCAGCAATCAGCTGCTCTCACAATGCAATTCACAGCCAGGAGATGGTTCGTGAAACCGAAATCACTGACCCGCCAATCGTCCTCCAGAACCTACGCAACCGCACCGCCCTCCGCCCGCTTGAACCGCCCGACCGACTACTCCACCACACCGCTCCTACACCACACCTCGTCCTCAACAACCTCTTCTCCCT
>Ga0058698_10001413_pt1 | contig 10844 bp, 15 predicted proteins | sample AgamicAsSfe_FD_67288 | JGI IMG/M metagenome (GOLD analysis project Ga0058698, IMG submission 67288) | Agave microbial communities from Guanajuato, Mexico - As.Sf.e | ecosystem: Host-associated > Plants > Phyllosphere > Phylloplane/Leaf | place: Guanajuato, Mexico | collected 2012-05-30
AAAACCAGACTTCTGATATGGGGAGATCAAGTCGGAATACTCAAGACGACCGGGCAAGGTAGAAGCCCATATCTCGACACACACAATGAGACGTTGAACAAAGTGTTCGTGCGACTACGCAATCTGCTCAGGGAAAGCGATGGGAGCCGCGACAAATATGGACGTATGTCAAGGACGGCACAAGATCCCATCGTTACCATGATCAGAGATGATCTCAGCAGAAATTCGAAAAGACTCTTTGCCTCTGCTTGGGACGAGTTCAAAAGGGAATTTGGTGCGAAGATCAACCGTACTTTCTACGATCCCACTTTGCGAATCCGATGGGCCATCTCTGGCAGAAGCCAATTTGAGGGACTCGTCATAGAAGCCAGGGGACTGATTGATTCGTTGAATCAGTACATCGAAGTGGCTCCCCAAGTCGTCGACAGTATTGTCTATCGGGAAATCACCATTGTGGACAACCTTGCCCGCTTGTCTCTAATCCAAGAAGCAAGCGAGGGCGTCTACCCACGCTGGTCAGATAAAGCTCAAACTGTAATCAGCCAGTCTGTAGCAGGCACCTTGGATCACAGAGACTCTGAGGAGGTACATCACGACCAAAATCCACCAACAGTGCCCAGATCGGCCGAGACAACCTCATCGATATATGCACCACGTGGTACGTCTTGAATATGGTCACAATCCTATCGGCCGCTGACGGACCCACAGTACAGCTGCCCAACAGCGCAAAGCTAGTGTTCGTTCTCACTGAGCCTTGCTACAGAGCCACATCGTGCGATCCTGTCACGTTTGGCGATGACGCGCTTTCGGGGGACCACTACGATGTAACCTTGAATTTTGCACATGAGACCGACTGGAGAAGCGAATGGAGCATTGGTCATATATGTTTCAGAGCAATCGAACCAGATGACCCGGAACAGTGGCAGAAGTGGGAAATGGACAACTCTACGTCGCAGAGTGCCGGTACAGTTCTCATCTATTGTCCTCCTTGCGTTTGCCAAGTGCATACAGCCATGAGTCTCATCTCATCAATGTGGAGATGGACCCCACTGATCACCATCAAGATCCGGGTCGACTACAGGATTCCTTCAAGGTGCTGCGAACACGGTTCCGGTCGTGCAAAAATCCATAGCCTTCGAGCTAGACTTCAAGATGGAACCGATCAACAGGCGAAAAAGTTCGATCGTCCATGGCTAGATCAACGCCGGTACCATTTGACAGGCAACGATTTTGAGGAAGCCGAGCTGCCCGTGTCGGAACAAACAGCTGGAGATTATAAGAATCCCGGACGCGTGTGGCCTCCCCTGCTGCAAGTGATTGTGCTCGGCGAATGCGAGTCGATGACGGACATGTTGAACAGTCCACCGTTCAGGCGAGTATCGAAAATGCCGGAAGCAAACCAGATATACCTCATGGGAACGTATAGCGAAACAGGCCGAGATTTTCTGGGGGAGTTCAATCCAAGAAGGCCTTTGCCTGGCGACAATACTGCATCCCCAGGGCTCAATGACGGGTCGAACAGCAGCGTCAACGGTTTTGATAGGAGCAAAGGGAAGCGAAAACTTGACGAGGACCCGTACTAGGAAACCAACTTGCGTGCTCAGATAAGGATCTGTTGTGTTTTCTGCAGTGATCACGGCGGCCAAGTCATGTACCAAGCTATTCAAGAGTTGGATGGGGATTCAACACATCACAGGAGAAGCAGTGGGTGCCGGTAGTTGTTCGAAGGAATATGGGTATCTGAGCCCAGCTTCATTGTGAAAGTCTTTCGTAAGCAAGCTCAAACACATTCTTCCCTCTTCTGCTTTTTTATCTGAATCAAAGCCGCGTACCTCGCCACAATCACCCCGGCATCTCTGATCTTCCCATTCCAACAATCACTCATAATATCTCCACCCTCAAGCCCCTCAACAGATGGATACTTCTTCTCTTTAAACAAGTCCTCCACCTTCTCATCATACTCATCCGATTCCTGCACGGAAAGAAATGGTCCTGATGATTTAAACGGCCAATGTCCAGTCATGATCACATAGAACACCGAGCCCAGTGCAAAGATGTCGGTGTCTGTGGTAGAGGACCAATCGCAGTTGGGGTCGAAGAAACCGGGGTCTGGTAGGTGTTCTCCATCGATCACTGTGCCTTCGAATTCGCAATAGGAGCCTCCGAAATCGCATAAGAGAAGTTCTGGGTCATCGTTGTCGGTAGGAGCGTGGAGTAAAAAGTTTTCGGGACGTAAGTCGGAGTGGATGACATTTTTGCTGTGGATGTAGGTGATGGCTTCAGCGGCTTGGAGACACCATTTCAGTCGAAGAGGTTCGTTGATGGTGTCGTTGTGAGTGTCTAGGTATCTTTGAAGGTCGCCACGGTTTGCTTTGGAAAACAACAGTCCTACAGGATCCTGCGACGAGCCTAGAAAGCTTTGATGACACTGTCAGCGGCCACAGAGATTAGCTGCTGATTCTCTTACGTTACGATACGAGGGTGATGGTCTAGGATCTTGAATATTCGTTCTTCGACCGAGACGTGGTCGACCTTGTCATGTCTGGGTGGATCAGGGCATTTGATGACGATGCCGGGTTTGTATCTTTTGATAATTGCCGTTGAGCCTCGATTGATGTGGTCCATGGCAGTCCTTCATGGGTAGAGTAGAGGCAGGAGGAAGCGCATGCATGATAGGAAGCAGGTGGCAGAGGCGGTGTGACGTGGAACACGTGCCTGATAGATCGTTCCTGGGTACCTAGGTAGTCAGCAGTACGATGATGGAAGTCAGGGCGCTTGATCGAGACCTGTTGATGAGTAAGAAAGGCGCAGAAGCCATAGTTGCGACAGGGCCATCCCAATCAGCACTTCGAATTTCTAGCTTTGTATGAAATATTATTCCACGATCACAACGACGACGACGAGCAGATATGATTAGAATGTTTATGATTGTGCCAAACGTACTGTGTGTTCCAACAGACGCTGTTGGCAGATGCTGGTGAGACTTTGTCTATCAAAGCCACAAAATGCTGCAAGTTCCTCCATCTTCCAATATCCGCGATTGAAAGTATACCAATCGTCCCAACAAGATAGATTGCCCAAAGGCTCTACTTGTGAGCTGTGGGTGCCTCGCCAGTTATTTTTTCTACGTACTCTTTCGCGATGTCTCCGAGGGCAACCATGCAGACGGTTTGCCAGACACCCAGACCGATACGGGGAGTGACACCACGGTAGAGACCCTTCATGCCGTTCTGCGAGTAGATGTACTTGAAGGCCTTGCTGACAGTCATGTTCTTGGGACGGTTGGGGTCCTCCTTCTTGCTCTGCATCTCGACACGGACGACCTCGATAGGCTGGTTCCAAGCAGAGAGACCACCACCAAGGGCGGAAGCAAGGATCTTCTCGGGAGCACCAAGCTTCTCGCCGTGCTCCTTGCCGGTGGCCTTGCGGATACCGGACTCGGCGACACGGGACAGACCGAAGCGGGAGCCCCAGTTGGTGACTTGGCGGACGGCGACGGCGTTGACGCCCTTGTTGATACCGCGGATACCCTCGGCACGGTAAATGTTCATGAAAGTCTCCATAGTGCCTGGAGGCTTGATGCCAGCCGCCGCCACCTTGTGCTTGGTGATCTCAACCGTCTTCATGCAGGTGCAGAAACCCATGGTAGCGTAGGCCTGGGCGAGACCACCGACCATACCACCGGTGATGCCAGAAACGAAGTTGTTGGCGCCGGCGTTGCGGGCGTAGAACTCGGCCTCGGATGCGACGAAGAGGAGGACGGCGCCCTTGGTGGAAGCTTCGATCCAAGCCCAGGGGATGAGACCTTGGTAGACTGCGCGCGGGTTCTGTCAGTTGCTGTCGCTCGCGGCTTGGGAGAATGCAGACTCACAGCCAAAGACACCACCACGGCCCCAGATGCGACTGACGGCTCCAGCCATGCCGTCGGCACGGTTAGCGGCCATGGTCGTCTTTACGACTTCCAGGGGCTGACCCAAGGTCGTGACCTCGAAGAGGTTCAGGCCAGCGCCCACTGCAGAGAAGAGTTAGCGCACTGCGAGCAGAAGCAGGTGTAGACTCAGAAGAACGTACGCAGCAGGTTGCTGAACTTGACAGGCTTCTTCTCGAGCTTGGGAGGAGCGGCAACGCCAACTTGGGCGGCAGCGGTGGTAGTGGTGCTCATGCTTCTAAAGATGGCAGCGGGAGACAAGGCCGGACCGAGGCAGGAGTGTGCTTCTTCGCTACAGTTTTAAAGAAGTCGACGGCTAAAGGTCGAGATGAAGGCGGGCGTAATCGGAGAGTTTTGGGGGGACGAGAGAGGGGAATAAGGGACGGCGCTCAGGGACTGGAAACAAGTGTCAATTTATGGGGAAAGCTTGCTGGCTGGCTCAGTGGTTGAGAGCCCCGGCGCGTGCACCAGATTCAAAGATTATGGCCCACAACCACTGTGCATGACTTGGGAAACTGACCTGTAGAGCTGAAGCTGCTTGTGCTGTGTAGAAAGGAAAGAGAGGGGATTCAAAGGCAGCAGAGCCGTCTTCACGACACGTCTCTCACTTTATCTTTATTTCCCAACTTCGGACATCGGTTAGTATGGTCTGATGGATAGTCCGTGACTACCCGCTTCACTCACTTCGGCATCCTCACCGCTTATCTCCAATTCATTTCTCCCATAGCTCATCTCATGCAGAGTCGTCCCATTTCTATACTTGTTGACTCTTGACACCCTTGACATTATGCCTTGTCGTTGGCTTGATAGAGAAAGCTGGCCATTGCTATACAGCTCGGCCTTGCTGACCATCCCCGAATTGTCGGCCCGCTGACTCGTGCAAGCAGAGCTCCCTTCCCGATAACGTTGTTGAGATAAACAAGAATCCGTACCACACAACCTCGTTCAACCATGCAAGCAACCGACACCCTACATATTCACTATACCTCCACGGCTTACTTGCATCTCACAAACCTTGCTATCGACTTTCGGATCATCCTCACCACCGCTCAAAATAGTAGGAGCCGACCTGATACACTGTCAATTGTCCGAACCCGGTCCCGAAATGTCCGTGCTATCAACTCGTTGAGCACATCATGCGCCTACCTGTCACTCTCGGTCAATCATGTCATACAGGAACCCATCAGCACTTGGTGTCACCAACAAAGTCTTGGGCATCAGTAGTACGAAAATAATCAAGGCGTTTTATATGATATCAACCCTAATTGCTCCATCACAAAAGTCATAGTAGAATACATGCTAGACAGAAGCCTAGCTCCGATGTTTCGATCGGTTATAAATTTAGAGCTTGGCTCCAACAAGCTTGGCCCAGGCGTCGGTCGAGAAGGACTTGGGGCGCTCAATGGGGGCACCGACGGCACGGTCAATGATGAGCTGGGGAAGGACACCAAGAGCACGCGAAACACCGAACAGAACAGTGTAGAAGTTCTGCTCAGTGAGACCGTAGTATTGGAGGAGGACACCGGAGTGCTAAAGAGCGTCATGTCAGCTGAATGTGCTTGCAATGTCGAATTTGGAGATGAACTTACGGCGTCAACGTTGGGGTAGGGGTTCTTGGTCTTGCCGTGCTCGGTAAGAACGCCAGGGGCGATCTTGTAGACCTGCGAGACAAGCTTGAACATGGGGTCCTCGGGGAGCTTGCGCTGGGCGAACTCGCGCTGAGAGACGTAACGGGGGTCAGTCTTTCTCAGGACGGCGTGACCGTAACCGGGAACAACACGGCCCTGCTTAAGAGTGGACCAGAGGTAGTTCTTGATGCTCTCATCGCTGAGGTCGTTGCCAACCTCGGCCTTCATCTCGGTGAGCCACTTGAGAACCTCCTGGTTGGCAAGACCGTGCAGGGGACCGGCAAGACCGTTGAGACCAGCGGCGAGCGAGAGGAAAGGAGAGGAGAGGGCGGAGCCGACCAAGTGGGTGGTGTGGGCGGAAACGTTGCCACCCTCGTGGTCGGTGTGGATGGTGAGGTACAGTCTCATCAGCTCGACAAAGTCCTGGTTCTCGGCGAAACCGAGCTGGTTGGCCAAGTTCCATGAGTAATCCTTGTCCTTCTGGGTGGCGGGGACCTTGCCATCCTTGAAGACGTTGCGGTAGATGCGAGCGGCAATGTTGGGAAGCATGGCAATGAGGTTCATCGAGTCCTCGAAAGTGTGCTCCCAGTACTCGGCCTTCTTCATGCCCTTGGCGTAGGCCTTGGCGAAGGCAGACTCGTGCTCGAGAGCAGTGACGGCCAGAGAGAACTGAGCCATGGGGTGGAGGGTGTTGGGGCAGCGGTCAATGAGCTCCTCAACGAACTTGGGGAGGTCGGAGCGGGCAGCCCACTCGGCGGAGAGGTCGCGAACCTGCTGCTCGGAGGGAACCTCACCAGTGAGGAGGAGCCAGAAGAGACCCTCGGGAAGAGGCTCAGTACCACCGGGAGCCTTGGGGAGGAGCTCCTGGCACTCGGGGATCTGTATTGTCTTAGCTGCGGCTCACTGATCTGCCAATTGGACTTCTTACGGTCTTGCCACGGAAACGAATACCCTCCTCAGAGTCGAGGACGGAACCCTGTGTATGTTGTTAGCGGCCGAAACAATTTTTTCTCCGGCGAATTGTAGATATCGTACCTCCCAGACGAGGGACTTGATACCACGGGCACCACCGTAGACCTGGTCGAGGGTGACCTCACCAACAACGGTGTTACCGTGCTCCCTGGAGCAGTGTGTTAGCCTCTGATGTCGTGGTTTGTCGATGTTGGGACGAGTGGTATGGCATACTTGCGGAGCTTCTTGATCTTCTCGATCTCGCCGGGGATCTTGGCAGCGAAGGTCTCCTTGAGCGACTAGACGGGCGAGTCAGTATGGCGAGCGGGATGCGGCGGCAGATAGGTGGAGTGGACTCGGCGTACAGTGCTCTTGGAAGAGTAGGCGCGGAGGGCCTGTCTCATGGTGGAGGGAGCGGCCATGGAGGCGCGCAGGGCGGAGGTACCAACTCTCATAGAAGCCATTATGACGGATGTTGATTGATAAGGGAGAGATGATAGAGAGACGGAGAGAAAAGAAAGATGGAGGACGAGCTCCCGAGCTGCACCGGGTGTGCCAAGCCCAACGTGCGGCCTACACCATTCTGTTGTAATTGCGGCTTGCAGCCACCCAGAGTCCCACTACTGTCCCAGACGTGACCTCCGGCCTAAACTTGGGGCTTTTCTCGGGGCACCTCAGCTCTCGACGAGGGGTTGAGACGGGTGATTTCATCTATCTTGTGTTCCTCTGACGCTATGCTGGTGTCTTGTACTGTTCTACGTATACATGTCAAGCGCCAGTGAATCCTGTCTGATCAGGTTGATACACCGATCAGGTCTGACCAAGTAATTTGACCTCGGCTCCGGCCTGTGTGATCCATTTGTCCAGTCCAGCTATTCTCCGTTGTTTCTGCGAACGAGCTTTCGAATCGTGTCGATTCGAGTCCCACAGCGCATGGGCCGCCGTGGTTGAGTCGGGACGGTGGCCCTCCACCTCGGCCCGTCAAGTGCGACGATGCCGAATCTTTTCCTTTCGCCGTTCACGCTCCTGCTTTCACTTGCACAACCACCTCTTCACCACCGTAACAATCAACATCCGACGCATTCCCACCATCTCTCTTCACTTTCATTGCTGTCGCTGCGGCTCTTACTGTGCTCTTGTGACTGGTCGCTCTGTCTGCGTAAGAGAGCTGATCCGATAGCTGTAGACACGTCGACGTCAAAAACTTCGTCTCAGTTGAATAGCACTCGCTCGTCAGCGTGATTTTCACTTTCACTCGGAAGACATAGGCAAAAGACAAGGCTCCGATTGTACCATCCGCGCTTGATCCTTTCTTCTACTACACCGACTACTGCGTTTGCTTTTCTTTTCTCTGGCTCCGCAGTCATCAGTCATCTGTCTTCAGTCATCTGGTAGCTCTCAGTAGTCCTCGCTCCTGTTCACGCGTAGCGCATCTTCGGACCCTACTTCCTACAATTGGAAAACAGGTACTGTATTAGCACAGTAGACATGGCAAGCATGGAGCAGTTAGACGCATTGCTGCTATCTTTGCAGGCTCTCAAGCCTCCAGGTGCAACCAAAGGAAAAATCACTGCCATCACCAAGCTCTGTGGTGACAACGTTCAGGTAATTCATTATTCACGCAGCTTCATCGGATCATCTCCTAACTCATGTCTCACAGTCTGAATCGTCAATTACGCAGAAGCTTTATAGGCATCTGAAGAGAACGCCAGGAACCCACAAGCTCGGAGTTCTTTATGTTGTAGACTCAGTGACCCGTCAGTGGATCGAGAAGGCTCGCCAATCATCACAGGATCTGTCTGGCAGTGCAGTACCTGAGGGCACGTTCGCTTCGGGTGTACACAGAGTCACTGAACTTTTGCCCTCGTTGATCGATGACACTATCCAGAATGCTCCTTCTGACCACAAGCCAAAGGTAGAGAGTTTGGTACAGATTTGGGAACGTGGCAACACTTTCCCTGCCGCTACGCTCGCAGAGATCAAGAAGAAGCTGGCCGAACCTGTGGCTCAATGTAAGTTTTGCAGACGTGCAATCTCCCGAGTAGCTTTTTCTGACTGCCAAACCAGATGTTCCCTCGACGACTCCTCCTGGCAGCCCTCCGCTCAGCATGCTCGTTTCCCTGGGACTTCGACAAGCACCACCGGCCTTGAGCGCTCCTCAAGCAGCCCCTCCAGTCCAAGCACAGCCTGATGCCTCGAGTATCCTTGCTGCTCTCTCTCGCCTCCAGCCAATGCCAGCTCCCGCGCCAGCTCCTCCTGTCGTACCTGTGCAAGCTGCTCCACCCGCTCCGCCTACAGATCTCGCTGCCATCATGGCTGGTGCCACTCGAGGCTATCAAGGTCAACCACCGCAAGCACCGCCCATGTCCTATGGCTACCCTGCCCCACCACCTCAGCAGTCATACGGTCAGGTCTATCAGCCACCTACACCCGTAGCAGCAATGCCTCCTGCATACCCTCCACAATATCATACTCCTGCTCCCTACCAACAAGCACCACCTCAGCCTCCCGCACCTGCCGCTCCTTCGCCCGCTGGTTCATTCTTGCCTGCACACATTCTGAGCAATCCGCAGATCTTGCCCAATGTGCTTCAGTTGATTCAAGGTCTGTCTCAAGAAGGAATCCCACAAGAGCAATGGGGAGCTGTTCTTAGCGCCCTATACCCGCCTCCAGAACAAGGCCCACCTGCACAGGACGCATACCCTCCTCGCTCAGAGGACCATGTACATTACAGAGACAGATCCAGGGACCGTAGTGGCCGCAACCGAAGTCGCTCACCAGAACCAACCCGCAACAACAACAACAACAACAACAATAACAACCCTGGCCGCCGTGCAAGTCCAGTCTATGGCACTTATGACGCTTCTCTTGCCCAGTCTGCTCAGGATCATGCCTCCAACTCTGATCGCCGTGGCGGCAGAGGCCGTGGCCGCGGTGGCCGCAGCGACTATCGCCAGCGCACTCCTCCTTCTGCCCGTACACCCCAAGCAGACCAGGGTCTTGCCCCTCAGAGCATCAACCCCAAATGGACAGACATGGACAACACTATTCCTCCTGGCCACATCAAGGTTCTCAGCCGAACACTCTTTGTCGGCGGCGCCAACGGCAACGAAGCCGAACTGCGCGCAATCTTTGGCCGCTTCGGACCCGTCCAGACCTGTATCGCAAACGAAGACAAACGCCACGCTTTTGTCAAGATGTGCAACCGTCAAGATGCTGTCAGCGCAAAGACCGCCATGGAAACAACCAGAGATCCTGACATCCTAGCCAAAGCCCGCCAAACCAAGTGGGGAGTCGGATTCGGCCCTCGCGAATGCTGCGATTACAGCAATGGCGTCAGCGTCATCCCTATCGACACCCTGACCGAAGCCGATCACAAATGGATGCTGACTGCCGAATACGGCGGCACCGGCGGCCGTCCCATCGAAAGCGGTCTCGTTGTCGAAGAACCCGATATCGAGATCGGCGCCGGTGTTTCCTCCAAGGCCATGAGTCGTCGCGTTGGTCCGGATGGCGGCAACAACCGTGGTGGCGGTGGTCGTCGTGGCGGAAGAGGCGGTGGTGGCAGATTCAACCAGCCTGAATCTCACCACGTCTCTCGTCCTGAGCCCGTTACTATTGCTCCTCCTCCCCCAGTACCTGGCTTTGGCTTTATGGTCCCCGGGATGCCTCAGTTCCGTTAGTAACGGACTGATTGAAGCGAGACTCGAATCGATATGGTAGAGCAAGTATCTTGGCCAAGCATCACTTATGGTATGCCATAGAGGTGGATTCGAAGGCTCAGCAACAGCATTGTAAAAAAGAAGCATTCATTACAGATCAAAAAAGCATCGATTAGCATAATTTCTCATGAATCGAACAAGTTTTCTTCCAATTCATCACTCAATCATCTTTATGTTCCTCAGTTCCACCGAGAAGACGTGTCCCTTAGAAGAGAAAGGTATACCAGAAAAGATAATCTCATTATTGACATGGAAAAGAAAGGGGTATCTGCGCTAACCTCATGCTTTGTTTCTTTTTGGCTTTGGACACATCTGTTTGCTATCGTTTCCTGTTGCCTCCAACAAGAGAATGCTCCTCCAAATCGCGTTTATATTTCCAAGCTGTGCATCCCTTTGCTCATCCATCATACAGTCGAGCAGTACAAAGAAGAATAGAAAATCTCCATCATTAGTCGTGTATACCCCATCTTCATATAGCGAGGAAAAGAAAAAGAAAAAGAAGGAGAAAGGTTTGAGAACAAAAGAATATCAAGAAACCAAAGAACAGAGAAACCGAGAAACCGAAATCTTACTAATCGTCACAAGAAAGGATAGAAGCGCATCTGTCCAAATAAT
>Ga0058698_10001416_pt1 | contig 10830 bp, 10 predicted proteins | sample AgamicAsSfe_FD_67288 | JGI IMG/M metagenome (GOLD analysis project Ga0058698, IMG submission 67288) | Agave microbial communities from Guanajuato, Mexico - As.Sf.e | ecosystem: Host-associated > Plants > Phyllosphere > Phylloplane/Leaf | place: Guanajuato, Mexico | collected 2012-05-30
CCTGGTGTATCTTTAGCCACCTCTAGATAGCGTGCTACTAGCCAACCAATGCGCAGCCGATCCTCCGGCGCACGCGATGGCTTACCGGTCTTCGGTCCGCCAGCTTCCAGGATCATTGATGATCTCTGAAGAGTGCCGTGCTGAAAAGATGCTTACCAGTGACGTACATTCGTCGGACATCTCGAGCCGAGCGCATGGCGGGGTGAAAACAGTACAGTAATGATACCAAAGCTCAGTGACTCCTCGACAACCCTTACGACACCCCTCACCGCCCCTAAGACCAGCATCATGAGCCCCAAGCCCGCCGCCCTCCTCATCGGGAGCATCGTGCACACCCGCCAGGAATGGGAGAGTCTCAGCTCGACGCTCTCGCTCAAAGAATACCCCGCCGGTAACCGACCCGATTTCCTATCCAAGCTCAAGGCCGGTGAGTACGACGACGTCTCGATAATATACCGCTCGAACGACTCCACGGCGATTACGGGTCCGTTTGATGCCGAGTTGGTGAAGCTGTTGCCGGAGAGTGTGAGATTTATATGCCATAATGGCGCGGGATATGATAATATCGATGGTGAGCCTTCCCTTCTTGTCCTCCTCCTTCTCCTCCCTCGACGGACTGCCTTACAGTCAAGATAAAGACTGCACTGACATACCTCCCACCACACAGTCCCCACCTGCACATCCCGCTCAATCCAGGTATCCTCAACCCCGATTGCCGTCAATTCAGCCACCGCCGACATAACAATCCTCCTCCTCCTCAGCGCTCTCCGTCGCATCACCGTCCCCTTCACAGCCGTCCGCCAGGGTGCATGGCGCGGCTCAAACTTCGCTCTCGGCCACGATCCCACGGGCAAGGCCCTCGGCATCCTCGGAATGGGCGGTATTGGCCGGGCAGTAGCGCATCGAGCCCGCGCGTTCGGTATGACGATACAATATCACAACCGGTCTGAGATTTCGGAGGAAGAGGCGCAGGGCGCGAAGTACGTGAGCTTCGATGAGCTGTTGGCGACGTCGGACGTGCTCAGCCTGAACCTCGCTCTGAACCCGAGCACGCGGCACATCATCTCAACGACCGAGTTCGGCAAGATGAAGACTGGCGTCGTTATCATAAATACAGCTCGCGGGCCCATCATCGACGAGGCGGCGCTAGTTCAAGCGCTACAGGAGGGGAAAGTGTGGAGCGCAGGGTTGGATGTGTATGAGGAGGAGCCGAAGATACATGAGGGATTACTCGAAGATGAAAGGGTGGTACTACTGCCGCATGTGGGCACGGCGACGTGGGAGACGCAGAGGGGGATGGAGTTGTTGGTGCTGGAGAATGTGAGGGCGGCAGGGGAGGGGAAAGAATTGGTTACCAGGGTCGGGGAGCAGAAGGATATGCAAGTCAAGTAAGTGCAAGGGTATGGGCTAGGTAGAACTGTAAAAGGGTTAGGGAGAGGATGTCGGGACTAATGTGCTGGTGTAGAGCGAAATTGTGAGCCCGATTCCTGCTGTTGGTCGTACTCTTATTGTCTCCTGCTTCGGATTGGTCATTGTGCGGTGCTGAAACTGACAGGGGCTGTGGGGTGTAAAGGCAACTGTTAAGTGTGGCCAGGTGATGTGATCGTCTTTCGGCTGAGCATCCAGCGATCAGCTCGCACCAGCACCACTTCGTACATACTTTCTCCAGAAGAGGAATAATGCAGCCTCTCCAGCACGTCCGTCGAGATGTCGAGACCCCGCCAACCAATCGTACGACCTCCACAACTCAGTTTCGACCTCGAGCATCATTTTAGGAGAAACGGGCGTACCTCTCGACGAGTCAAACACGGTCAAGTAGTCAGGCACTCTCGGGACTAGGCTCTGGCTGGGCTGGAACGATGCACCGGCTGGGGAAGCGGCGAAGATCAGTATCGCGTGACGAGCGACCTGGACAACTCATGCATGATCTATGCATGTCGCAAGCTCGGCATCCACGGGTTAACACTGATGCCACAAGCGAGGTCCTTATGTCAGAGCGCCGGATGTATGCAGAGGTTGTGCTGACGAGGAAGAAGAAGAAGAAGCGCACGAAAAAGAAGAAAGCGAAGAAAGACTCGGACGAGGAAGGGAGCGCTAGAGCAGCTATATAGCTCCCGCCGAGTTGAGATTCGAGAGCTCTGTGAGTAACACGGGTACGACGTCAACGAGGCCTCATCCACCGTGGTCGATCTAGATTTAGAGAAGCGCAACGTCGAAGAGTTCGTCAAGCACTATGCAAGAACGATTGCCACGTCTTTGTGCGAATGGTCGGCGAATCAATCTTTTAAGAGATCTCTGTGCGACACACCGTCTCGGGAGTTCAGCTCATTCATGAATTGTCTACGCCATGGCGCAATTATCCTGGCATCACAAAGCACGTACCTTCGTCGGTCTCATTGGGACGATGAGGCTGGGTGGCTCAGCACACTGTATAAATCTGCCCCAGTGCGGTTCGGTGTGCTAGAGAGTCGCAGTGGATCGAGGAACTACCATTGTTGGAAAGAGATTACATTTCAACCCGTGCAGTCGAGCAAGAAGCTACATAGCAGAAGTATATAGTAGAGAGAGTCATTAGCTATCCATCCTCAAAGTGGGCAAATGTTGAAATCCCGGAGCATCCATCATTAGTACACCCACGTACATCGCATCCGGCTCGATCACCCATCATCACTCATTCCACTCAATACGTCCCCGCCCTCGCCCTCCTCCTCTGCTCCTCCTCCCCTGCAGCATTATCCTTTAGACTCAATGCCCCCGTCTTCACCGCCAGATTGTGCGCCTCTCTATACCTCTCAAACGCCTCCGGATCGCTCAACTCCATCTCCCTGAGTCTCGCGCCATCGCTCGCAATCATGGCAATCGTCGCCTCCATGCCCTGCTGCACCACCATCCGTCTGAACTCATCTCCACCCCAGGCCTCATACTTCTCACGCAATGCAGCAAGATGTGCCGGATCGACACTGGACGCGAGTGTGTGGTGCAGATGATCTGTGATGCCAGTGGGCGGGAGGACTTCGCGGCGGAGACGCTGCCCGAATCGGTGCATGTGGCCTTCTTCGGTGACGAGTTGGCGGTTGTGGAGGTCGACTTCGGATCCGCGGCGGGAGAGGCCGGAGGTGTTGGTAATGTTGTTATTGATAATGTTGTTGCCGGTGGAGGAGTCGATGATGAAGGGGTAGGTGTGGCGCCATTGGGTGGGACTGCCAGAGTCGGAAAGGTAGCTTTCGCCACGGGCGCGATGTGTGACGGAGCTGATGCTGTCGACGGATGAGGCGCGGCTGAGGGCGGGTGAGGACGCTTCGACCAGCTCTTGGTTTGTTGTCGTGTTTGTGCGGCTGGAGACAGGTCGAGTTTCGGGATATTCGAGCTCGAAACGCTCGATGATACCGCGAAGAGTTTCGTCGAGGAAGGTAAGACGACCTGTGATATTGTTAGCACATGTGGTAAGACACGAGAACCTGCCCACTTACGAAGCACGTCGATGTTGTTTGCATTCGTTTCCCGAACCAGCACAGGCTGCAGACCCGCCCTGTATTTGCGAGCACTCTCCAGCAATGTCCTAGACATATCCTTCGCCTGCGCTTTACCAAGTTCGGACTCCAGTGCATCCTTTGGTGTCCCAGGGCGACTATATTCTACATTGCCAGACTGAGAAGCACTGAGAATATAGCTCAGAGCTTTCACGACTCCAGTACCGCCAACGAAATAGTCTTCTGTGGCAGCCTTACCAATAGTATCATGCGCTGCAGCGTCTTGGTGACCAAGAAAGTGTTGGAGGAGCTCAATACCACTGTCATTACTCTTATCAATATCCGGCAGTGCAGCAGCAGCATCGGCAAAGGTGACAGCATCTGCTTCAGTGAAAGCCTCGATATTGCGAAGACAGTATGCGACGACTTGTCTTGCAAGTGCCTTCACCACCTCGCTGGCTGTAGGTCCTGGTACATCAATATCAACACAAACAAGTGTCTTTGATAGCCGTGCTGCTGTCATGAGAGAGGCGAACAAAGCACAAGCCTCTTCCTGGTGTGTTTGGTCAGCGCCATCGGAAATGACCGCCTTGATTGCAGGATTTTCTAGCACATTAATATGAGCCAAGTTGCGACACTCAGGCAAGATCTCCGCTATGTGGATGACATGCTCAGGCGTCATAGAACAATCCGCCAGATGGATACGTTTCAATAGCTTGAAGCGTGGGATCTGCTTGCGCAGCGCGGCCATAGTTGCGGTGCCGTTACCACCAGTGAACAGCTGCTTGTTGTGAGACATATCCAGTAGCCGTAGATCCGGAAGTGCAGCTAGTGCCGGCAATAGCTGATCAAGGTCCGCTGGGAGTAGATTGCAATTAGCAACACTCAGAGCTAGCAGACGCTCATGAAGTCCTTTCGCGAAGACGTGTGTCTTGCCACGTAAGTCGTTGCCACCTAGATCGATACCATGACATGAGCCCGTATGAACATATCTCGCAACGAAGCCGAGACCCTCCTCAGTGAGATTGTTGTTTGCAAGGCCTAGGCGTTCCAGGCCACGGGATGCGGCACGAGTGACTCTTTCGACTTGCTGTGTTGTCAGCCCACAATCAGCCATGAGTAATTCATACAGCTGATTGCCGGCAGGTCGTTCCACCAATGCTTTACAGAAGATGTCGTCGATTGTTCTTGCAGATGACTCCGAACCGAAAGCAGGCTTGGGAAAAGGACAAAGCGATACATCTATTGATCGGATCGAATTTGACATGTTGATGAACAGGCAAAGATGTTTCCAGCCTTCCTCTGTGATCTTGCGGTTACCTTTGAGGCTAAGCTTTTCAATGACACCTGGATTGGACCTGCCCCCAGTATTTCGGGATCGCGTCGGACTTGTTCTTCCACGCCTGCGTTTGGCTACCTCGGGTGTTTTCGTCGCAAGGAGTCCAGCAAGGATCTGGCGAAGACCATCGTCGGGGATGTTGGCGTCTTCGAGGAGAAGCCTCTTCACCGGCACGATAGCTAGGAAATCACTGAGACATACCATGTCCGTAGCTTGCATGCGAGATTTGTTGAGGTTGAGTGTGCCTACAATGCCTTCATTGAAGTTTTCCAGCTTACTCAACTGCTCGCTGATACGCTTGAGTACAGGAGCCTCTCGGAGTTGACAACAACGACGATAAATTCGTAGTGGATCTGTAGTAGGACGGTCTTGTGGTCTCGTGCCTGCTGGCGAGGCAGAAGTGCCTCGACTAGGCAGGTCTTCCGGAGCAACGAGCTGCCCTGCTTGAAGTAGTGACTTGACAGGTGCTCCTTCCGACACCTTTGGCTGACCTTGTGGCATTCCTGCTTGACCAAGCGACAGTGGTGCTGGTGATGATTGTGCCCTGCCAAGCGCCGATTTTGGTGACCGTGATGAGCGCTGCTCGACATTGTTGGCCGCGGTGGGTTGAGTCTGAGGTCTCGGTCCAGCAGGGGAGCCTTTTATCGGGGAGCCTTTTGTCGGGCTCGGACGTTTCGTGGGTGTGCCGCCTTGTGCCGGCGAATCTTTCTGATCACTCCAATCATCATCGGCCAAAACAGCCATCATGTCGCGCTTCGGCTCGGCGGTACTGTTGCCAGATCCTCGTCGCTGCGAAGACTCCGAGACACTCCTGTTGCGTTTCGGCGCATCGTCGAAGTCACTCTCATCCAGTGCGAATGAATCAAACATCCCATTGCCCGCAGAGCCAGTCCTGGTTTTCTTTAGTTTCGTAGAAGAGGTCCGAGCCTTACTACCCCATTCATCATCCATGCCAGAGAGATGTTTCAAGATATCATGCTCCCCTGCCTGGATCTTGTCACCAGGCCCACCTCGTTTGGCAGCAGTCTTCTTGAGATCTTCACCCCAGTCGTCGTCAAAATCATTGAAAGCATCCTTTCTCCTGCCGAGCTTCGGCTGATTTAGACCAGTCTTCTTGGCAATAGAAGAAATAGCAGGTGGCATAGACCTCTTACTGTCCTTCTGCCCCATAGTTTGTCCGCCTGGCACCTTGGGTGATCTCGGCGGCGTTCCCCAATCATCCTCGGTCATGGACATCGAGCTCCACATCCCAGCATTATTAGCTCTCGTGGACGCTCCTAAAGTTTGACCCTCTGCAAGTTCCGGATGTTTCAGCGCCTCACCCTCGCCCCGTGCGGTCGCTCTCTTATCAAGTGCCATTCCATCGGCATCCACGTCGTCCTCCGGAATGTGCGTTGACACGCCAGCGATCTCAACGTCCACGTTGAATGCCACACGACGAAGTTTGCCTTGATTCAGTTCTTTGATCTGACATCTTTCTCTATCTTTGTCGATGTTCAATGTCATACGCGGTGCGATTGTGCCCTGAGAACTTCCAGTAGTAGGGGATTTGCCTTGACTAGTAGTACTGGACGACGACAGTCTCCGTAATGCTCCCGAAAGAAACCCGGTACTCGAACTCTTTGGCTGCTGCGGCACATAGGGCTCCAGGACCTCTTCATCCTTGCTGGACCTCGGCTGTGCGCCGGAGGCATTAGATACTACTACTGTCGACCTTGTGGGACTCTTTGCGGTTGAGGATTTTGACTTCGATGAGTTGTCTGTGATGATGATGGGAGCTGGAGCTGCCGAGGACGAAGAGAACTTGGAGCTTAAACTGGACATCCATGATGATTTCGTTGGCGTCTTTTCAGCGGAATTGGAGCGACCAAGTAAGCCTGGACGGCGAGTGGAGGAGCTCCGGGTCGGTCCCGCATTAGGTGTAGGAAGTGCCGTCTCTTTCTCGGTCTCTTGTGGCTTATTCTGTAGCTTCTCTTGGGGCTTCACCTGTTGCGGCGGTTGTGCTGGCTTGAGTGGAGGTGTGATCGCGGGCGATGGTTGACTCGAATTTGTGCTGGAAAGCGGCTTATGCAGCCATGAAGTGTCGACGCCGTGTATGGCCTCCATGCTGGCAAACTATCAAGAGCAGAGCTCTTCTGCTGACCTAGGCGCGAAAGCTATGTGCCACGATCAAGATGCGATCTGCACATGGGAGCTCATGGTAAGGTGAATGTGATGGCGACACGGGTGGGCACAACAGTGAACAGCTTATCTTCGACGAGGATTACGCTGTGAGTGTCTTGAGCTTGCTTGTACGTGAGCTTAGCATAAGCCAAGGTGGTGGTAAGTGCTGGGCAGAGGCTGCGTGTGCCACCGCTCACGCTCGCGGGCCAGAAGGACTTGGCGAAAGTGCATCATGACCAAACCCCGCAATGCAGATCGCACCTCATCTTCGGCAGTTAGCACAATGGCTTTGTATTCGTCGCCTGTTGCTGTTGCGAAGTGATGACAATTTCCGGAGTGATCAGACGACCATGTGCTTGAAATGCACTACAGCTGGAGTCCTTGCATTCACGCAGGGAATCGGGTTGGCATGACTGAAGTGCATAATAAGCGCCTGACATATTCGATATTCGATACGTGGAGAACCTGATAATGCTCACTCGGGCTAGTGCCCTGGAACGAGTGCTTGTGCAGGAAGGCAGGCATTATGTTACCAGCCTAGGGCAGCATGTCACGCAACGCCAGTCATGCATAACAATTGTCCTGAATAGAGATCGATGGGTTTGTCATTAAGAGATTCATTTCTTGCCCAACGCAATCATACGCCTGCAACCGAACCCGAGCCTGGCAAATTGCTTTTCATCTTTTTGTGAAATCGACATAGGGTATCTCATTGCAATCGTCGTAGATACACTCTATGACTGTATCTCTTGGATCTTCGCCTTCACGTTCTCCCTGCGCTGGTCGAGTGTGAGCTTCTTGCTCCTGTACTTCTGCGACTCGGCCTTCCACTGCTCCCTTGTCTTCTTCTCACCCTCGTCCTCATCCTTCTTGTTGGGGTCCTCACGGATCTGGCTGTGTGCCTCCGAGTACATCTCCTCGAGAGCCTCGGCATCTTTGTCGTCGTCGAGGTATCCCTGGAACTGAGACTTGTAGCGCTCCTCATCGTCGTCGGCAAGGGTCTCCATGTACTCAGCGACGTGACCACCGAAGATGTACTTGCGGAGAGTCTCAGCGTCGAGCTCCTTTGTCTCAATGTCGTAACCGGGGAATCGCTTCTCGGAGTGGGGAATGTAGAGACCACCGTCGGAAGCACCCTTCAGGGCACCGAAGATGCGGGCACCAGTTGATGTGCGGACGAGACCGACATCGAGAAAACACTTGAATGGTCGGCGCTCCTCTCCGTCAACCTCAGCAGCCTCGGTGAGCTTGTACTCTCCGTCAGCCTCCTCCACACCAGCAAAGCTCTCGTCAATGTTGAGCTTCTTGAGGACACGGCGGGCGACGAGCAGTCCAGTGCAGTATGCGGCGGCCCAGTTGGTGAGACCGTGGGTGATACCGTAGCGCTTAAGCTCGTGCGAGTAGGCGACAGCGAGAACCTTGTCACCGATGATCTCAGATGAGACAATCTGGCAGATGATGTCGCGGTTGGTGAAGCGGACGACTAGGCGGTATTTTGGCGCATTGTACTTGTTCTTGGCCTGGGTGATGAGCCTCTTGCGAGCATAGTAGTCGGTCTTTCCGTCACGGCGACGCTTGTACTTGACCTGGAAGCGGGAGAAGTAGGCGCGGTTCTTCTTTTCCTTGGTCTATGGAGGGAGTCAGCAACCTTCAGGAAACCCGAAGCATTTTGCTATCGACTCTAGACTTACGAAAGGCATATTGTCGTTGTTGTCGATGATGGAGAGAAAAAGAAAAGGAAGATCAAGCAACCTCCAAACCACAAAATTGGTCGTGCGTCCCGAAGTTTGCGGGTGGGCGACATTAACGTCACGTGGTCTAGCATAATCGCGTTCTTCATGAACCCTAAGCAACACACCTCATACTCACAAGCTCCGGCATTTTACTTGACATACTTGTGTGCATCGATATCGAGGTCTGCTTGTTGTAGCTGCTCGCATGCTTGACCGTCGCCAACTCTCATTTCGTGGGTGATGAGCAGTTTCCAAGCGATGCTACGAAGAACATGAGTCTGCTCCAGTGAGCAAGTACGGTCCCATTTGACTCCTTCCTTGACATGGAATGCTGTTTGCGGATCTATCTATCTATGCGGAAGAATCGTTTGGGTAGCTCAATCTCAGCCCAGCATTCCCAATATTACCGATGCAAAACAAATGCGAGCAAAATTTGCGAGCAGAATGTCTCAAGGAATCTGGTTGGTCTTGTGCCTCGGTGCAGCACCAAGACGGGGATGCAGCGTGGTGTTCTTTCCAGGTGAAAAGGTCGAAAACAAACTCTTTCCTAGTCGTTCTTTTTCAAGGCAATAGCTCTGGCATCTCGCTTTGGTTTCTGAGGCTGGTGACACTATGTCCATGCCAAGCTCAACTCCTTGATCGACCCCCGCAGCGATGATGTGATTGTCTGATCTTGTCTACACTAGCACTACATTTCTCTGGGCTCTCTAGACTCGAAGGCTTGGGGAGAGTGCCGTAGCAACCCCGGTCAGATTCAAGATCTAGTATAGTTAATGCGGGTACTTGCTTGGAACTACGGTCTTCGTAGGTTTGGTGACAATTAGCATTAGTGTGGTTTATACTCCTAGCAGCTATAACTACGACCATGAATGAACCATAGATCATGACTCCGGAAAGACCGCTCCATCTCAGTTCTCCTTTGCCGCGAACTTCTTGAACTCGTCAAGGCTGACCTTGCTCAATGCCTTCTCGTTCGTGGCGTTCAGGAAGACTCTATATCATCATTAGCAATTTGGATGAAGAGCGTGGTTCACGACTTCAGTATCGAGACATACCTAGGGACAATAGCATCGTTGTCGTCCTTCCTCGCATCGAATGCCTCGCGCCACCTAGAGAAAATGGTTAACTATTAGGCTTGAGAGTGCAGAGCTTGCTGAAAGATACCTTGAAACACAGAGACACCACTTGCAACCTCCCTTGAGCCCAATTGATCTCAAGTCATTGCCCTGAGAAGCAGAGAAGGTGAGGAATTCCTCGCTAACTTCTGCCGCGACGGCGTGGTTGCCATGATCGGAGGCTGGAATGTGTAAGCTTGAGTGCACACGACTGATAGGACAGTACTTACGAGGCACATCACAGTAGCCATTGCGCATGAAGCCTGTGGTCGTTGGAGAGCCGCCGAAGTAGGCAAGGGGTGCCTTGAAGACTATATAGCCGATGAGCTGAATTCGTGACGGCAGACAGTGTAGCGAGTACCGTTCAAGCTCTTAGACATGATTGGATGCTGGTGGTGATGCTCAGATGCGTTTGCTTGCACAGATAGTAGCAAAGTGATAAGCAATATACAGAAGAATAACTCACAGTTGAGCATCTGCAAGATGATTGTAGAAATCACGACACTTCCCCAGCCATGACGACGTCGATACACTCGAGAAGTCGCCGTCAATTGAACCGAGCCGAGGAAACGGCTAGCTTCACGATGGTGGGGTTCATGGCTGCGATTACCATTCCGGGCTCTTCTTCTTCGTCTGGTCGTTGTTGTGGTGTGTTGTCAAAAATACTTATATCGTGCTCCTCGTCCTCTGGTTCCCTCTTCTTCTTCGACCTCGACTTCCAGCACATATAGCCTCCCAGAAAAGCATCTCTGTCTGCAACCATGTCCGCAACCACCACTCTCCTCGACACAAAGGCCACCAAGCCAAACATTGGTGTCTACACCAACCCCGCCCACGACCTCTGGGTTGCGCCGGTAGAGCCCAAACTCGAAGACGTGCAGAATGGCAGTAACCTCCAGACCGGTGAAGTCACAGTCGCCATCAAGAGCACCGGTATCTGCGGGAGCGACATACACTTCTGGGTTCGTCCACCTTTCCCCTCCCTCTACACATTCCCCTCCGTCCTCCCC
>Ga0058698_10001417_pt1 | contig 10830 bp, 13 predicted proteins | sample AgamicAsSfe_FD_67288 | JGI IMG/M metagenome (GOLD analysis project Ga0058698, IMG submission 67288) | Agave microbial communities from Guanajuato, Mexico - As.Sf.e | ecosystem: Host-associated > Plants > Phyllosphere > Phylloplane/Leaf | place: Guanajuato, Mexico | collected 2012-05-30
CGTCGAGTGCAGGGAACAGGACGGATGACGCGGACGGTGTGCAGTGCTGCTGGTCGGCGGGGTCGCAGCAGCTGGGATGGTGGATTTGAGATGTTGCTTAGCAGAATTGTCAAAGTGGAGAATGCAGCGGTGCCAGATGGGGCAAGGAAACGTTCATGAGCACGTCAAGCAGCGTAACAGACGAGTATTCCCGCAGCGGGTATATGAAGTGCTAGCTACTAGGAGCGCTATGGGAGCGTAGCTTGCGCGGACGGAGGCTCGGATGCATTACATCATCTTGAGCACCAAGAGTTTGCAGGACTCGATGCAGGGGTGAGATCTCAATGGGCATCTACTAAGACGTGCTTCTAGACCCGTTGGCGGATAGCGACCGACTACGGGATACCCGGCACGGTACTTTGATCGACGACGACATGGCAGGCTTCCTCCCACGACTAAGCCCGCACGGATGAGATTACATCTATGTAGGCGAGCACGAGCACGCGCTCATGGAGAGTGACGGGATCGCTTAGACCCCAAGCTCCATAGCCACGCTGTCCCTGGGCAACGCGCAATCTCTCAAGTGTCAAGACAGACCAAGCGATTGATGCCCTCTGGCTATGCATGGACGGCGGGCGCCTGTGCCTTGATTTTGCAATATTGGAGCAGTTTGATAGAGCATGCCCGGGCATCCTGCGGCATAGCGCGACTGCAACCACACAAACAGGGCGTCAGCGCGTTGCGTCCCACGATCGCCGAAAAGAAAACAGCAGGCCCAATTGCGTAGGGATCAGCGCCTGGGGTTCTGAATCTGGAGTTGCAGCAATCGTGAGTGGGCGGATCGGCGCAGAGAGCAGGGCGGGCTGCCAACTCAGCCGCCCCCAAGCTCAAGGCCAGGAACGAAGCAGTCGTCATTCTGGCTGCGGTGGGTACTCGGCAGTGGAGGAGAAAGCTTTTTTTTTTCGTGGCATGTGGCGAGGTTCGGATCATCTGGGGATGGTCCAAGATGGGAAGCAAGGCGGACAGTGCGGAAGGAGTAGCGAGATGTGGCCGAGACATAGGGCTTCCACCGCCAGAACCCACGTGACCGCGAGTGTGGCTTCCCCGCAACGCGTGGGCAAGACGAGGCTTAGCCCAGACGCGCTTTCTTCGGCGTTAAGCACACGACACTGCGACTTTTGCAGGTGCCCGCCAGTGCCATGGATGCGAACGATGTAGGCTACGGTGCGTCTGACACGACCGCCATGCGTTGAACGCAATCGCTGACTCTATGTAGGGACAGCCCAACTGCCCCTTGCTGGGGCCATCCTCTGCTGCACCTCCATCGCCCCCGAGCAGCGCGTACGTCCACCAGTATCCTCACATCTCGCCCACTCTGACAGCCGTATAGGCCAAACTCGCAGCCATTGGCGCGCAGATGGGCGCGACCATCAAGCTCGACCTCACGTCCGATGTAACCCACCTCATAGTTGGCAGCACCGACAGTGCCAAATACCGATATGTCGCCAAGTCGCGCGACGATGTCAAGGTCCTGTCCCCAGAATGGCTCGAGGCGCTGAGGGAGGTGTGGATGGCTGGCGACGACATTTTGGACATGGCCGCGCTGGAAAAGGAGTACCGCATGCCGACTCTCGCGGGACTGAAAATATGCCTCACTGGCTTCGACAACCGTACGTCGCCCGCTCTACGTACATGAGACGATACTGACCAATGCAGCTGAGCAACGGAAGCGCATCCAGGAGACTGTCGATGCCAACGGAGCCGAGTACCACGGCGATCTCACCAAGTCCGTCACCCACCTCATCGCCGCCGCACCATCGGGGAAGAAGTACGAACACGCCCTGAATTGGAGGATGAAGATTGTGGCGTTGGAATGGCTCGACCAAAGTCTAGAGAGGGGCATGGTGCTGGACGAGGCCCTCTACAACCCCACCATGCCCGTCCAGGAGCGAGGGAATGGTGCTTGGGATCGCAAACTGCCCGCCTCGCCCGCTCTGGGCAAGCGCACACGAGACGCAGAAACAAGCCAGGCTCTGAACCCTTTTCGCAGGAAGCTGCGTCGCTCGGCAAGCACCAAGGTAGGAAGCCAGAGTGATGCCTTCTGGGCAGGCATCACGGCGCCCAGTTTCGAGCGACAGCTAGACGAGGATGAGTGGACAGAGGACGTTGCTACTAAGCCAGATAGTACGCGTACAAGCACTCGTACACACACGCCAGCGGCCTCCATTCATGACAACGATACGCTTACCGAAGCGCAACTTGATGACCATGCAGACAGTCATGAACAACATTTGCCACCACAACCCAACGACGCGTCCCAACATGATGGAATTTTTGAGGGTCGCGTCGTATGCACTCATGGCTTCGATGTAGAAAAGGTTCGCCATTCTCCACCTCAGATTCTAGACCTCACTGACGTCTCCACTAGACAAACATTTTGCGGCAGCATCTCGAGAGCAACGGCGCGCACGTAATGCGCGTGGCTGATCTCAACAATGCCTCATCCGAAGATCTACGGCGAGGCTACTTTGTAATACCCCATGACGTTGAGGTCGATTTGACGGCACTTCCGGAGCGTGCCGGTTCACATCTCAATCTGGTCACTAATTGGTGGGTCGAGCGCTGTCTCTATGGAAAACGTCTAGTAGACCCCGCGAGTGATGTATTGAGTCGACCATTCCAAAAGCTTAGTATTAGTGGTAAGTTTGCGCATCACTGTTGGTTTATTGGTTGCTGACGTAGCCAGGGTTCTCTGGCCTGACCATCAACTCCACGGGCTTTTCCGGCATCGAGCTGCTGCATGTGACAAAAATTGTCACGCTTATGGGTACGGCTCCTGCTCCGCATCCATTGGAATGATCTGACAATCTTGACAGGCGCCTCGTACGATGAACAGCTATCTGCAAAGACCTCGGTTGTGATCTGCAACCCTCCTACCGTAAACACTCCGAAACTCAAATTCGCTACGGACAAGCGGATACCCGCAGTACATGCGAGATGGCTATGGGATTGTCTGAGCAGTAGTCGGCTGCAGTCGTATGCCGAATATCAGTTGAACACGCCAGCACCACCCCAGCCACAGAAGGCGAAGCAGAGAACTGAGCCCCAGGATAGTGTGCCTACTGCGCCGAGTCCTGAAGAGGAAAGCTTGGAGCTGCGTCAGAAGAAGCAACAGCCCACCAAGATCGTGACGAAGCCCCAGCGCCAACAACGGCTGCAACGGCCTGGTGCTCTTGCTCTCGCTCAATCAGCAAACACCGCACCTGCATCAGCAACAGAATCGGTGGCTAACGCTAATGACGATGCTGACAATGTAACCCATGATGACGAGTCTGCCATACATGGATTGGACGGTGCAGCATCGTACCCTCTCCAGGAAACCAGCGCCAACTCCCCACGTCGTCCATCAACATCTTCGAACGCTTCAAAACCATTCTCACGACCCCGGAGCTCATCCGCCGAGTCACTCATAGCTCCCGCACCCCGCAAGTCAAAGCTTGGTCAGAGCAACACTGCCCCAGATTGCGTAGTTCCTGATCCGGAACCCGACTCAGTGATTCCGGCAGGTACCGAACCGCCGGCTCCACAGGAGGCACCAAAAACAAAAGAGTCAATAAAGGAACCCAAACCAGAAGAAAAGGATTACTCTAGCATCTTAGCTCAGCTCCGCGCGAACCGCAAAACTGCGCCAACGTCAGTTGATCAAGCACCCGGCAAGACCCGTCAAAGACGGCAATTAGGTCGTGCCACGTCTACGCGATCCAATGCGTCGGCCGGTGACAGCTCCGGGAACCCACCGATTGAGGAGGAGAACGAGAGCACGGTGCTTGTAGAGGAGTACCAGCCTAGTCAGGAACTAGGTTGGGACTCTCCAGGTGCGGCCAAGGCCAGAGAACAGATGATCAGAAAGCTAGGTGGTACTGTACAAGATAAGAGTGTAGCAGTTGAAGGCATTGGGGTTGTGAAGGATGTAGGAGGTGCGACAGGAAGGGCAGTGAGGAAGAGAAGGGGATAAAGACTCCTGGCTGTATCTACATATAGTGCATGTACGAGGACTTGTTTTGGATTCCCCGCATTGCATGGCATGGCATGGCATGGCGCAAAGCATAGCGAGGTGTTTTGGTTAGGCAAAGGGCATAGTGTGGCGTTCGTAATACCATTCCAAGCATAATAGATCTTGTCATATCCCATACGTCACCTTCAACCTTCTTTCCAAGTGTCCCTTGGCTGTTATGATCTCCTCACCCAATCCATCCTCTCTTAGTCCCAGCCTCTTTCTCTGACTCCTCAGTTCTTCCTCCCCTCTGTTGCCAAATCGCTCAATTGCCGGACTAGGCACAGCATCCAACCTCGCCTCGTCCAGCGGATGACAGAAATACGCCATACTGTACCTCTCTTGTCCACCCTCGAATGTAACACGATGGACAGTAGATTTCAACATTCCATTCGTCCAGTAACACAGCAAGTCACCTATGTTTACCAAGATAGGAGGATATTGGTTAGTCGATGGGGATGGATCCACAGGAACGGCTCTCCAACCTGAAGGCGTAGACAGCTCAAGACCGGGTTGGCCCGGGAGTCGGAAGAGAAGAGTGAGACTGCCATAGTCTGAATGTGCGCCTGCACGAATACTAGTTTCGCCTTGCTTGGACTCTTTTCCCTGGGATAAGGTTGGCGGGTAGTATAGCATGCGGAAGATGGTGCCGGACGGGCCAAGGGATTGGTCGTGGCGGGTGCTGAAGTAATGGGGATCGGGGATTTGTAGGGCGGTGTTGAGGAGAGAGAGTATGTTTGTGCAGAGGGCATGACATGATGATTGGAAACGTGATATCAGTTCAGACGATTCTCGGAGTGGTGAAGGTAGGGGTTGAAGGGTTGGGTTGGGAGGTCCGATGTTGAAAGCTTCCTTTGGGTCGCCTTGCTGTTGATGCTTGTATCAACACTAGCTTTCTCTCTGTTTGTAATTTGACGAGACTTTACCTTTTGGCCTTGGGGATCTAGTGATTCGCCTTGCATTTGAACCCAACCCCGGTTTATGCCGCCAGCCTTTTCCGAGTGGATTGCGAATTCCGATTTGTGCTCCTTAGGGGCGGCGAAAAACCCTTGGGACTATACATATCGATGAATGAATCCGTTCTCGTCGGCGTGTTTGAGACGACTTACCACCTTGAACATGTCATCGATGTCTTGTGGTGGAATGGTCACACCGTCATTCTTGATGTAGAGAAAGCCATGGGTAGAAGCTGCGTCCAGTACCTGCTGAGCGACTGTCTCGGATGGCCTGGAGATGTCGATGACTGGTATGGGGCCTTGGTCGTTTTCGGGAGGAGACATATTGAATGACTGCGGATGTAAGGTGCGAAGGCCTGGAGGTGGGATAGGTGAGGGGCAGAGGTGAGGCGGGATTCAGGCACTAAGAGAGCTACAGAGGGAACAGAATCAGACGTCGGATATATCTGGATGCAGGCCACTCAACTCGAAGTGCCTGATGCGTCGTCCGAATATCCACTCGGCACAACTCCGTCTACTTGTATGCCCTAATGGCTTGTACCTGAGCTAGCGCCCGGCTGATCAGGGATTCGGTAGTCGCCAAGGCGTGGAGCTGCGTCGGAGCTTCCAATTTACTGCCCCAAACCCCCGCAACCACCGCTACGACATCAGTACACGTCGTCGCTACAGTATTCACCGTAGACGACTCTCACAGCATTACTCGGAGGCGCAACTCTGCTCTTATCCACTCATTACCACCCGTCATTACTACAGACTCGGCCACCAAGTCCACGCGCGACTGGCACCATGATCCGCGACTTCGTGCAATGGACGGCCGCATTCGGCGAGACGGGCGAGCTCGAACAGCTGCGCAACTGTCGCGTAGGCATTGAAGCCGCTGAGTACCTGAACCAGCGCATCCTCAACCACCCACGCGCAAAAGAACCGCTTGTCCCAGCCCTGGGCGGCCTTCCACTGGCCCTGACACAGCACATCCAGGACGACCTAGCCCACTTCCGCAGCTTCGACATCGAGCCCTACTTCGTCTTCAGCGGCCTGGACATCACAAAACAGGAAGATCCTTTCAGGCAGAAGACGGAAGAAGCAGCGGTGAATATCAATGCCTGGACTTTGTACGACAGCCACGAGGCCGAAGCCTCAGTCGCTAAATTCGGACAATCAAGTACGGCAACCGCTGTGAGAGGGCACTGTATACCCTACTGACTGCTTTTAGCCTACGTCACGCCCGAAGACCTCTTCCGTGCGCTACAGTCTACCCTGACCGAACAGAACATTCGCTGGACCGTTGCACCCTATAGCGCATGGGCCCAGGTTAGCAGTTTCCACATAGTCCATGGCAATGGCTAATTGTGTCTAGTTGGCATATCTCGAGAAGCACGAATATCTTCACGCCATCGCCGGATCGTCCGACATCCTCATCTTCGAGTGCGCCAAAATCATCACATCTTGGGACTTCGAATCCCGGCAGTTCAGCTTCATCCGCCGAGAGAAATGCGTGGCCGACCTGTCCAAGTTCGTCGGCGCTCCAAACATCTCAGACGACATCTTCCTCGACACATGCATACTCGCTGGCACGCCGTTCCTCCCAACCCACCCCATCCTCGATGCGCCTAACAGGGCTGAGCTGATCAAGCCGTACAGCGCCATCAAGACCATCATGAGCAATGGCCAGTCTGGATACTCTGTGGTCGTCAACAACAACGATGTTCCACCGGCAGGAAAAGAATATGTCACACGATACCAGAAAGCACGTTTGGCCGTGAAGAACCACCCCGTATACACGGAGGAAGGAAAGGTCGAGCCTCAAAACCCCGCGTCTATGCCCAATGATGCTGGTCAATATTTGGGTCAGAGACTCCCAGATGAGATCCTCCACTACATGTCGAAAGGCCTCATCAACCCACGTATACTTCAATGGCGTACTACCTGTCAAGTATTCGAAGTCCCCCCAATGGACGGTGGCAATTCCCCAGAGTACAAGGAACTCGTCAGCTCCAAACTCATTCCGCTGCGAACACCGGTCGTCAACCTTCTCTCCAGCTCTCTGCATAACTGGTACCGACACCAATCTCTCCATCAGACACATTGGTATTCGCCAGTAGACCCTAACGGTAAACGGCCGTCCACAACCATCCCTGTTGAGAAGCCATCGGAAGCACAGGCTCCTCTGATTGTTGACACCTGGAACGTAAAGGAAGCTACATTCAAGGATGTCATCGCGCAGTACAAGGTCAGTAGAGCTGTAACTCAGTCACTGAAATAGTACTAACGCTTGCAATAGGATTGCGGAACTCTCGGTGCAGCCATTCTATCGCTACAAAACACTGATTTCGTTACCAAATCGATCGCTAAGAAAGACCCTAAAAGCCCGCTTTCGTCCACTTCCGAAATACTGTACAACTCAATATGGCGATTCCTTGCTCTACGGGAGTATGTTGATACAAAGACTCATAATCTGACACCTTGGGGTAAAGTCCTAGTTTCCGTCATAGAGGGTCTGAAGGGCAAGAAGGAGCACGAAGAAGCTGCGGTGATTGCAGTCGAGCTGGTACGGATGGGCCTCTTGACCTCCGATATCGACATGTTCTCTGCGTACAATGGTGCACCGATGCGTGGTAGCAGTAAGTACAACGAGCCTGACAGGATTTTGCACAACTGACAGCTACACAGCGAAAGATAAGAACTCGAACATGCTAGTGTCTCGTGTTGCTGGCCTGGGTATTCTCCACCACCGCCCGATTGGTTTTACCGGCCCTCTTAGTCAGCATCTACTTGGTTACAACTCTATTATCAACGTTGTTCGCCAGGCGCTCCGAGATCTGGTTGAGGTAGCAGCCACACAGATGTTCTGTACTGGTTGTTGCAATCGGCATGCTGAGATACCAGTCATTGCAATGAAGTTAGTAACCTAAACTGTTACTTATCTGCGTGTTATACTGACATCTCCTAGGCTACCTTTTCTACTCCCCAACAACTGTGCACTCAGTATAGCTGTCAAGTCATACCTCGATGAACTTCTCAGCAACGATGCCGATCCAACTGCCCCCGAAACCAAAGCACGCGTCGTTGAAACAGCATCATCACGCTACTTCCCGCAATCACTCAACCTCCCCGACGATCTCAAGTCAGCATTCTCACTATGGGATGCTATATATGCCGGCGTCAAGTCTTCAAACAACTCTACTATACCAGAAGCGACTAAGCAGCTATGGGCAGAGACAGACAGCTGGCTCTCTGAACGGCGATAGAACCGCAAAAAGCATCCCCACATGGGTCTGGCGATGGTAAGAGATGCTCTCGAGCTAAGTCGCTACCCCATGAGGGCTCAAGAAAATCGGCTCCTCGCCGTCACAGGTGCCTTGAGAGGGATGGAGTCTTGGTACGCCGCATACGAAAACAAAGTGGACGATATGCATGCCGTGTACAAGCTCCTCAAGACAGTCGACAAGCTGATGGATCGCCATCACGGAAGACGGAGATGTCGTGGTGTCCATAGGCCTAGTCTATGATACCGTAGAAGATAGCAATACTCAAACTCCATCGGATTCCTCAAGTCTTGCTTTGGGTATAGAGATGATCAGGTGATACTATGTAAGAACACAATCGTATTGAGTGGGTTTCATTCCGTCATACAGACAAAAGATATGGACGGGCTAGATCCTGATCTTTACACAAGTCTACAGTACAGAAACGGACGAATGGTCTCCATCCTCGGTCTCCTCGTTAATGCGCAAACCTAAAATCTAACCTCTTCATTCCCTCATCCTTGGTGTTGATGACATAGTCCTCTTGCTCCTCCTTTGTCATAGCGTTCCACTGTCCTTCTCTCACCTTATTCCTCCAAATATAGAACGCCTTCACACCATAAAACAAAAACACGTTATACACACAGACACCAAGTAGTATCTTGTTCCCCCTGCGGTACAGTGGTTGATCGTCATCGCGATAAATGTTTGTAGCAATGATGTTGCCAGACTGAACAAACATATTGTAGAAAGCCGCTGAGACAGCACGCGTACGAACAGAGTTCGAGTTCTTTGCATTCCAGCTTACGAGAATAGCATGGCAGTAAGGGTAGGAAAGGAGACCAGTAAGCAGTGCATACCGGATCCAGGGATTTGCGCTAGCAGGCAGGACAACTAGAGCGAGGAGCCAGGGGAAGATCCAAATATTTGAGAGACTGGATATCATGGACCGTTCTTTGAACTTCTCAGATAGCCAGGTGACAACTAGAAGTTGGACTGCGTAGAGAAATTGGCTGGGTATGGCGAGTAAATTAGCTTCGAACACAGAGAAGCCAAGTTGGCGAAGGATGTAGGAAAGGTAGTTCTGAGGTGGGTTCGGTGGAATGTAGGCTGTCAGGCCGATGAGGTAGAGGGGCCATTGCTCCCAGTCGCAGGCTGCTTTCCAAAGGAGTGGGAGGCCGATCGCTTGACGGTTATTCATGTCGCCTTTTGAGGGATCGTCGCGGAGGATGCGGTTCACGAGAATGTGCTCTTCGTGTTCAGTGAACCAGCCGTTTTTGCCACGAAACCAGTGTTTAGTTTGACAGGCACCAGGGGGCATGAGACCAAAGGAGAAAATGCCGATAACAAGCGTCATGGCGCCTTCGATCAAGAACCTGTCAGTGTTAGGACCAATATGAGTCGGATAACAGTATGCGCAAAGCTCACAAGTATTGCCAGCCACCCCAGCCATTGAGTCCTCTCATCTGCAGTATACCCGCTGCAAGCAGTGATCCAAGGATGTTGCAGGTACTTAAAGCAGTCCAGAACCATGCTAGGCGATACGGAAGTTCATTCGACTTGTAAAAGTACGTCAACCAGAGGACGATATCTGGGATGAAACCGCCCATCAGCAGGCCGAGGATGCACCTGATGATGAAGTAGTGGGCCTTGGTTTTCATGGCGCATTGCGCGGCACTGACAATGGACCATGTGCAAATGATCGTTGGAATCCATCTGCTGAATCTTTAGCACTTGAAGCTTGATGAAGAGACGGATGAGCAAGATGAACTTACCGATCAGCACCAAGCTTCTTGCTAATTAGGCCGCTGGGTAGCTCTGCAAATAGAAAAGAAGCAAGGAAGATCTGGTCTCGTATTAATCGATGTTCTAGACACAGTATCGTGCATGAAGCGTACAGTTTGACCGTAGTTGTAGTCATTAGTGTTCATACCTGTAGTTCGTTAGTGTTCAGTTTGTAATCTTGAGCCCAATGATACTCACCCAGATCTTTAAGCAAGTTGTCCGAGATTGCTCGATTGATATTCCTGCGATTCAACTCCATAGAAATGAACATGATCCATGCCCAGAACGCTATCCGCCAGTCGAGCTACAACCGGGATGTTAGTCTTGATGCAGTGTGTTGAATTCTCTTACTTACTCTCTTGACAAGACGTTTCTCTTCTTCGGCTTCCCATGTATACTGTGGGTTGAATCGATGCCGTCCTTCATATTCGGCATTTTCGTATATTCGACGCCAATGCTGAGCTGTGGCTGGGTCGCTGAAGGGGTGGTCTGCAGATGAACCATAATGTGGTAATACCGACTTGGAGGCTTGTGACGATCCTGAGTCTGAAGCTTGTGCAAAGGGAACCTGCTTTTCTACTGGCGTAGATGCAGCCATGGCTACGTCTAAAAGAGGGTAATGGTATTCGTCTCGTGATTGTTGTTGATTTGGCTAAGACCAATCGGTCGGTACTGATCTTTGGGTGTAACAGGAAAGCGTTATAAGAGACCGGAAATGCTCATACCCAGGTACTGCCTATACAGATGATGCAACTCTGGGTACAGTTGACAACATGCGCTAAAGACAAAACCCTTGCTGCTCAGTCAAGGC
>Ga0058698_10001418_pt1 | contig 10829 bp, 11 predicted proteins | sample AgamicAsSfe_FD_67288 | JGI IMG/M metagenome (GOLD analysis project Ga0058698, IMG submission 67288) | Agave microbial communities from Guanajuato, Mexico - As.Sf.e | ecosystem: Host-associated > Plants > Phyllosphere > Phylloplane/Leaf | place: Guanajuato, Mexico | collected 2012-05-30
GTGGCTCACATCAAGATGCGATCAAGAAGGGCTTCCAGATGCGCAAGAAGAACGGCGCGACCAACGAGAGCCGGTGGCAGATCCCATACCTGCCCCTGGACCCGCAAGATATTGGCCGCACCTACGAAGCCATCATCCGCGTCAACTCGCAGAGTGGAAAGGGCGGAATTGCCTGGATTATTCAACGCCAGCTGGAACTCGACCTTCCTCGTGGTCTACAGATTGCCTTCTCCAAGGTCGTACAAAAGGAGACAGACATGCTCGGCCGCGAACTCCTGCCTACCGAGATCACGAACCTCTTCGAAGAGGCCTACCACCTCAAGCGCAACCCCCGCTTCTCTCTGGTCGACTACGAGATCAAGGCCGATCGCTCAGAGACACCTTTGCCTCCACAAGACGGCCGAACAGCCAGCAGCCGCAATCTGCGCCGTATCTTCAATGGTGTCATCGAAATTGACGGCCAGGAACACAAGATCCAGGGATCGGGTACTGGTGCGCTGTCGTCGCTGGCTGATGCACTGAGGAGTCTGGGCATCGACCTTGACGTTGTAGACTACAACGAGCACACCATCGGTACAAGCAAAGACGCAAAGGCTGCGACTTACATTGGTTGCACAGCTGCACAAAGCAGTCAGAAGGTCTGGGGTGTCGGTATTCACCAGGATGTGGTTCAAGCTTCTCTCATCGCCATGCTGAGCGCTGCTTCCTCAGTAAGTCTTACTCAAACTTCTTGTAAAGCTCTTCGTCTAACACAGCACAGTTCCTTTCATCAAGACCTACCACACCCATCCCCTTCCGCCCCAAGCGATCGAATACGCTCGAGATCCCCAGCCCAGAATCAAGTCCCAGCCGAAAAGAGGGTAGCACAATAGTGGATAAGCTTGAAGCAGCCGTTAATGGCGATCAAGCGGATGTGAAGAGCGCGGGCGTGTAAGCTCCATAAGTCTTCTTCATGTTTCACTGTTCATGCTTTATTTTCACAAACGTCGCATATAGCATTTGGGTTCAAAAAGGCTGGGAGATTGGTGTTCAAAAAGTGCTACATAGGTTGAATGGAATAAGTGTACAGTCAACCACCGTTATGTAATCTAAAGATTTATAGATGGTGACAGAACATGAGCATACTATATCTCCATACAGGTTATCGGCTGAGAATTCTCAGCGATAGAGCTATCGAGTCAAATGCTCAATTCTAATCAACGGCAAGAAACATCCGACATCGGCCTATCCTTCTGGTACTACGCTTATCACCGGCTCATGAATGTGTAGGAGTGGATACCTGTTGGTTCTACTCCGTAAAGATACCCCGATAAGGCACATATCGCGGACCGAACCACATCTACCACTCCGATCCGCATCAACATATCAATACACGTGTGAACCCCTGCACGATACACCGAATCGCTCTCCAACATATCCCTCTCATCGTCACTATGGCAGCCAACGACCGCACCAACATCCCTCCAGCCCCAGCCTATTTCCCCACCTCCGCCGATTCCCCTCTTCATCCCCCAACAGCCCTCTACACATCTCTTCGCAGCCTGTCCCCTGACAATGACTTGACTAAAACCCAAGATTTTGTCGTCCCACCCCGCAGCGGAAAAGCCTGGACCGTACCTGCCGGCGCCCTATTCCGCCTTTCGACCCCAGAAGGCCCGCAAGTAGGCGATCTGAACGTCTGGAACCAGCATGATCCCCGAGAGAAGTTCTGGGCCAGCAGGACAAGGCAGCTGCAGGGAAGCCATGTGGTGCAGGGTGATAGGCTGTGGAGTTGTTTGCCGTTTATGAGGCCACTTTGTGGGCTTGTGGAAGACGGATGTGAGATTAAGGATAGTGATGGGAAGGGGAATGGGAGTGGAAGGGAAGCGAGTAGGGATGAGAGGGGTGGAGTTACAAAGTGGGGTGGAAGGTGTAATGATCTCTTGGGGACGAGGTGTGATCCTTATGGTATGTTTTCTCAGCATAGTCGTAGTGGCGTTTCCGTCTGCACATTCTTCAGTTCTGTTTGCATAGGCCCGAATCGGTGATGGTGAGCTTGCTAACAATGTCTGCAGTTGGAAACGTGCTGACAGGCGCTTCCTACGACTACCACTGTCACTCCAACCTTGTCCGTTCTGTTCTTCCCTACGGTCTCACAGAATTTGACGTGCACGATGTGCTTAATGTGTTCCAAGTTACCGGACTAGATTCCCAAGGTCGTTACTTCATGGAAGCTAGCCCTGCAACGAAAGACAGTTTTCTTACATTCTTCGCCGAGCAGGACTTATTGTGCGCATTGAGCACATGTCCCGGTGGAGACCTGAGTCGCTGGGGCTGGACTCAGGCAGAAGAGGTTAGCGGGAGCAAAGAGAAAAAAGAGGGAGACGACGACAAAGGAATGAAGAGTACATGCCGACCCATCAGGGTCGAGGTGTACGAAATCAAAGATGCGGTAAAGGAGAAGGTGTTGAAAGGATGGAAGAAGCCCGAGAAGAGTGGATATCGAGGGATGCATGGAATGGGTATTCCTTCAGGCGAGGCTTAGTGCTTGTTATAGCCTCTACAGCTTGTTACTTCCATGAATCTTTCCACCATCAAGCACGATCGTATCACCGTTGACGTGACCACCAGCCCTACTACTCAGATACACAACCGCAGCAGCGATGTCTTCTGGCCTTCCCGTCCTCCCATTCGGATTGCTCTTTCCCAGTGCGTCCTCACCACCTGCTTTCTCCATCAAGACGCCCGCCATCTTACTCATGAAGAACCCGGGAGCAATTCCATTCACAAGAATATGCCTGGGCCCTAGTTCAACAGCGAGGTTACGTGCAAGATGGAGGACTGCGGCCTTTGAAGCGGCGTATGACCAAGCGCCTGTTTCGCCGAGGGAACCAGTACCGATTCCTGCTACGCTGCCTGTTACAATGACGCGCGAGGGGTCCTGCATTGTTGCAGATTTTGTGAGCAAGGGTGTGAATCTAAATCGTGTCAACTCTTTCATGCCTCTCATTCAAGTCTTCCTGATACATTGAGGTGAACAGGGAAGGGGACAACTCACTTCTGAATGGTAAAGAAGACGCCCTTTACATTCAAATCCATGACTCTATCCCAACCATTCTTCTCGTCGGTCTCTTCAAACGTACTGCCCCACGTAGCTCCTGCATTCGCAAAGAGGATATCCACGTGATCAGTATGTTTGCTCACTTCTTTCACTAAACGATCGATCTCAGATATCTTAGAGCTATCTGCAGGGATGGAGTAGGCCTGGGCGCCAGAAGATTTGTTGGGGAGCGCATTGAGAGCTGCAACGGCAGCGTCGCAGGCGTCGGCTTTGCGTGAGGTGATGAATATCTTGGAGCAACCGGCTTGGAGAAGACTGGAGAGGATTAGGAAGGTGACACCAGGCGGAAAAGAGTTTATACCCAGATGCTGCGTGCAGACCAAGGCCTCGCGACCCGCCGCTCACGACTGCGACTTTGCCTTTCAAGCTAAAGATGTTGGAGAAGTCGTGCAGTTGCACATCTTGTTGCGCAGATGCCATGGTTGTGTTGATGGGGATTTGAGGACTTGATGATTACAGAGCGATGCATGCAACACAAATGCTCATATATGGATATGTTTGTGAACTGAAGGGTTGATTAATCGTGGATTACTATTGCTCTTGTTGTGACCTCGGTGCTGACGTCGTTATCTGAAGTTGCATCAATGCTTAGGTTATGTACCGAGGCTGTACCTTGCGCTAAGTCCTGTATGAGGGGTAGTTGGTCGTGTGCACCTGCATGTCGTAGAAAGAACCGTCGACGATTTGCTAGAATTGTGTCTCAAGTACCGTTGTGAATACGTGCGCGATGACCTGTAGCTAAATAGAGAGCAATGTGATGCCTTGTGGTCTCAGTCTTCTATAAGGTGGTTCAGAATCGACCAAAAGCTACTACCATGAACAGCGCCACAGCAGGAAGTCTGTCTTGACCGTTGCTTGGAGGTTTAGTTAAGGTTGCCGCCTCTTGGTATGCAGTAATCTATAAGCCTCACACAAGGCGGATAGCGGACACTGGTGTGGAACATGTCTCGTCTCCCAAAGCCACGACATCGCGCCTTGGTATCAAGCGAATTGAGTACTACTCAGCTGTTGAGATGCAGCACTCGAGCGAAGATACAGAGGAGCGAAAGGTGCAGAAGGATTGTGCCTACCTCTACTGGTAGACGTCAACACCGGCATCGTGGTCCGAGGGCGGGATGGAAGGTGCGAAGAACTTGACGTTGTTCCAACATCATCCCCCACCACCAAGAGAACTGTGGACATTGCAGGAGCGACATGGTGAATCCTTCAAATGGCCATCCTGTCGATGGATGCTGTTCTCGCTCTCTTCGCCGACCTGGAGTTTTTGCCGCGAAATGGACGCGTTGTCACGTCGCCACTTCTACCCCAACGCGACTCCGAATCGCGCACATCTCCATCTGCCCGCCAGCGACAAGCCTTCCTCTTTCTCCAAGCGCTTGAAAGATTTTCTGCATAAATCCCTACTTAGGACTGACATGTGCTGATCGTCGTAGTTGGAAACCGCCAGGCGAAAGATCGTCGGCGAAATTTTAGCCTACCTCCAACGGCGCCTTATCGGAGGGCCGATCTCATGTCAAACTCGGGTTGCAGAACTCAACTTCGGGTCCGCCAAGACGCATTCGGCCCATTCTCGCAGATGACCGGCTTCGCAGCACGCTACTCATCCTGTCATCCCAGTCGCCTTTCTCGAAATCCCATCGGCTGCCTTCCTTTGACGGAAGCTACCGACCCGTCAGGGGGCCGCGCAATCATAGATGATCAACGAGCGATCAGACTCGTAGATCTTTTACCACTGTCATTCGAGTTTTCCTCAACGGCGGAAACACACGACTATGCAGCCAGAGAGGACAGCATTGAATCGATACTTGACGGCACATGTCGCATGTAACATATGGTGTTGCCCGCTCCACGCGACATGTGCAACGACGCACAGGTTATAAAAAGATCAAAACTCCGAGTTGCAGGCCCAAATCGTGTATGCAGTAGAAGCATTTTGCGGGTCTCCCTGTTGGCGTGCACGGCCAGATCGACATACTCAACAGATGTTATAGACCACTGAGATTGGTGCTCGCTCGTGCGGATGCCACGACGTTGCCTGCCGTGCATCAGAAACATGGCAACTTTTTTTGAGACGCCCGTCGAAAGCCTCGTAAGGCACCGATCCGGGCTTGCTATCCGGCAGCTGTCAGTTTCAGGTGGCGAGGGTCATCAACTCCGCGGTCTAGACGAGCGGTTCGGCAGTTGGAAGTAAATTTCCACCCGCCTTGACCTGGTTTCTGGTCACCTCGGCTTCGCAAAGCTTTTCACATCGCATTTGACTGGCCGGAACGCTGTCTACGCCAAGCATAGAATAACCTGAAGGACGGTCTAGCGATACGCTGGCCTTGCCTGTGGGGCTTCCGCGACGGGCGCGGACACGCGCTGCAACGTGGGGAACCACGTTTTGCAAGCAGCCGTGCCACACCTGTCGACGGGCGCCGCAAGGTCAAGGGTGCTTTCCGGCGACATGGGCAGAACAGCTTTCGGAACAGTATCCAGAACAAGGAAGTGTGTTGCCTCAACGCTTGTTGCACCTACCAAAGGAGGTGAGACGTTTTCACAATCCTAGCACAAAACAATCTTGTTCTTAGTGACATCAGTGTGAGGATTACGTAGGTCGAATGCATTAACAAATCGGAGTACTTACGGCACTTGCTGTGGCTGTGGCTTGCCGTGCACGGTGAATCCACCACTCAACGTGCTGTGGCTCAGCAGGTCTGGCTACAGTGTCCGTGAACCCCACTAGACCTGTCGGAAGTGATCGCTAGTGAACCACCATGACGGTGTTCCTATCCGCTCGATGGGCGAAAAAAAACACCGATTTGCGCCTCGTTTGCCATCGTCCTTGGTAGTCCAGAGCATTTCAACCGAATAATCCTCGTGCTGCAGACTCGGAATCCCGTGTGCATCTGCCATCGCTACAGGCGTTAGCGAAGGGCCTTTCTTCAATGCCACATGCAGGTAGACCCCTGTATAAATCTCGCCGAAAAGGTATGCCTTGGACGTTTTGGGTGAAGCCATGTGGACCGCCTGGCATTTAGGCACGAACCGATCATCTTCTGGAACATAAGGCTTCATCAGAGCCGGACAAGCTGTCATGTAAGACTAACCATCCGGATCTACGTCCGAGTCTACTAACGGAGCTACCAGCCCGTGTAGGATTCGAGCTAGAACAATCGCTTGATCTCATTCCAGTCGAAGTAGCATCTTCAGCTATAGGCCGTGTACGGAGCCATTGGGCAGTACTCACGAGACACAAAAAGATAGTGGTGCACGACTTCTATGGGCCCACTGGTTGACGGGAACCAAACGACATATCTGGGCATCTGTGGCACTGTCGACCCGCAATAAACTTTGCTCACTCCCGTATACTGGTATGTCGAATGCACGAGAAGCTTTCTTACCGTTGTTCTTGGACTAGCTTTGCTAAATTGCCCAACTTTTCCAGGGTAAGGAGACCTGTACAGGGTCCCCGAACTTCCTTTTCATTTCAGCGCACCGCCAAGTCGACACGTGCTTTGGACGAAGCACTTTCGCCAATCCTCAACGCCGCTCATAACACTCATCCGATATCGAAACGTGGCGACTGGACAAGGACCTTCTCCCGCTTTACCAGAAGGTGTGCTAGTCGGAATATCGCTGCAACTAGGTATGGAGCTGATCAGTGCAGCATTACGACTAGCAGACTCGCCCCATACGACAGCCCTGAATTACCCAGCGTTCCTCCTTCGGATCTTTGCCGAGATTTAATATCGTTCCGTATACCCTTGCCGTCTGCCGAAGTGTCCCTCATTTCCTCACAACCGTGGATCTTTAATCATCACACACCACTTCGCAACCCAATCCAGTGAGCCTAGTCATTGGTCCTAACCCAAAGCTGTGGCATCTCGGCCACTCAGCCGAGCGGCTGGCTGAGAACACTCACTGAAGCGACACGGAACACCCGACTATCGCGCTTCCGGCTTGTATGCCCGAATAACTCAACCTACCCAACTTATCGCTCGCTTGCACGACTTCTCCACTCTGGGAGTGGTCCTATTAGTCATCTTATTCATTCACAAATTCTCGCCCTCCGCAACTCGCATCCCGCCAAGGCAGCATGATGCGTTGATGACTGGTTTCTATTGGTTGACCACGTCTACCTGGTACTACGAGCTGTTCACACCGTTGGCCCGTTCATAGTAGGGTTCTGCTCGGCTACTGCCGAAACCACTTACTCCTTCCCCACAACCACGATAACTCACCCGGAGTTTCTTTTTCCACAGGGGAAGTTTAACTTTCATACTCGGCCTTCTACAAGCGCTTTGATTACCTGTCAACATGCGCAAGACTCCACCAGGGTCGAGCGGGCAGTCACCACGGACCATGATACCTCCACCTAGCCCATTCGCAATGGCACATCCGGCTGCTCGCACGACTACTCTGACTGCACCGACAGTCCCACAGCTCGGTTCCAGGTCACCGGGATACTCCTCAAACTCGTACAGCCACTCAACTTCACCCAGCACTGCATCTGGAAGCCTCCCTGATCAGAATCATGATGGAGCTGGCTTAATGATATCCCCTACTCAGATATCGTCAGCGAACCTGAATGCTCAGAAACGTGCGTATAGGCAACGGCGAAAAGACCCTTCATGCGATGCTTGTCGAGAACGCAAAGTGAAGGTAAGTAATCACAGTGGGGAGAGCTCATATGTTCATGAGAAGCAAGTTTTGTCCGGCGATTTCTCAGTAATGGCGACTGGGAACGACCAAGTGAGACTGCGGAAAAGGTGACCAGGTACTGGCAGCTCAGACGACTATCTTTTACCTTAGTTACTTCGAATGAGCGTGCATTGAAATGCATCCGAGGCTCGTCGAGACGAAACACGCTTATGAGCAAGTTCGGAGCAGAAAGTCGAGCGTCTAGGTGGCATGTAGCTGACGACCACAACAGTGCGATGCGACGGAGACATCGGCTTGCTCGGAATGTTCGAGCCGTAACCATAGGTGCCAGTTCACGAAGGAGACCAACCGCCGGATGTCGTCGATCAAGTACGTAGTCGTGGACGACCACAGTTAGACGAAGGTCGCTGACTTGCATAGACAGGTCCAGGACCTCCAGAGTCAAATTGCCGAGTTAACACATATGAACTCTCAGCTACGAACCAAGGTCTCGGACAAGGACCCCTGGGATACCGAACGAACGGACACAAAGCGCAGGCTTTCCGAAGCACACGCTGGCACATTACCGGGACCACGCCAGGTATCCTTCTCAACCTTGAACAACTTCGAACACGTTCGTAGCAACATCCGAACGCATTCCAAAGGTGTTTTTCATACGCCGCATCAGACTCTCAGCAGCGCTGCAGTTTCGAATTGGTGCCCATCTGAAATACCAGCACGCGCAGACTTCGCGTACCTCGCCCGTTCTTACCTCGAGACAACACATGAGTGGTATCCCGCAGTCCATTGGCCTACGTTCCAACGTGAAGTGGACGAGGTTTATATGTCAAAAACATTCGAAGGCTGCTCCCGTGAATGGGTTGGGCTGTTCTTCGCGGTACTAGCTTGCGGCTCTTTGCAGACCGGGGCTGAGCATATGAGCTCTCTTACCACGGCGTCCAAAGGACAGGCAATGTATGAGACTGCAACTACTGTTCTCCAACCCTGGCCGCAGGAATCATCAGTCACTTTTGCTCAAGCAGCACTCCTGCTGAGTATATACGCCACTGAAAGCAACATACGTTCCGTGGGCTCTATGTGGCTCGCTTCTGCAGCAAGGATGGCACAAGACCTAGAAATCTGCCCTGAAGTTGATTGCTGGCCCATCGTCGATGGTGAGATCCGACGTAGGCTCTGGTGGTCCATCTATGTTCGTGATAGGTACGAGGTTTTCCTTTCGCGTTCCTCTGCCGTCCAATGCTAACGTCGATCAAGGATCATCTCTCTTGAAACAAGCAAGTCTATGATCATCAACGAGAGCGATTGCGAGATCTCTCTACCATCCTCTCTAGAAGACCGCTATATTCAACCTAACAGTTCGTTCCGCTCAATGGCAAAACCGGCTCACTTCACTGGCTTTGTGGCCAATATACACATCACACGCCTATACGCACCATTACACCAGGTCTTAAGATCGAGCGTCGTCCTGCCTCAGACTCTACAAAGCTTCGACGAAGAGCTTCGATTGAAACTGCTGGTCCTTCCCGAGGCCTACCAACCAGACTCTAGTGCGTTGTTCGACGTAACGGCGCTGCCTACAATCTTCTGCCTATTATCCGCTCGCTTCCACATGTACCGGCGCAACCTTACTCCTTTATCGGGTTCAACTGAGCGGGCTAATGCTTTGAAGCGTTGCGTCTCCGTATCTCAGGATACAGCAAAATACGTGTCAAGGGCTTTACATAATCCTCCCAAACAAGACTCGGGTAAAGGGTGGGAGGAGAGGGTGGCATCGATAGCGAGCAATACGGTGTGTTTGCACTTATGGCGATGCATCCTCGTGCTTTGCTTCCAGGGCGAGTACAAAGCTGCGCTGGTGTGCTTGCACCTTTCGAGGACTATCGGCAATGTGCGGAAGACCAACTTGGCATGTGGAAAGAACGTGGCGTTCTTTCTAGAGAGAATGTTTGATCGCGTACGCAGCGGTCAGGCAACCAATCAACAACTCGAACAAGATGAGGAAATGATTGCGTATGTCAGTGCAGACGCTCAAAGCAGCCTTCAGCATTCATGGGTCTGGGTAGGCGACAATTTGACCTCTTCAAGCTCAACACAAGAGGCGGCCCCAACTGCCATCCGATCACCAGGCACAGACGAGCCAATGCGAGACGCGCTACCCTTACGAACACCATCTGGTTCACCGATGAACGGTGCTACAGAAGCAGACGACTGGGCTCAGGCTGAACAGATGATCAGGCAATTGATGGACGAGCACCTCCACCGATCCACGCAGCCACCAGCCTATTATCCTCCGCCGCATAATCCCGTCAAGCGAGTGCAATTAGCAACCGATGTACTTTCGCCACCGAAACCCACACCGAACCCAAGCCCTACACCGTCAGGAACAAGTCGCATCAGTATTGCGAATATAATATAAAGCAAGAAAGGATTTTGTAGATCAATCTACAGGGCACAAACGTTTTGATATGAACGCTTATGGAGGCAGATGGGCCAATCACGACGGAGGAGATTTAGAACGTCGGCCTTACGCATATCGCATGATACGACGACTGTATTTCCTCGTAGTACGGTAACTCAGTCGCCAAGCCCCAAGCGTGGTGCATCCGCTTTAGCCATCCAGACCCTCGGGTCGCCTTCTTGCCAGCGCCTTATACATAAGCAACAACACTTCCGCAGCTAATCTTTCGGTTTTACTCGAGCAAGCTACGCACATGTCGATCTTCCGACCAGCGAGATTCTAGCTATGCTGCCGTCGTCTTACGATTGCGCCCAAATCCTAGCGACTACTCATTGACAAGCCTCAGCGCTCTGCATTTCCATGGAGTTTACATACATTGGCGAACCAGCAATACTGAAAGGCGTAATACTTCTACCTCTGAGGGATCTACATGTATATGATCATGCAAGCAATTTTATGAGAATAGTTTTGTTCACCATAAAATGACACTCTATGCCGTGAACAACGCCATCACACAGCATATTCACACGACTCAGCACTAGTGACAACAGTTACCTACGAGGATCTTGAGGATCTCATTTCGGCGCACCTAGGTTCGCGCCGCGGCTTACCCGCAGCCTTATCTGT
>Ga0058698_10001419_pt1 | contig 10829 bp, 12 predicted proteins | sample AgamicAsSfe_FD_67288 | JGI IMG/M metagenome (GOLD analysis project Ga0058698, IMG submission 67288) | Agave microbial communities from Guanajuato, Mexico - As.Sf.e | ecosystem: Host-associated > Plants > Phyllosphere > Phylloplane/Leaf | place: Guanajuato, Mexico | collected 2012-05-30
GGAATGGCAGCGGCCTTTGAAAGTTTAGCGCACGTGCCATGGCTCGTGGGGCTAGCGCGGGGGCGTCTCTGCAGGTACCATTCGACAAATCCATCTCTGATGACCTCTTACTCTTATTCGGAATTTGGTAGAAATTTCAGACCTTGATATCACGTGTTAGTTCACTATATGAAATGCTTTTGTGGACTATGTGTTGCACCTCATCAACTTCCTGCGCTTCTTTCTCTCACCCCCGTTTTCGTCGAAACTCTGCCACCTTGGTAGTTCCCCCTTCAAAATCCTTGGTGACACTACACAAACACTAAGTTCTCTTCGATTGCATCTGTATCATCCGATTCTCCGTTCATCAGGCAGTGTACGTATGCGCTTCCTACGAACTCGAAATTCATCGTCTCTGTATCGTCTTCGGTAGGTACGCGTCTTTGAACATGTAGTACGGGTGATCCGTTCAGTGCAGAGAGCATATCACCTGACCGCACACCCATCATCGTGAATCCAAATCTTCTTTCTCTAGTTACGAACAGTTGCCTATATTGAAGGATGCTCATGAGAATGAGGAAGTCGCAGGCGTTCTTGTATTGCTTGTTTTCGCTAGAGACTTCTTGCCAGCGCGGTACCACTGTGTCCGTCTCTGGATGTGGTAGACTCGTGTATAATCTAAGCAGCATAAGCTGTATGTATCCGTAATTTTGATCTGGATCATTTGGAATTGTATTACCTCTCATTTCCGTGAGCAGTGTCAGTCTCCCTCAAGCTTCGGCCTATGGCTTGGAAGTCATCATACCAATCCCGCTTGACCGCTTCATCTTGCACAGATGCGTCATTTCCGATCAATGTACGCCAGTACGTATCGAGAGTAATTTCACGATTGACACATACACAAATTTCTTGTCTCGTCTCGAAAGTCGTACTATGCAATACTTTGTGAGCAAGTTTCTCCTCCCATTCCGCCACAGCCATCAGTATCTCGTTCTGCCTAGCTGGAGACCCACTCAAATACGATTCATTGTCCATGGGTGATGGTTCAAATACCATAACAACTTCGTCTAAGATCCTACCTCGGAGCATCGGCTGCCCAATCTTCAAGTCGCCTCGCGGTTCGTTCTTTTGTCCGATCGTAGCCTGATAAGAAGGAACTCTGAATTCCAAGATGCCTGTAGAATCAATCGTCTTACCGACACTGTGAAAGTTCGGAACCCAGGATGGAAGACCATCGCGTTTCCCGGGCCCGAAGGCCATACTAAGCCATGCCCACCATTTGACGCTATTTGGGTCTGGGTACTCCGTGAGTATGCAAGCGCTGAACCGCGTGAACAGATCTTGATAGGAAGTATAAGCCATCTCGGGATCAAGAGTTCTGCCCCGCAGGTCGTCCTGATTCACCATGCCTAATAGCCCAAGAACGCGATCCTCAGGTCGAAGACATTCTTGTGTCGCGGTGGTAAGAACTGCAACATTCATCAGAAGGGTTGAAGGGCTAACGCCAAGAATTTCCCCATCATTCCAGTAGCATTGCGCCAACTGGCGAGTGTGAAATATCACATCGTTATCTGTGCGAGCCATAGCCCTCTCCATGTCTAACCATTGCAATTCGACATCTCCACTGAGAAAGCTGATCTCTCTAGCCAGCGCCGCTTCTTGCACTACCCAAAGTCTTCGAAACCAACCATTTAGTTCGAGATGGCAGATTGCTGATCTCAGAGGAAGATCGAAGCGGCTAAGATCGATTACTTGAGTTCCCTCAAGAGACTCAAGTGTATCCATGGCCTCCGAGACGCGCTCTGGATACTCGGGAATGCCAAGCCATACCCATACCTTTGCTGCGTACCGATAAATGCGGTGCATTTCTCGGATTTGAATCATCTTTTCTTTGTGGTGCGCTTGGTTGATGCAGATAGCGTCGATCCAGATTGGCAGTACAGGGCGAGTCTTTCCTCGCCCAGCCAGGTAAGGAAGTGCAGAATGTAGATTGCCGTGCACATACGGAACACACCCGTTCAAAGTAATGGGAAACAAATTGGCTTGTGATCCCCAAGCATAGGATAGTGCCTCATATACAAGGTCTGGTTGATCAAGGCTGACGGTCTGTAGGCTCCAGCTTTGGCCGTCTTCGGACGACGAAGATGTGGGCGTAAGGAGGCGGATATAGCCTGCAGGTAATTGATCGTAAACGAAACATGGTAGCTCGGCCATAGCGAATACAAAGCGGACAGATTGTCGTACTGTTTATTGTATGTGTGAGGTGCGGGGGCAGTGGTCTGATTGTAGAGTGGCACAGTCAAGAGTATGCTAGTCTTGATCAAGATTAGGCTATGTACCGTCGGTGTACACTTAGCGAATTCGACTTGACTTGTACTTGATCATCAGGCAGATAAAAAGGAGGACGCGCTCAACTCTATCGACTTTCTGCTGGTGAGCATGGAAAGTCAAAGACAATTCAACAGCCTTGGCTGATCGCACATTCACTTCGAGTAGAACTGCATGTTGTAGAGTAAAACTTGTTTCATTTGATGTTTTTCTCGTCTCTACAATTTTGCCTTGACTGCTTCTGGGTCCGCCACCTGTACCATGATTTTGCCTGTAGTCGTTAGTGACTTCACTCCCCAATCGTGACCAGACATGCTTACCAGTGTTCTTTCCCTCGAACAACCCGACTAGTGCATCCTCCGCTTTGGTGATACCTCCTTTGATGACTGTCTCCTTCCGCTTGAGCTTGCCTTCTGAGAGCCATTGAGCAAGTTGTTTCCTTGCTTCAGCGTACTTGTCTGCGAAGTCGAAAACGATGAAACCTTGCATACGAATGCGCATGGAGATGATCATCATGTAGTTCTGCATGTGAGGTCAGTAAGATGTTTGGCATGTCAAGCATTGTCAGGGCAAGTACCTTTGGGCCCTGAGGCTTCTTCTTGTTATACTCTGAAATGGCACCGCACATGACGAACCGCGCGAAAGGCTTGGCTCGTGAGAGAGCGAGGTCGAGAATCTCTCCACCTACGTTGTCGAAGTAGACGTCGATCAGGTCTTTGGTGGCATCTCTGAACTTCTTCGCAAATTGGGGGTCTTTGTAGTTCAGTGCCTCGTCGAAGCCAAGCTCCTCCTTCAGCCACGACACCTTGCTGTCCTCGCCAGCAAGACCCAAAACCTTTGCGCCCTTCAACTTTGCGATTTGACCAACGACAGTTCCAGTAGCGCCAGCTGCGCCGCTGACAACCACAAAGTCTCCCTTTTTGATTTGACCAATCTCAAGGATACCGAAGTAGGCAGTGAGACCAGTCATACCCAACACGCCCAGCGCGTCAGTTGGCACAGCACCTTCTGGCAGATCCAGTGATTCGACATGTTTCTCGTTAAGTACGGAGTACTCAGACCACCCGCACATACCAGTCGCATAAGTGCCAACCGGGAACTTCTTGCTCTTGCTTGCGACGATAAGGCCAATTCCGCTACCGCGCATCACTGCGCCAATCTCGACGGGAGGGATATAAGAACGCGTAGGGTTCAGCCAGCCGCGCATCGCTGGGTCAAGTGATAGGTAAAGTGTCTGGAAGAGGACCTCGCCATCTTTGAGGGACGACGCCGATGGAATTTCTTGCTGTTTTGGTGTGAAGGTCTTGCCAGCGACAACAGCGTCCTGTGGCCGTTCAGCAAGATGGATTGATGTGTAAGTGGGCATGATGGTAATTCCTCTGGTTTTGACAATGAGATGGGAATAGATTCATAAAGAGAATCCAGTAGGTTTTGGTAGTAGTGGCCTTGAATGAGGCACTGAGAGTGGTCGTTCTTTTGATGGAAGATGGACAGCTGAAGAGATTGGCAGTGAAGCCATGGCTCGCTCGTGTTATTGTAGTTCGTGTCCGCACAGATCCCCCATAGGTGTTCTGCGGAGAAGATACCGAGGTTCGGACGGTCGTTTCCCGATTAGGATGTTCACGTGATACAAGGGCTGAACATGGCGCTGTCAATGGCACAGGAAGGCAAATGGTTACTGATCATTCGTATGCGCTTGTCGCTTTGAATTTCAACGTCGCTATCTCAGACTTTGTATCGTCTTCCACCATATCTGGTGTTCCAGGTTGGGATATCGCTACAGTGCTAGCGTCCTAACTCGTAGCGTATGCAGTGCTCTTGATGTCACAGAGATGGTAGTTCATGTGGGCTAACCGTTTGTCTGAAAATACTGCTGTTATAGATCTTGCCATATCTCATGCTTCGAAGTTTGCGAGCAACACCACCAACAGAGAGGGGCTGCTCACTAATCGTGTCATTGCCTGCAAACCTTCATACGTGCTATTTGCAAACATGATTCGATGCAACAGATGTCCGCGTCATCTTGAGATGATGCAACGAGGCGGCATTGAAAGATTACCTTCAAAAATAGCTCATTGCAACCTACCATGAGTGATCAAGACCAAAACTGGTAAGTCGGCGCACAGACTTCACTTGACGTGACAAACCCCCAGGGAACTCTTTGTTTGAGAGATTCCGAAGAGCTACGAATCAGAACATAGTTTCATGGTTCGACAATGCAGAATGCTGCCCATACAAGACTGGGACACAGCTGTGAAAATGGTCCCTAGAGAAGCAAGCCGTACTGCCAAGCCACTAAGATCGCATGACTAAGCGAATCTCGAGCTCAGCATCATCGCGAACCCTAGCGACATCAACGACCGCCAGCAACCTCACGATGCAGTCACTACGTAGAACAGCAGTGGCTGCTGCCAGGACGAGCCGAACCTCGCTCCCGCGCCAATCGCGCCGCTTCGCCCACGATGAACACGCCCACGGGCACCCGAGCCCAGCCGTCGACGAGCCCATGGGTGTATGTCAACCGCCCTCTACCCCTCCCGAATGGTCCCAGGCCTTCCACACGATATCGCAATACTTTGGAAAGCATATGGCTAACCTAATTGGCATGTAGTACGGCTTCTATATGACAATTGGTGTCATCCCCGCGGGAATGGCTGTCTATTTTATGTCGCGAACGGACGGCGAAAACAACGAGCCGTACTTCACCCGCATGATCGCCAATGCTACGGCCGGCCTACACGAGAAGTGGACTTCGCAGAACGACCACCACGTGCGTATGATCGAGCAGGCGGGTGAGGACAGGGTGCTGTTCTTGAACACACGGCCGCAGGAATATGTCGATATGAAGTTCCCTGAGTACGTAATTTTCAGAATGTGGCATACTAGGCTATAAGAGAAGAAGGCTCAAGCCGAGATCAAGGCGAAGCGATGCAGATGGAGGAGGCGTTAATACGAACAACCGAGGCTAACAAGCACAGGATCATGAACGTTGGATCGCCCTACAACGTCCCCGCCGGAAGCCAAGTTCAGATGGACAAGGTTATTGAGAAGTACAAGAAGCTTGCAAACGAGGACAATGAGCGTAAGCTGGAGAAGTTGAGGAACAACCAGATCTCTTCTGAGCAGCCATTCGAGGGCAAGACCCGTGTCAAGAAGGCGCCCGACATGTTCTAGATAGAACGAGACCTGGCTTGTTAGATGTAGATACACAAGGAATGATATCCGTTTCATTTGTAGCTTTCGCCGCTTTGTTGTGGTACCTACGCGATGATGTTCAAATTTGCTATTCACGTGTGACTCCAGGGGTGCTTCTCCAGGCTGTTCTGCTAAAGCAATGCACTTAGCGTAGGTTGCCAGGCAACATGTGATCCTTCTGCGTGTGTGTATACAGACAAACAACGAAGGACTGGTAGAAGTCCGGTTCATAATAGAAGTCCAAAGACTTTGCTTTGGTATGCATACACCCAAATCACTCCTGCTATAGCCTACTGGGAACTCAATACAGCAGTACGTTGACTAGACGACTGAGATTGCAACTGCCAAGTCTGTGTTGTTCATCCAGTACCTGCCTTTTACGCCAGCTGCACTCTTTGAGATTCCAGAAGAGTGCTCGTCTTGTCGTTGTTCTAGTCCGGTACACTTACTTTCGCTGTGACGCCGTTAGTCCCGATATGACCTTGGAGCTACGTGGGCTACCATGGCAAAGGGCCTCCGTAGTACAGCCGCGGCGTCTACTGCATATAACATTCGTGTTATTGATATCATGGAACTGAGAAGCTGCAAAGAACAAATACTTAGCCACGACTCACGATGCAGCAATGTTCTGGAAGCGGTGAGTTCAGCCACGTCGGTGATGTCGTGTGGGGTATATTACCCCCGATATCACCATGATGGCATAGAGAGACACCTAGAGTACGGTCAGTGTTAAGATTGTGAGTGAGTGATTAGCAGTGGCAAGAGGCGTTCACGACTAGATCAAAAATCAAAGCGTCGAGTCATGGGGCATCGAGGGGTCTCCTAGGATACTCACAAACTCAGCAGAGGTTCCCGCATAAACGCGTAAAGGTCGACGAGCCTAGGCGTATTGCGGTGTTTCGTGGTAGTGGAAACGCACACGTCACGTCCCATAAGGCTGTTGCCAGGGTTTCAGCCCCACTTGACAGCGGGTACCTGAGCGGGGATCATCGTTGATTGGCGAACGGCTACACCAGCATAACCAGTTCACGATGAATCTTCCTGGGGTGAAGTGAAGGGGATGTTTGCAGGCACTTCAAATGGTTAGGCTGGTTTTCACTCTGAAATGGACTTCTTTTGAGCGGGCTGCTCCTACTGCTGGTTGAACGATCACCGCCAGCCATCTCTCGCCCGTTGACTTGGTCGCCTGTCTGACACTAACCAGCGAAGAACAAGAAAACAGCTGCTAGGCCCATGAAGATCCTTTACTTGCAAGAAGAGCCGATCTGTAAGGTATGAGTCCCTCCAGCTACGTTGTTAGTCATACGCTCCCGTCGACCAGCTTGCTGTTCTGTCGTTGCTTTTGGTGGGCGTTTGCTATACACTGCAGCATTGGTCCTCGACTGTCGACTTGCAGAAAACAAAGCCTGACTCATTTACAGATGTCGTCTCCCATCGAAGTGCGCACTCGAAGCATGCCACTGCTTCCCTTTCGCAGAAGGAAGGTAGTCCCGGTTACTGCGGTTCTAGGTAAGGTTTAGCGCCCGGGTGGACCCCTGGTGCTCCCAAACACGGCGCATCACCCATCATCCTGATTGACGGCGCTGCATAAACATCTTTCCCACCTGCGCCGCACATTGCCATTGTTTGCACTCCCGCATGCATCTTTCTGAAACGTTGTTGCTCAACGTTCGATGCTAACCCCAAACACAAAGACACGGCACCATTGCTCCCCGAACTCTACTTCACCGCCCGCAAGAGGAATGACATGAACGGGTCAGCTTGGACCACCGACGACACTTCTCGCACTGCGAACGCCGCACCAGCACGCACGACCTCGACCACCACTACCATGCCCTCGTACACAACGCCCCGCAACGTCTCAGGCCCGCTAGCCGTCGACAAGGCGCCCATGAGCCCCGATGAGAACAGCTCGTGGAACCGCCCCAACCACTACAGCACCCCCAACTCCAAGACGTCGCAATACATTGATAAGATCACACAAGAGAATGACCGCCTGCGACGAGAACTCAGGGCAGAGAAGCTCGCCCGGGAAGATGAAGCCAAGCGTGTGTCGGCTGCACAAACCAAGGCCGAAGACTCCCGCGCCGAGTATCAGCATCTCCAAGTGCTCGCCGACACCAATGCGAGGGCGATAGAACGGAAAGACCGGAAGCTGGAAGAGCTGAAGGCCACACTGGACGCTGAGATACAAAGACGGAAGTCAGCAGAGCAGCGAGCCGAGGAAGCGCTCAGGATGCTGGGCGACACACGATCAGAGACCCAACGACAACTCTCACAAGCATACGAGATGAGGGGCATGGCAGACACGAACCTCGAGACTGCACGAGACGGCTTCAAGCGCATCACCGACGGCTACGAGAAGAAGGTGCGCCAGATCAACGACGAGCTCAACGAGCTCCGGAGGAAACGCATCGAAGACGCCGATAAGATCAAGCGACAAGCCATCATCAGCGATCAGCTACAACACGAATCGTCACGATCGACGCGAACGGAAGCCAAACTGACTAACATGATGGAGGTATACAAGAAGGAGCACCGGAAAGAGATGGAAGGCCTCATACAGGAAGCCGAGAGGCTGCGACGCGCATTACCAGAGAAGGAACGAGAAGCGCAGAAGCTTGTCGACTCGTTGAAGGAGACCCGCGACAAGATGCGATGGGTCATGACTCAACATGAACGACAAAATGGGGGGAAATAAACGCGTCGTCGCCATACTCCACACACTATCCAACAGCCCGGTAAATGGGGCAACGAGCGAGACGCAGTATAGAGACGGGCCAGCCGCTGCACTAAGCACGGTCTGGCCTCTGCGCTCCCGCACCACACGACTATAATGACCAAGCTTTGTTTCCTGGGTTAATTGACAATCTGTAACATATCTGGATATGGCGTTGGAGTTAGGCATACATCACCACATAGGATGGGGTGAACAGGCGCTTACTGGATATCATGGTCAGGCCCGACATTGCACGCGCAGGTCATTGTTTAGCTGTTCTCTGAGCAAAGTGCGTCTCACCGCTGGATATCTACCTCCCTAAATCCATTCGTGTATTTGTTCGTCGCACGATCCTGTTCAAATCGATTGCTCTTCATCGTTTCTCAATATACAAACCACAAAATGATTCTTCAGGCAGACGGCAACGCATCTCATCAGCTCCCACCATTGCCCTGAGCGCTGTTAGCTCTCGCACGCTCTTTCCCGGACCCTGAGACGCCAAGCAAGACCTCGCCCTTCCACTTCTAGCTTTGTTTACTCCCACCAGCATCATCATGACCTGGACGGTTTTCAGAACGTCCACTCTCATTGTGTAGAACAGTAGATTGTATACATTGCTGTCTCAACAGTCGACAATCTGCGCTTCACGTATTGAACTCTCACCTCAGACAGCTTCATGGCATTCGGGAAGACCAATCACGATCGTTTCACATTCTTGCTGATCATTAGGCTGGCACATATTTATTAAACTCGAATCTAGTACCCATAACAGCACCAACTTGCAAGCCACCATCGGATATGAATACAAACTCGCCAACCCAAGTACAAGTACAACGTTGCCAGACCAACACTCGAAAATGCAGACTAACAACCCCCAAGCGCAATATGCGGAAGTCACTCTATGCGGGCCATACCGACCGCTGGAAGCAAGCGAAATCTCAAGTCTGGAAGCGACGTTCGTCCTAGCAAGCAATCAGTAACAGTGTGGACTTGAGCGACATACATCCTCACCGTGGGGAGTCCTCATCAGTTGACGGGGGTACCGCACTGCGCGCAGCACTTTCCTGGAACCACCCAGACAGTGTCTCCACGCTCGAGACAGGCAGGGCAGCGACGACCAGGTACCTGTAACAATCAGCCGATGCTCCAACTCAGATGCTACTCCGAACTTACCGGCATGGTGGTGATACCTTCGGCGTCGCTCATACAAGGAATGGCGAATCTGTCAATGGGCGCGTGCAGCCACATAACGCTTCGTGGCAGGTGGCGGTGTTGCAATTGAGTCTTAGATGACATGGTTGGAGCGAACGATGACGAAGTGTTGAAAGAAGAAAGCAAACAGGAATAGGCTGAAAGATCCAACGAGTGTAGTGAAGAGCACTAAAGGAACGGGCTGGAAAGCGTGATGCATTTCCACGTAGGCCATACACGCGTCTTTATAGCTCTAATGCTTCCCGGGCGGCTTCGGTACACCAAGTTCCATATCACTAGCGCAACTCTTGTGTCTTGCGGCACGCTTGTAACGCCCGCATCAGTCTGCAATCTTCCGAAACGGAGGAGACGACTCGCTCTCGCGCCTTCTCTCTGCACAATGTGCATGGGTCGTTGTGCATCGTCACTGATAGCTGATCAGGAATGCTTGCGCCATGCAGTCCCATTTTACTGGGGACATACGGGCAGATACATGTCGACCATTGTCTTGGAGACGCTAGCCTTCTAGATCACCTGCCGAAACCCAAACGGCGTTAGAGCAGGGAGGCCGTTGTATACACTGGAACCACAAAAGACACAAGCGTGGAATGACCCCAGTATACAATTACCTCAACACCAAGTTCTGCTGCATCTTCTTGATGACATTGACAAACAGGCAGCTTCTGCACCAAGCAACACCGAATGGGACAAAGGAGCAGAGCTTCCGTCTAACTCAGTCTAATCTGAACATGGTACTTTTTCGTTATTGCGCAGAAACACGATTGTACAACTTGACCCTTGGCGTGCATCCGTATTGAACTCGACCTTTCACGTCTGAAATGCGGCATTGGTAATCTCGATGAGCCTCGTCGTTTTTTCATTTTGTCACATTCGGCGCTAAAGAAGCCACGACTCTTCGAGCCCTGCAATATGCAGCCGCAAGCAAACAGACGCGCTTTCCCCACCTTCCTACACGATCCAGGCTTTCGTTGCTTTTGCGGCCTTGCGTGATCCAAATCATCCTGCGACGCATTCGATGAGCCACCGTCCGTTTGCATTGCGATCGTTGCCTCGCTTGTCAGACCAGAGGTATCGATAGCCGTCCTTCCGTGATACGGTTGTTTTCAACCGTCGTGCATGATCAGTATAAACCTCATTCGCTCAGTCTGTGACAAGCTGCAACATCGCGTCTGTGATAACTACTGATTATACTTATTACCTCAAAGTCTCAAACCCCGGTCTCCTGTTCGCCGCATAAGGATGCACCTCGCGTCCTGCATAGGGCTGACTGTCTACGATTACGAATCATGCTTGCCGATAATTCGGTCATCATCTCACACCTCTTGATGCCAAATTTATCCCGTCAGACATCTCTGCGTCATTTCTCCGGTTAGCAGACGAAATGAACTAGTCCTGG
>Ga0058698_10001421_pt1 | contig 10823 bp, 10 predicted proteins | sample AgamicAsSfe_FD_67288 | JGI IMG/M metagenome (GOLD analysis project Ga0058698, IMG submission 67288) | Agave microbial communities from Guanajuato, Mexico - As.Sf.e | ecosystem: Host-associated > Plants > Phyllosphere > Phylloplane/Leaf | place: Guanajuato, Mexico | collected 2012-05-30
GAAAGTAGACAGTCGCGTCTGCCATCGTAATTCAATGCGCTTGTACAAGCCATGGACTTCCTTTTGGCGATCATCGTCTTTCAGGTCCAGTAGAGGGATCTGTGGACGTTTGAAGCTACTGCTTGCTTCTGCGAGTGCGACCAGTGTATAAGACGAGCAGTCCTGTACAGGAAATCTCACATGATCTTGCTGGACATGTCCAACAAGAGTCACAGACAGCACATTAGCCACTTGATGTCCACATGAGGCGAAGCCACCCCAAGGCAGCAGCCTTAGGAGGCTTTGACCGGTTTCACAGCCCGGCACAACCTTTACATAGCCGCAAGCACTGCACTTGATTTTGATAAATGTTTCCTTTGCGCGTGATTCGAAGTTTCACTACACGAATAATACCAACAATGGCAGCTAACAAAGTATTGCCTGCGGGCTTCAAAGAGGATCTTCTTCGCACTCAGAAACGTCGAGAACCCGTCGAGTCCAGCCCTGCCCCTTCCACATTCGCCCTCCCCAATGGATTCCTCGAGGGCCCAGCGCCCAATTTAACCAAGTCCAAAATTGATTTCAGGAAGGCTGGAATACTAGAGAACGAGAATGCATGGGCCGTCATACTTGATGGTGTTCTGTCTGAGGACGAGTGCAACACCTTAATACAAGCAGCAGAAGCGACTACTAACGGCACGTGGGAGAGAGCCATGGTGAACATTGGGGGCGGAATGCAAGCCATGTATGAAGACACGAGAAAGTGCGGTCGGATCATCTGGGACAATAAGGACATCATGGCCAAGTTATGGGAAAGAATAGAGGCGTCGGTGCCTGAAATCCATCGCTTGCAGAATTGGGCGCTTGTCACAGGCAATGGTCCAGCGAAACGAGGAGAGACTTGGAAAGTAACGAGACTGAATGAGCGTGGACGCTATCTCAAGTACACTGGTGGAGAGTATTTCAAAGGTATGTTTTGCATTGGATTCTAAGATTGTAGCTACTAACTGAGTCAGCGCATTGTGATGGCACGTACGAGACGCCAGACCGCACCGAGCGCTCATATTTCACCCTGCACCTTTACCTGAACGATGCAGTACTGAGCACTGGGGAAAGGCAGCTCGAAGGCGGCGCCACTACATTCTTCAACGGTCGCATGAACCAACGTATCGACGTTGAGCCAAAGGCTGGGCGCGTCCTGCTCTTCCAGCATCGCTACCTTATACATTCTGGTGACGACGTTGTGAAGGGCACCAAGTATACGCTACGGACGGACATCATGTACGCGATGGAGAAAGACACAGCATCAGAGCCAGAGTAGACAATTCTAGCGGAGGATGAATGGAGGATCGCGCAACGTGTGGTCGCTCAGGTTTGGTGAATTCGCATGGTTTTTTGTTAGTAGTATCCTTGAACTGGAGTAGATCGCGCACATTGCGCACTTACATAGTGAAAAAAAGTGAACGGCCTGCCTCGCCAGAGTAATCAGAATCGAATGATACCGTGCCCTCTTTCGCCCAAGGGCTACTCAAGGTCAAGTACGCTGCGTATTGTACTACAGTGTCACCTCTCTCCCAAAGGATCAAAGCACACAATCTTCGCACCGACTCCCATAGGGACACCAGTTCCACAACACTCCCACCGAAGTGGGAGCGCGCTTTCTGGGCCCTGAGTTTTCTGATGCCGGATGCAGACGTGAGTCACGCCAGGCTCTTACGAGCAGTACAGCCACAAGAGGGCTTGATGATAGTGAAGATTACTCCGAATTTCTCATTTGCAGGGTAGGACGAGCTCCGTGAGGAGAGTCTGTATGTGTGCAAAGAAACGCAGCGTTGGCAAGGCAGGCCGTTGTAGAAGCAAGAAACATTTTTGGAGGGGTTTTGTAGCTCGCGCGCCGGCGCGCTAGCGTCGGCTAAAACTGCGCCCGTGACGCCAATCCACGTGGGACCCGTCCATCTCCTCGTATGCTTGCCGCACTCATCATCTTGTCCTTCGCGTTACCTGTCCTGCTCTCACCTACTGTCTAGAGGTACCGGGAGCAACATCTGCTTGGACTCACGAAGTGGCTATGACGTCTTCGATGACTGAGTTGATTTCTCGCGATGCATTCCAGAGGGCAATCCTCCTTTAACCAAGATTTACCAATCACTGATGCATTACCGATCGTCAGGTCTCAGTTCATGCATGTTGTGATCATGCTGTGAAGTGATTACGCTTTGCAATTCACACGACTGTTTGCTTCGCTATTCGGTATATCTGGCCTCCTTGTATTCTCTCCTTTAAATATTCATATTCTTCTACACGTTACCATTACGCAACTGCATTACTACTCCCGTCTCCCTAAGGCGTTCAACGAAGTTTCGACCAGTTCCTCGGACCAGAGCAATCATGTTCACCAAGATCTTCGGTGTCTCGAGAACAACTTTCCTCATGTTTAATGTCGTTCGAGCTAGCGACCAGGATAAGTTCAACGATAACAAATGCATTTGGTGTACGTACTACTTGGTAATGCAATATGATACATATGCTAACTCGCCTAGGCTGGGGCCCATACGACGAAGACCATCCTGCTGCTCGCGTGCGGACTTGCGGCCACGTATTCGGACGCGACTGTCTCCCACAAATAACCAAGGGCCCGACCGGTGATCTTTGTCCTATCTGTCGATCTCCATGGTTCCGGACCGATACTCTGCCTCTCATGTTACAATTCCTCAATCGCTTCTTTGTGAACCCTTTAGTGAATTTGTTAACTCCGATCAGGCTCACCTTATACAAGATCGAAGCTAAACTTCCGCCTTGGGTGCTGTCCATAGGACGCTTTTTATTCTACGCAGGCAATGTGTATCACCAAATCGACTACATGATCCGAGCTTTCACCGGCCTATATGCAAGGAACCCAGGTTTGCGTTCCTTTACCATGTCTCCGGTGATACGACATGAAAAGTGGGACAGGTTCTTGATTCTCACTTGCTCCTACCTTGCGACTCGAACAACAAAACCAACCGCGATTAATATAGGTGCGGCTTCCCTGAGCTTACACGAGGAAGTTCTGGTATGTGCAGTAACGTCGATCATGTTCAAAGTCTACATTCTATTGAAGCACGGCGCACACCGTCAGCTCAAAAGTCGGCGGGATTGTGCTATCTTCGGATTGATCACGGGTCTGATTTTGACGCTCCATTGGTTAGCAGCTTCCATGGTATTCAAGATTGTTATTAAGAACCACCAACAAGCTGGAAACCGTAGGGTAGAAAATCTCGAAGTCGGTAGAGACCTATGAGTCGGTGGAAAATCTGGACTTGGAGATAATTTTGGGAGACACCGATAGAAAGCTATTGAATAGTGAGATGGTACGGAACAAGTCTGACATCTGCAGTAAAGCAGCAGACGGGTATACTTGTCGGATGGAGCATGTGGGTTTATACTGATCAGGTGTCTTTTCGGGCATCTCACGGCATCGACTTATCACACATGCACTTTCACGAAGCGATGGGTTTCCATTATGGTTCGTGCTTAAGAACAAGAATCCTAGACAGATTTCCTGTGTACTGTATTCTAGATCGCTCTCGCAAGTTGCGTCGACTATCTTCCAGGTCTACTCTGATATGACTCAAAGAATGGATATTGTTGTGTTCATCATACTAATAAGCCATTCCGTGGCTGTACTTCCAACCACATCTCGCAGATCCACTCACTTATCAACCAAGTTTCGCATGTGGTACACTTTTCATTCGTCCGATTCGAAAGACTGGTTGCGCGGTACCGAACCTCTCCAGTGCTATACCACGCTCTCGTCTACCCACCATTTACTCAGCCTCGCCGCACAACTTACATTCTATATTTTCTCAAATCAATTGAATCTACTAGGTTCCCATCTCAAACCACATCATGCTTGAAACCATCCTCGGTCGTCGCGGCATCACGAAAGAAGAATTCCTTCAAACACGAATCCTCCTCGCAAAAGCCACCGACAAGTTTAACGATAACAAATGTTGCTACTGCTGGGAACCTTACAACGGTAGCAGCCACCCTGGCATACGCTTCCGACCCTGTGATCATATTGTGGGACGCCCATGCCTTTTCACAATCATCAACTCGCCCGGTGGTCATACCTGCCCCATCTGTCGGAGCATTTTGTTTCAGCCACCACCAGCCGCTGTCGAAGACGAAGACACAACAGACTTCAAGAACTGGCTCCCTTGGGTCTTGATCGGTTCGGGGTTGTTTGCCTTCGCAACACTAGCATGGCGGGGATTGACTGACAAAGGATGCTTGATTGAATGAACCGGTTTCGAAAAATGCTAGCCGAGCGTTTAACACGCTTTGATGGTATATACCATAGACTGAGTAAATGGATTGCCTCTCACTATTCTTAGGACCTATTCCACAGCGGCTTCTCGCTACAGTTGTAGCGAAGCAAGCATGACACGCACACCAAGCGGAAACTCACAAACAACATCGATCTCGACTTGCACCGTCCTTTCGCAATTTCGTGCTTGCCATAGTGGCCGACACCTGCAATACCTCTTTTCGCGAGAGCAACCGAGTATGGAGTTATTTCAACAGCGCCGGTCCGTAGGGTGCTGAGCAGATTTAAGCATGCGCAGAATGCCCTTTTCGTAGGCTCATCATAGATTTGTGTAGACGTGTCTTCTCGAATGAACGCACATTGATTTGAGGAATATGAACACTCGTCTTTGCATGCTCACTGGAAAGCGATATAGATGGCAATATAACACTATCCTACCACACCCTTGGCTGATTTTGCCGCGCGGGCATTACCTGAGCTCGAACACCGCTCTTGTTGTCCCATCTTACCCAATTCATCCCCATCCTACCATTACTTTCACGGTTTACTCCCCTCGCACGGTCATGAGCCACACCGTAACTTGATACTGCCGGCAGGCTATTCATCGGGAAGTCGGGAGCAACAGCCATCGTATTCGGATCAGGTGGCCCGCTCGCTTGCCATTCAACCTTGATAGAGTTGTCTTTCGACAACTTGACGCCATTGTGCCATAGTTCGAAAGACACATCGGCGGCACCAAGGTTTACTTTGACGATGTAGTTGATGCGATGGTATTTCGGGCCGGAGTTCCACCAGTGTCGGTTCTTCAGTTTGAAGAGAGAAAGTGGGAGGGATGAGAAGTCTGACTCGATCTTGCAGATCGAACGACACGCTGGAATCATTAGTACGGCTCATCATATTGCAACAAGGGTGTATGTACCACTGTTCATCACTATCGGAAGCTGAGATCTGTCGACTTCAGTACAAATCACCTCCGTAGGGTAAATCCTTGGCGGATTGGGATTCTTGGACGTGGCTGGCGGGCACTTTCGTTGAAAGCTCTTGACTATCGGATGATCGCTTGAAACGGGTTCGCCCTAGGCTGATCAGCTGTCTGCCATCATTCCAGGCTATCAAAGGGCTTTACCTGCTTGATGAACCAGTCGATACAGTTCATGATATACGTTTTCTTGTCCAGAGGATCCACTTCGGTCTTGCTTCCTTGATGCGCGGGGTCGTAAGGATCGTACAATATCTTACACATAGTACCGTAAGATGCGCGGCTGCATCGCCATCCAAGAACCGACTGTCCAGTCTTGAGTTTCTGAACGCGATCAGCCACATTGCCCTTGCAGACAACTAGTTGAGGATCAGGAGCAATGCGGATCTGCATATTGTGTGCATTGGAGTGTGGTGTGTTACCAGATGCGTATCGGCTTCGTAAACAATGTTGGACGTATGCAGAGTTACCGAGGCCTCCACTGAGGACGAGATGAGACACTTGTTCGGTAGGATGTTTCTGTCGGACACGAGAGAGCTGTTTGTCCATCATGTCAAACAGTTTCGATACCTGAGTGTCGAAAAAACCTTTCAAGTCGTCTCTTCGAAAGTACATGTCTCCGTCGCTGATGGCATAATCCCGGTTTACGTAACCTCTGTCGAGTTTAGGTATTCGCACTGCGAAAGTCTCGGTGTCCATTAGAGACTCCTCCGAACCATAGTCGCACTTCGCGTTCTGGTATTCCTTCGAGATTCGCATCTCCCATGCAGCTTGATTGATATCATTTAGTCCCATTGGTTGCAGGCGGTCTGCATGCTGTAGTCGCTGCAGCACCTCCTTCTCGAATAAACTGTCGAGTTGCGCGGCTCCGATAGTGGCTCCGAAAACTACATCGATCTGCTCAAGACTGAGAGAGCTACCGTGTATATTCTTCACGCGAAAGACTGATAGATCTGTTGTTCCTCCGCCTACGTCGCACACAAAGAGTATCTCGTTCTCCTTGAAGATACCTGGCATGCTGCGCGCTGTGTGCACTGCAGCCGCCTCTGCTTCTGTCAACCCAATCGATGCCGTGTGGTTGACGCATGAGCCGAATCCAGCCGCCGAGATTGTCTTCCTGAATCGCTCTACAGTTGGTATCGGCTTCCAAGTCGTAGGTACCGAGAAGATGAACTCGATGTTCGCGTCTTCCCATCGGCTCGCGAGCTCCCCTCGTAGTCGTGCTTCAATGGTACGGTATAGGTATCGGAAGTAATCAGTGTACCTGTGATATTGATTAACCGATTACAAAGGCACATTTGGACGACTTACTCACCATTTCTCTACTTCATGTATGTGTGGTACTTTGTTAGGCTCACTGGACTTTCTCCGCATCTGGTCTAGTAGGTCCTCGTCCAGCATAATCTTGAACCACTCCCGGCTCTCGTACCCAGCACCACTAGCTTCCTGTGCGGTTTCGGCTAGAAAGCCCCATGATGACGGTGTTGCTGAGTCTTGTGGGTATACGAGCAATGTTGGCACCTGAAATGAGTAAGTTGAGGTCCTTTGGCGTGCGATCGATTCCTTACTTTGTTCTCGTTTGCCTGTGTCCTTCCTGGCCACCGCTGAATATGCCGAACACTATCAGATCCAGTCGCTACATTACAATACGCAACACCAGTACCTGATAGCGATATGAGTATTGCGATATCGGCGACCGACAAGTCTATACTCACATGTCATCCCAAAATCAATGGATACAACCAGATCTGGCCGGGACTGGAATCCTTCCATGGTGAACGTATGTGTTGTGAGAATGGTTGATGATGAGTCTGTGACTGTATCCCACTGGGGTTATGTTTGTGCAGTTTCTTAGTCAAACAATGGTCATTCTAAGAATATATGAATTCTGGATTTTGAAGATCTGTGAGGCCGAGATGCGATAGATCTTGGTCTCTGGACGCAAACAACATATTTCCAGCTCAGCCTCGCGCTTCAACTCAGCCCACAAGTCGACACCGATCTAGAAATCCATAGCGTGGGGCCCGCTTTGATGCCGCGTCGTATGTGATGGTGTTGCACAGATTTTGTTTGGTGCGACGGAATGAGACGCTGCCGGAGTACGCCACATTACCTCGTACCGATGACCATTCGATAGTCCTACATTCGGACCCCACTTCATGCAGCTCGACGCTGGGTTGCTGGTTTCTGCCTCGTCAACATTTACCAATTCCGGCGAAAACCAATATCATCGGATTCTGTAGTCTGCCGCGCTATAGTACAGCTGAGGTGTGCATATCTCTGACCAGGCTGTACTAGCGAGCGTCGGTACAGACGACTTATAGCGCAGCATCGCAAATTCGGTCGGAAGCAGTGTCAGTATCTTTGCTCTTCTATTATTTCCAGAAGTCCCATGATGGTTTATCTCAAGAGCGCAATCGTGCAGAGGCAGGATGCAAGAAGTTCAGCAGCGCCGTCCATTTCAGTGTCGAGCGCAACACCTTCACCGGGCCAAGCTGAAGGAACAACACCCTCGGCAACGCCATCATCAACACCGTCATCGACATCACTGCCATCAACAACACCCCCCTCTGCATCTGTAGCTTCTATAGCCTCGCAAACCCCCAAGCCAGGTGATGTCACGTCCAGCTGTTCCCCGTATTGGACAAACGCAACGCTGGTGCCGTGTCCTACGGCTACGGCCCCCGCTGTACCCACAAACAATGCTGCCTCCACGCCCACATCCGTGGCTAGTAAACCTGCCGCGATTGACAGCACGGCAAGTGGAGGTCCTAAAGCCTCGGATGGCCCATCGTCGGTTCAAAAAGGGCTTTCTGGAGGTGCGGTTGCCGGAGTGGCTATCGCAATGTTACTCGTCGGATTACTGATCGCTGGAGCTGTGTTCTTCTTCTTACTACGCCGTCAAAAGAAGAAGCGGTACAACTTAGTCCAGACTCAACCAGCACCCCATGCGCCCATCAATGATGCTACTAGAACGTTGGAGAAAGGACCAACAGCCGTAACCAGCGCGTATGCAATGAACATCGACGATATGCTACCCCAGCCCGTGGCAGACGACACTATCACAGACGCAGTCTTGAAGCTACGGGACAACATCAAGAACCACGTTCGCACCTATTATCATCTCTCTCCCATCCCGGCAGCCAGTGTCAGTCAGGCACATATGGGCCAACTAGCAACCGCAACCGGTACAAGCTCTGCTAGACTTGCAAGCATGCTTTCGAACACCTCAACCAGAGCCGAGACACTTCGCCTCATTCTTGCCTGGATTGTGCTATCGAGATGTACAGGAGGACGCGATGAGAGCCTGCTGCCCCGAGAACTTGCGGCAATCGACATGGTCATACCAGGAAAGGATGGCAGCAATACTGGTAAGTTTAATCTCAGCCTCACCAACTCGGTAAGGGAAGCTAAAGCCACGAATCAGCCCAATCAGCCATGTACAGCAAATGGAAAACCGTAACTGGAACTCTGCTGCATGAGCGAATTAGCCAGAACAAACAAGACTCGGATCGTAAGCAAAAATTTGCCATCGCGGTTGCAGATCTGGACTCTATTGTGGCGCCCTTTGTGCAGAGTGGCTTGGAAGCTCAACGCAGCAAGAACCTGGACATGATTCTGACGCGATCTGCAAACTTCGCGTTCCTACTCTTTTCACAGCCTGGTTCATTCAAATTTGAGTTCTTGAGCGAACATGGAGGTTTGGTAGTATTTCCAGGCCTGGTACAAACGATTGGAGACCAGGGGCAGGTGCTGGGGCCCCCGCGCGTGCTGCTGGAAAAGGAGATTGCGACATGAGCATCGTGACGATGAAGCGAAGATGGCGTTTAGCGGATAGCTTGTGCAGTATACAATGCAATGATCGTGCGGCTGAGACGCCTTCGGGTTATTGCTAAGGGTCGTGAGCTGAGATGCTAGGTAGAGTGACGAGGCTGGGAGACGAGGTTAAGGTTTCCTTTTTCACTATGCTTCATATGTCTTAGCGTTGGTGCCACTGGCGGAAAGGAGCGTCATGTTCGCTCTCGTCCAATCTGCAAGCCTTCGCCTTGTGAGACACACAACAGTCACTCAGCCGTGCGATATAGATAGTTCGAAGAGCTTCGATCAGGTATTGGTCCGATAATATGACCGCTGGAGTAGCCGAACTATGTTTAGGGATGGGTGCATGACCAGAGCCTGTGGGAAGAAGCATCGAGCTGCTCATCGGTTCTCGAGGCACCGCAGCACAGCATGAGGGGTACCGCAATGCCCGCGTGCTTAGCCTTGCAGATTGAGGCTTTGTTGTATCGCTTACCCAATATTGGGGGTCTATGAGCCGCCCGCCGGCGAGCTGCCATATTCGTGGACTTGTAATTCACGACCTGCGCCCCCGCAGGAGTATAGACATCAGCTGTCGGCAATGAGTTGACATTTTACCACCATTTCCAGCCAAGGCCTCAAGGATGAACACAGCTATCGGTATGTACACAATACATTAGAGTGATGAAACATGTAGCGACGCAGTGCTTACTTTGTGATAGGTGCACCAACAAGATCCGCTAGTGTCAGCAAAGCGTTTAGGTTCGCTGACCTTGCGATACGTAGCGCAGACGTTGGGAGCGAGAGTGAGGTCTTCTTGCGAACGATACGCATCGTTCGCGACGATCTCTTCGAAGTTGAGCGATTAGTGGCTGTTGGTTCGGTGCGGACAAAGCTCGCCTATACGCCCGAGAGACTCCCTTGGATCAGAAGTGCTATCGAGAATACTACTTCTGCTTTGGAGGACATTGGAAAATGGGTGGATTGTGGCGACGTCGGACAACATCCTCATGTCTTGGACCAATCTCAAAGACTCCGATACATCCTCAACGACCGCGAACGATTAGGTGATCGCAAAAGCGAACTTGTGGCATGTCATCAGCAATTATCGAACGTTTTGAGCTTCCTCAATCGGCTAGAGGACTTACCGACCAGCCAGGATCTACCGACATACCAGAACACGACCTACTTTGATGACATCGTATCGAGACATCAAAGAGTGACCAGTGGGCATAAAGTGGACATGGCAATCAAGATGACCATGAAAGACAAGCCCCAGACCGTCTGGCGCGATGCTGCTGATAAGACTGGGTCAACGAACAATACCTCCCTCCTTACCGAAGCATTGTTCGCGCAAGACATATGGACCACAGATCCCGTAAAGTCGGCTTCGCATTTACTGAGCGATAAGAGGGAAACCAAGTCAGGCAACGCCACTTTGGGCTACAACACACTCAACAAAGGATACTCATCACCTCCAAGCCTACCAAACAGCCCGCCTCCTCTTTATACATCGGTAGGACAATACAGTCCTCCTTTGCAACCATCTCAAGGAGATACTAAGCAGTATCTCAACACCGATAGTCTGCGGCGCGTAAGCTCACGGCTGTCAATGGAGCAGGCGCATGATTACATGTCTACTACACCATCAGGGCAAAAAGACACATGGGCCTACGTACATCCGGACAGGCACCAAGTCCTTGCTGAACTGGCTGGCGATTACACCATGAGTGGAACAAACTCGGACGGACCTGTAAA